>PDWI01003987.1_pt1 | contig 20264 bp, 15 predicted proteins | sample 1430891 | NCBI WGS metagenome assembly PDWI01 (sample SAMN01162508, study PRJNA174530) | Oral metagenome, whole genome shotgun sequencing project. | biome: Marine environment; feature: Marine mammal; material: Swab sample of the gingival sulcus; isolation source: swab sample of gingival sulcus... | reverse complement strand
AAATATAAACAACAATTGGCATACAACTGAAACAACGAAAAAAACTAAGGATATTTTTAAAAAATTAAAAATAGACTACCTAAATTAGCGGAGTTAGGGTTGAAATAGATGAACTTTCTTTAAGAAACATTGCTATTCTAAATTCATTAGAACAAGAAGTAAAAGTCATTGAGACTAAACAGAATTCTAAATTGGTAAATATAGATTTATCAGGACTAAATGAAAGAAACTACTTTATCAAAATAACTTCGACTGAAAATCAAATAATTACAAAAAATAATTATAAAATAACTTGCTGTAATACAAGCCGGACTATAAGCGGCCTGAAAGACCCGGAATATAGTCCGGTTAGTACTGTATTTCAGGTCTAAGCAAGTGTCTATGAACTTATCCCGCATTATTGTCGTGCTGCTTCAAGAACATCAAAGCTAAGAGCTACCCCCAAAAAACAAGAGCAAATAGGTCGAGCATCAATAAACAACAATTCTAAGCCGAAGCATTTATCTCATTTATAATCATTTGAGCAACTTCATCGGCTTTTTCTTGAGTTTTGCCTTCGGCATAAATGCGAATAATCGGCTCCGTATTCGATTTGCGAAGATGCACCCAAGAGTCCGGAAAATCAAGTTTTATTCCATCGATATCCGTAAGAGCAACCTCCTGCCTGTTTGCAAACTTTGCTTTTATACGATTAAAAATACCGTCTAATTCTCCGGCATCTTTCAACTTAGCCTTGTTCTTAGACATGTAATAATCAGGCAAAGTCGAACGAATTTGCGAGCATGTTTTTCCGGACTTAGCCAAATAACTTAAAAACAAAGCAATACCAATCAAAGCATCACGTCCGTAATGCAGCTCGGGAAAAATAACCCCACCATTGCCCTCGCCTCCAAAAACAGCATTTACTTCTTTCATTTTCTCTACCACATTCACTTCCCCAACTGCCGAAGCATAATATTTTCCTCCGTGTTTTTCGGTGATGTCTCGTAAGGCTCTGCTTGAGGACAAATTAGAAACCGTATTCCCGACTTTTTTTGACAAAAGATAATCGGCAATTGCAACAATGGTATATTCTTCATTAAACATGGTTCCGTCTTCGTTAATAATAACTAAACGGTCAACATCGGGGTCAAGCGCAAAACCGACATCCAAATTTTTCTTTTGCATCAGTTCGGCAATTTGTTGTAAATTTTTCGGCACCGGCTCAGGATTATGAGGAAAATTGCCATCGGGAATACAATTCAATTCCACCACTTCTTTCACGCCCAATTGTCGAAGTAAAGGCGGTATTGCAATTCCGCCAACCGAATTAACCGCATCAATCGCTACGCGAAAGTTCGCATTTCGAATGGCATCTTTATCCACATACTCATTGGCAAGTATTAAATCGATATGCTTTTGCAAAAAATCTTTCTGTTGAGCTTTTTGATACATTTCGATATCTGCAAAAACAAAATCATCAAACTCATTCCCGACAATTTGTAATAAATCGTCGCCGTCTTCTGCTGAAATAAACTCCCCTTTTTCGTTTAATAATTTTAAAGCATTCCACTCTTTGGCATTATGACTTGCCGTGATGATAATTCCGCCATCGGCTTGTTCTTCGGTAACGGCAATTTCAACCGTTGGTGTTGTTGCCAAGCCAATATTAATGTAGGCTACTCCATTTGCCGCTAAGCTGCCGCAAACCAAATCGGAAACAGACTGCCCCGAAATTCGGGCATCTCTTCCAACCACAATTTTAATTGTTTCTTTACCGCTTCTTTTCTGAATAATTCGGCAAAATGCAGATGTAAACTTTATAATATCTATGGGCGTTAAATTTTCGCCCGGAGTTCCTCCTATTATTCCGCGAATGCCGGAAACCGATTTTATCAAACTCATTCTATAAATTTTTTATGAACACTATACTTTTTGTTTACAAATTTAGAAAATGATTTCTTAGACTGAACAAAAATTAAATATATTTGCAATTATTCTTAAAAAATGAGACGAAGCATATTCTTTATACTCCTAATAATAAGCACGGTATCTTATTCCCAGCCGGCAGATAATTCGGTATCATCCTTTTCGGAGAAAATTTATAAATATAATTCCGAAAATTATATCCAAGAATTGGCAAAAGATATGGATACAGTTTTTTTCAACCGGTTTGAACCGGAAATTCTTGCTTTTGAAGAAAAAGACAAGTTGCAAGGTATTGAAAAAGGAAAGATATTATTTATCGGCAGTTCCAGCATCAGAAGATGGAAAACTATAAAAAACGATTTAGCCCCTTTGCCTGTTCTAAACAGAGGATTTGGCGGTTCTACCATGCCCGAAGCCGATTATTATTTTTTTAGAACGGTAACACCCTATAAACCGTCGGCAATTGTTCTGTATGAGGGCGATAACGATGTACTGGCTCCTTTTCTCACGCCCGAAGTAATTTTAAGAAGTTTTATTATATTCACGGAATTAAGCAAACAATATCTTCCGAGAACAAAAATATTTTTTGTATCCATAAAACCCTCCCCTTCTCGCTCGAAATATCAACAAAAGATGAATCAAGTTAATCAACTCATTGAGGAATACTGCCGAGATGACAAGGATTTATATTATATTGATATAACAAAAGGGATGTATGACCATAAGGGAAATATTCGTACGGATATTTTCAGAAAAGACCTCCTGCATTTAAACAGCAAAGGCTATGAACTATGGGCTAAAATTATCAAAGAAGCCTTGATGCGCAACTTATAAATCCGCATTTCGAGTTTTTTAAACAAAACCAAAAGGCTAACTTTTTTGAACGGCACAGCCCCCACCTAAGGAATTAAACAAAACCTTATTGTCGGTTTAAACCTTAGTAGAGATAAGGACTAAAAAACAAATAACCTTATTAATACATAGGTAATTCTTAACCTCAAAGAGCACAATTGTAAATTCCCTCTTGGAGAAGAGAGTGCAGAGAGATTGATTCTTCAAAAACTTTAAAACACTATATATCAACAAACTACAAACGCAATTAAATAAAATTATTATCTTCGATGCTATTTCGTGGTCATCAAATATTTTATCCCTTTTTGGACAGCCCCAAAACTTATCAAAAAACTTTTACGAAAATTGTTTATCTAAAATTTCCGTAATTTGTGCACGCATTTGTATGCTGCTTGTAGCCTTAACCACTTTTCCGTTTTTGAAATATACCGTGAAAGGCAAACCCATAAAGCCACTACACTCAGGAAGATTTCTTATAACATGTGCATCGGGAATATCAAAAGGCATATCATAAAATTTTACATTTTTATAATCCTCACGCAAGCTTTCCATCTCCGCATAAACAGGCAAACACATGGGACCCATTCTTCCGCAGCATATCATTACGTTCTCATTCTCGGAAACCACTTTCTTAAAATCATCTTCACTTAAAATATGGTCTAAATTTGTATTTAAAGTCATTTTTTGTAATTTTAATTAATATATCTTTATATCCGGATAATTAGATGCAATATTAGCAACAAAAATGTTCAAAAAAAAATTTTTTAAAGAATCAAAATAATATGTTTTTTTGTGTTTATCAAAATACCTTGAAATATGCTTAAAACAGAATGTATAAATACAAAGGAGACTTTGTATTTTCCTTTCGGAAAATCATTATCAGAAATAGAAAAAGAAATAAATCTTCCGCTAAAATATCCGGTTTTAGGAGCCTTAGTAGACAATGAAGTTCAAGAACTGACTTACAGAATTACAAAACCACATATCATCGAATTTATAGATATTACGCATCAAGACGGTATGCGTATGTATTTTCGTTCGCTGTATTTTGTGCTTATGAAAGCCGTTAAAGATTTGTTGCCCGATGCAGATTTAAAAATTGAACACTCTGTATCAAAAGGCTATTTCTGCGAAATCATGGGCATGGATTTATCTTCAAAACACGACTTAATTGAAGCCATAAAAGAAGAAATGCACAAAATTATTCGCGCCGACTATCCTTTTATAAGACGAGACATACTTAACAAAGATGCCATTAAAATTTTTGAAGCCAATCATTTTCCGGAAAAAGCAAACTTGTTTAAACAAAGCCCGGCTCTATACACTTCCGTTTGGGAGCTTGATACCATGACAGACTATTTCTACGGCTATCTTGTACCCTCAACCGGATACCTTACCACCTTTGACCTAATTCCTTTGTATGACGGAATGTTGCTGCAAATACCGCGCAAAGACAAACCGGAAGAGACAGAATCGTTTGAAAGACAAGATAAGATGTTTGATATTCTTGAAGAACACAAAGAATGGGTAAAAGTATTGAATGTGGCAAGTGTAGGCAGGCTGAATGACCAAATTATGCAAGACTACGGCGGCGAGCTGATTAAAATATCCGAGGCGCTGCATGAAAAAAAGATTGCCGATATTGCCGATGAAATTAAAGCAAAAAAAACGACCAAACTCGTTTTAATTGCCGGACCGTCGTCATCGGGTAAAACAACGTTCTCTAAACGTTTAGCCGTTCAATTAATTGTAGCCGGCTTACAGCCCGTACAAATATCCTTAGACAATTATTTTGTAAACCGTGAAAATACACCGCTTGACGAAAACGGAGAATATGACTTTGAATCGATTGACGCTATCGATATCGAAACTTTTTCAAAAAACATTAATGATTTGCAAGCCGGGAAAACCGTTAAAATACCCAAATTTGACTTTGAAACCGGAAAACGCTTTTATGACGGTACAGAAATTTCTGCCGATAAGGATACAATAATCATTGCAGAAGGCATACATGCCCTAAACCCGAAGCTAACAAAGCAAATAGATGCCGATTTAAAGTATAAAATATACATTTCGGCTTTAACGCAAATAGGCATTGACGGACACAATCGCATTCCGACAACGGACAATCGACTGCTGAGAAGAATGATTCGAGATTTTAAATACAGACATTACAGTGCTTATGAGACTTTAAAAAGATGGCCCAGCGTAAGACGCGGCGAAGAAAGGAATATTTTTCCGTATCAAGAACAAGCAGACATCATATTCAACTCTGCCCTGCTCTATGAGCTGGCACTACTGAAAAAATATGCAGAACCTTTGTTGAAAAATATAAAACAAACGGTTCCGGAATATTCAGAAGCAGCCAGATTGTTAAAATTCCTTTCCTATTTTAAAGATTTGAATGAAGAAGACGAAATTCCGCCTACGTCCATTTTACGCGAATTTCTCGGCAACAGTTCATTCTCTTACTAAAAATAAGTTATGTATATTGTAGGTTTAACGGGAGGCATAGGCACGGGAAAAACAACGGTATCCGAGATATTTAAGAAATTAGGTATTCCGGTTTATAATTCCGATATCGAGGCAAAAAAACTAATGCACACCGACAAAGAACTTATCAAAAAAATAAGCAATTTGTTCGGAAAGGATATATACAAAGACAATTTACTCGACAGAAAAAAATTAGCCGCCGAAGTTTTTTCGAATAAAGAAAAACTAAACCGGCTCAATGCCATTGTTCATCCCGCCGTTAAGCAAGACTTTGAGTTATGGGCACTACGGCAAAATTCGCTATATCAGATAAAAGAAAGTGCCATTCTTTTTGAAAGCGGAATTTATAAGAATGTCGATAAAATAATTACCGTTACGGCACCGCTGAATTTGCGCATTAAACGACTTATAAAACGCGACAATACAAGTCAAGAAGAAATAAAAAAACGCATAAATAATCAGCTTGACGAAAAATTGAAAACAGATAATTCGGACTTTATTATCGACAATAACACCACGAGATTACTTATTCCGCAAGTACTTTTAATTCATAATAACCTTTCAAGAAGCATAAAAAACATACCAAAATAAGTTTTTATACGTTCTAACAATTAAATTTTTATAAAAAAAAATTCAAATTACATTTGCACAAATTTTTTAACAATGGATTTAAGTAAAATACTCACAATTACAGGAAGACCGGGCTTATATAGACATATAGCACAATCAAAAAACAGCGCGGTAGTAGAATCTTTGGAAGACGGTAAACGTTCAAGTGCATTCATTTCGGAACAACTCAGTTCATTATCCGACATTGCCGTATTCACAACCGGTGAAGATATTAAATTAGAAGAAGTTTTTAAAAAAATATACGAAAAAGAAAACGGGAAAAAAGCATTAAAACATAATGCTCCGGTTGAAGAAATAAAGAAATACTTTAATGAAACAGTTCCCGAATACGACAAAGAACGTGTCTATGTTTCCGATTTAAAGAAAATATTAAAATGGTACGGAATTTTAATTGATGCAAACATATTAGAATTTTCAGCCGAAAGCGAAGAAGATAAAGAAGACAAAAAAGATACAGATACAGAAAATCAATAAATAACACTGTATAGTTTCATGCAATAAAGCGATTATCTTTTACGGTAATCGCTTTGTTGTGTTCAAAACTATCTAAAAAAAATAATTTTACTCAAGCGTTTTTTTATAACTTTGCGAGTTAAACAAATTATAAAATATGACAAACAGATATTCCGGACAATTAAAAAAAGCACTTTCTTTCAGCAAAGAAGAAGCTGTCAGACTGGGCAATGATTATATAAGCAACGAACATCTTTTTTTAGGTGTATTAAGAGAAGGCTCTGCCTACACTTTACAAATTCTTGAAAAACACAATATAAATTTAAACCTGGTAAAAAGATCCATCGAAAGCAGAATAAAGGATACTGAGGGCGCATTAGACCCAAACACGGACGAGCTGCCTTTATTAAAAGCGAGTTCAGAAACCTTAAAACTTATCTTTTTTGAAGCAATAGATTTGAGAGCAAAATTAGCCACACCCGACCACTTAGTACTTGCCATCATAAAAAAAGAAGAAGAAACGCAAGACAGTTTCATATATCAAATACTAACAGATAACGGACTTAATTACACCACTTTAAAAAGCATACTTGCAAGTTCAATTATCAGTGAAGCCAACGGACCTGACGATACGGACGAGGATGATGACGACTTTGATGATGATTATGAAGACGAAGACGATTTTGTTGAAAAAAAAGGCAAAAAAGGAAAAAAATCTGACAGCGACACGCCGGTTCTCGACAATTTTGGAATTGACCTTACTGAAGCTGCAGCTAAAAATAAATTAGACCCGATTGTAGGCAGAGAAAATGAAATTGAACGATTAGTGCAAATACTCAGCAGAAGAAAGAAAAACAATCCTGTATTAATCGGAGAACCCGGTGTAGGAAAGTCTGCTATTGTTGAAGGTTTGGCTATTAGAATTGTCGAAAACAATGTATCCAGAGTTTTGTTCAATAAGCGTGTTGTAACACTCGATATGGCTTCCGTAGTGGCAGGCACCAAATACAGAGGACAATTTGAGGAACGCATGAAATCAATCATCAATGAATTGCAAGACAACAACAACGTTATTTTATTTATTGATGAAATACACACCATTATCGGCGCCGGAGGCGCAAGCGGCTCTATAGACGCATCAAATATGCTGAAACCCGCATTGGCAAGAGGTGAAATTCAAACAATAGGAGCAACAACGCTTAATGAATATCGTCAGCATATTGAAAAAGACGGTGCCTTAGAAAGACGCTTTCAAAAAGTAATGGTTGACCCCACCACAACCGAAGAAACACGCGAAATTTTAGAGAATATCAAAGACAGATACGAAGACCACCACAATGTTTCCTATACGGACGAAGCACTTGATGCCTGTGTGAAACTTACAGACCGTTATATCAGCGACCGACATCTTCCGGACAAAGCCATTGATGCGCTGGACGAAACCGGCTCAAGGGTGCATATCAAAAATCTGAAAGTTCCCGAAGATATTGCAAATATTGAAGAAGAACTAAAACTCTTAAATGCGGAAAAACAGAACGTAATCAAAGAAGAAAAATTTGAAGCTGCCGCAGAAATAAGAGATAAAGAACGTAAATTAGAAATAGAACTCGACAAAGCAAGAAACGCATGGGCAAATAATCTTTCCGAACACAGAGAAATTGTGGACCAAGCAAATGTCGAAGAAGTTGTTGCCATGATGACCGGCATTCCCGCAACAAGAATTGCCAAAGCGGAAAGTGTCAGGTTGCTGGAAATGAAAACACAACTTAAAGAGAAAATAATAGGACAAGATGATGCGGTAGCAAAAATCGTAAAAGCAATTCAACGAAACAGAGCCGGGCTGAAAGACCCCAACAAACCCATCGGCACCTTTATATTTTTGGGTCCCACGGGCGTAGGGAAAACACATCTTGCAAAAAAACTTTCCGAATATCTGTTTGACACAGAAGAAGCACTTATCCGTATTGACATGAGCGAATATATGGAAAAATTTTCCGTATCGCGCCTCATAGGCTCGCCTCCGGGATATGTAGGACACGAAGAAGGCGGACAATTAACCGAAAAAGTCCGAAGAAAACCTTATTCGGTAGTATTGTTTGATGAAATAGAAAAAGCACACCCCGACATCTATCATCTTCTTTTGCAGGTGTTTGATGACGGGCAACTTACCGACAGCCTCGGCAGGCGCGTAGATTTCAAAAATACGGTTATTATCATGACCTCGAACGTGGGTGCCCGCAACTTAGCCGACTTTGGCAAAGGCATTGGTTTCGGAGGAGCAGAAGAAGATGACGAACACAGCAAATCCGTAATTACCAAAGCCTTAAAAAAGACTTTTGCACCGGAATTTCTAAACAGAATTGACGATGTAATTATGTTCAACCACTTAAAGAAAGAACATATCTTTAAAATTATTGATATTGAGCTAAGCGGATTGTATAAACGCGTTTCCGATTTAGGCTATAAATTAAATATTACCGAAGAAGCAAAAGATTTTATCGCACAAAAAGGCTTAGACGTAAAATACGGAGCAAGACCTTTAAAACGAGCCATCCAAAAATATGTTGAAAACGAAATGGCTGAAGTTATCATAGAAGCATCTGTGAAAGAAGGCGATGAAATAAGAGTAGGCATTGAAGAAAATGCCGAAAATAAGGGCGAAAAAAACATCAAAATAGAAATAATGAACGAAGATAAGGCGAGCTGATGATGAAAAATGTTAAATATAAGTTTCTAAAATATATCAGTTTTGAAACCACCTCAAACCCGGCTTCAAAAACACACCCGAGCACGGTGCAACAATTTGAATTAGCCAAAGAGTTGGAACACGATTGCGAAAATTTAGGTTTGAAAAACATCAAACTGACCGACAAGTGTTATTTATACGCAACATTACCCGCAAACACCGACCAAGAACTTCCGACAATCGGGTTTATTGCCCATTTGGACACTTCACCCGATGCAAACGGACGAAATGTAAAAGCTCTTATTCATGAAAATTATGACGGCGAAGATATTTTGCTGAATAAAAAGAAAAATATCACCTTATCGCCGCAAGATTTTCCGGAACTTAAAAATTATATCGGGCAAACAATCATAACAAGCGACGGAACCGGGCTGCTGGGTGCCGACGACAAAGCCGGAATTGCCTCCATAATGGCAGCCGTTGAATATTTGGTAAACCACCCGGAAATAAAACACGGAACCGTAAAAATTGCCTTTACGCCCGATGAAGAAATAGGCAAAGGCGCCGATTTTTTTGATATTGATTTTTTCAATGCTGATTTTGCCTACACCATAGACGGCGGAGAAATTGGCGAACTCGAATACGAAAATTTTAATGCGGCAAGTTTAGAAGTAAGTATCGACGGACGCAACATACATCCCGGAACGGCAAAAGGCAAAATGATTAACTCCATGAATATTGCCCATGAATTTCATGCACTTTTGCCGAGTGATAAACGTCCCGAACACACGAGCAACTACGAAGGCTTTTATCATTTGATGAATATTTCCGGAACAGTGGACAAAACAAACATGTCCTACATCATAAGAGACCACGACAGGGAAATTTTCAAAAACATGAAAGAACATGTCAAAACCGTTGCCGATACAATTAACAAAGCACACAAAAAAGACCTTATTTCCCTTGAAATAACGGACAGCTACTATAATATGCGCGAAAAAATTGAACCCGTAATGCACATTGTAGAAACAGCAAAACAAGCAATGAGCGAAGCCGGTGTGCAGGCAAAGATTAAAGCAATCAGAGGCGGCACCGACGGCTCTCGCCTATCCTATATGGGACTACCCTGCCCCAATATTTTTACCGGCGGACATAATTTTCATGGAATATATGAATATATACCCGTAGAATCAATGCAAAAAGCGGTTGAAGTTATTATAAATATCACAAAAATAATTCACAGACAATCTCTTAAAAATTAAATAGAAATTATACAAATACAAAATAAATCATGGCTATCGTAGAAAAAGTACTCGGAAAATTGCTCGGAAATAAATCCGAAAAAGATATAAAAAAAATACAACCCTTAGTAAAAAAGATTAATCAAGAAACAGATAAACTCACGACTTTATCAAACGACCAACTACGCCAAAAGTCGCAAGAACTTCGCAAAGAAATAAAAGCCTACTCAAAAATTGAGCAAGAAGAAATAGACCGCTTAAAAAAAGATATTGAAGAAGACAAATTCGATTTAGAAGAACGCGAAGAAGTTTATAAAAAAATTGATAAGCTCGAAGCCGATATTGATACAAAAATACAGAAAAAATTAGACGAAATACTTCCGATTGCTTTTGCTGTCATTAAAGAAACAGCCCGAAGATTTAAAGAAAACGAACAAATTGAAGTTACGGCAAGTGATTTCGACCGAGAACTTGCCGCACATCGAGAAGACATAAGCATAAAAGGAAATAAAGCCGTTTACAGCAAACAATGGCGTGCCGGCGGAACCACCATCAGTTGGGACATGGTTCACTACGACGTTCAATTAATCGGCGGCATCATCTTGCATCAAGGAAAAATTGCCGAAATGGCTACCGGTGAGGGAAAAACCTTGGTTGCCACCTTGCCCGTATTCCTAAATGCACTCACCGGACGCGGCGTGCACATGGTTACCGTAAACGACTACTTGGCAAAAAGGGATGCCGAGTGGATGGGTACTTTATACGAATTTCACGGATTGCGTGTAGATTGTATCGACAAGCACGAACCAAGCACAGAAGCCCGAAGAAACGCCTATCGAGCAGACATCACTTTTGGAACAAACAACGAATTCGGCTTTGATTATTTGAGAGACAATATGGCTTTAAGCCCTGAAGACCTTGTGCAAAGAAGACATTACTACGCCATTGTGGACGAGGTCGACTCAGTTTTAATTGACGATGCCAGAACCCCGCTAATTATTTCGGGTGCCGTTCAAAACAGAGGCGATTCGCAAGACGAAGAATTGTTTAAAGAACTGAAAGGAAAAGTAATACAATTATACAACAACCAAAAAAAACTGGTAACCAAACTTTTGTCGGATGCAAAAAAAATGATTAATTCCGACGATAAAAAAGAACAAGAGCAAGGAGCCATATTCCTCCTCAGAGCACAAAAAGGGCTTCCTAAAAACACCGCGCTAATCAAGTATTTAAGCGAAGAAGGAATTAAAACCTTATTGCTGAAAACCGAAAACGTTTATTTGGCGGAAAATGCCAAAAGAATGCCCGAAATAACCGATGAGTTGTATTTTGTCATTGATGAAAAAAACAACTCTATTGAACTGACAGACAAAGGGATTGACTTAATATCCACCGAAACGGAAGAAAAAGATTTCTTCGTATTGCCCGACATCGGCTCTGCAATTGCCGATTTGGAAGAATCGGACTTGTCGGAAAAAGAAAAACTCAAAGCCAAAGACGAGTTATTGGCTGATTATTCGACAAAAACCGTGCGCGTTCATGCCATGAACCAATTGCTGAAAGCCTATGCCATGTTTGAAAAAGACGTGGAATATGTGGTCATTGACAATCAAGTAAAAATTGTCGATGAGCAAACAGGACGTATCATGGAAGGCAGACGCTATTCGGACGGATTACACCAAGCTATTGAAGCAAAAGAAAACGTAAAAGTAGAAGCCTCAACCCAAACCTATGCAACCATTACATTGCAAAACTATTTCCGCATGTATCACAAACTGGCGGGGATGACCGGTACGGCCGAAACCGAAGCCAAAGAATTTTGGGATATATACGAATTGGATGTTACGGTAATTCCCACAAATTTGCCCATTATCAGAGACGACAGGCACGACAAAGTCTATAAAACAAAACGAGAAAAATATAATGCGGTAATCTACGAAATCAACGATTTAGTCAAAGAAGGACGCCCGGTATTGGTCGGGACCACTTCCGTAGAAATCTCCGAACTACTAAGTAAAATGCTCAAAATAAGAAAAATAGAGCACAACGTATTGAACGCAAAACTGCATAAAAGAGAAGCAGACATTGTTGCCGAAGCCGGAAAAAAAGCCGTTGTAACCATTGCCACAAACATGGCAGGACGGGGTACAGACATCAAGCTGGACAAAGAAGTTAAAAACGCCGGCGGGCTGGCAATTATCGGTACCGAAAGACACGATTCAAGACGTGTGGACAGACAGCTCAGAGGACGTTCAGGGCGACAAGGCGACCCGGGTTCTTCACAATTCTTTGTATCATTGGAAGATGATTTAATGCGCATGTTCGGTTCCGACAGAATATCAAAACTCATGGACAGAATGGGCTTGGAAGAAGGCGAAGTCATACAACACTCTATGATTTCAAAATCAATAGAACGCGCCCAAAAGAAAGTCGAAGAAAACAATTTCGGCATTCGTAAACGACTGATTGAATACGATGATGTTATGAACTCGCAAAGAGAAGTTGTCTATAAATTAAGACGACACGCTTTGTATGGCGAACGTCTCGGTGCCGATTTGGCAAACATGATTTACGATACCTGTTCAAGTGTTGTGGAAAAAAATTACGGCTATGATTTTGAAGACTTCAAAATGGATTTATTCAGAACATTAGCCGTAGAAAGTCCGGTCAATGAAGAAGAATTTAAAGAAACCAAAGCAGAAGTGCTGACGGATACAATCTTTAAATTAGTTATTGAAGACTACAAAAGACGAAAAGAAAGCATTATAGAACAAGCCTTTCCGGTAATCAAAAATGTTTTTGAAACCATGTCGGGGCAATATTCCAACATTGACGTACCAATCACAGACGGAATACATGTATATCATATTATCGTAAACCTTGAAAAAGCCTATAACTCAAAAGGAAAAGAAGTTGCTACGGAATTTGAAAAACAAATCGTGTTATCGACCATTGACACATCGTGGAAAGAGCATTTGAGAGAAATGGACGATTTAAAACAATCCGTGCAAAATGCCTCCTACGAACAAAAAGACCCGCTTTTAATCTATAAGTTCGAATCCTACGAATTGTTTAAAAACATGCTCGACACCAATAACAGAGCTGTTGTTAATGCACTCTTAAAAGCAAAACTCTTCACACAAGACCCGGGCAATATCCAACAAGGAAAAGTGCAAAAACTTGACCTGAGTAAATACGATACCGAGAAGGAAGATTTTGAGAACCAAGCAGCAGGGCAACAAGGACAAGGGCAAGGAAAAGCAGGCAAAAAGATACAACCCGTGAGAGTTGAGAAAAAAATTGGTCGTAACGACATGGTAAAAGTGCGTTATAATAACGGAAAAGTCGTTGAAGGAAAATATAAAAAACTCCTTACGGACATCGAAAACGGCGAAGCTGTATTAATACAATAAACGTTTAATCAGAATGCAAAAAATTTAATTCACAATGCACAAAACAACACAATTTGTATTAATTCTGTTTGCCCTGCTCGGCATATTATCTATATTGATATTTGCCGGACAATATTATACCGCACACTCCGAGTACGACAATCTCAGAGACAGCACCTATTCAATATATGCCCTGCCTATTCCCGACAGCGTTCGTTTTGTCGGCGAAGCAGTGCCGCTTGAAAATTTTGATGTAAGAGAATCGCTCGACAAGGAGTTGCATAAAATCAGCTATTGGCATTCCGAAACAATTTTGCAAATAAAAAGAGCCAAACGCTATTTTCCCTTGATTGAAAAAATACTAAAACAGCATAACATCCCGGAAGATTTTAAATATCTTGCGGTAAACGAAAGCGGTTTAAGCAATGTTGTTTCTCCTGCCGGAGCTGCCGGATTTTGGCAAATTATGAAAAAAACAGGCAAAAGCTACGGTCTGGAAATAAACAATGAAATAGACGAACGCTATCATTTGGAAAAAGCAACCGAAGTTGCTTGCAAGTTCCTGCAAGATGCCTATCGCAAATACAACAATTGGGCATTAGTTGCCGCCTCATACAACTACGGGCAAGGCAATTTGGACAAACAACTGAAAAAACAGCAAGCAAATTCATATTATGACTTATTGCTCAACGAAGAAACGGCAAGATATGTGTATCGCATTATTGCTTTTAAACTGATTATGGAAAATCCGCAAAATTACGGCTTCAAATTCAGAAAAAAAGATTTGTATCAGCCCGTGCCTTTTAACGAAATTTTGATAGATACAAGCATTAGCAATTTTGCCGACTTTGCAAAAGATCACAATACAAATTACAAAATATTAAAGTTCTTTAACCCTTGGCTTCGCGACAGTTTTTTAAGCAATAAAAACAAAAAAGAATATATCATAAAAATTCCGCTTGAAGGAAGCAGAAGTAAGAATTACGCAAAAGACATGCAAAACCCGGAAAGCATTGTTAATTCAATTCATTTTTAATGTATGAGCCAACATAAAGCAGCATTTGTAAACATAATCGGAAACCCGAATGTAGGAAAATCAACCTTGATGAATGAATTTGTCGGTGAAAAACTTTCCATCATTACCTCAAAATCGCAAACAACAAGGCACAATATCAAAGGCATTGTAAACGGCGAAAACTATCAATTGGTTTTTTCCGACACGCCGGGTGTTTTAAAACCTCATTCCAAATTACAGCAATCAATGCTGAAATCGTCCGAAACGGCACTAATTGATGCCGATGTCATTATTTACATGACAGATATTTACGAAAGCCCCGAAAAAAACAAATTCTTTCTGGAGAAAGTAAAACACACAAAAACACCGATACTTTTAATTATAAACAAAATAGACCTTTCGGAACAAGACAAAGTATTAAAATTAATCGCAAAATGGAAAGAAATTTTGCCCCAAGCCGAAATTTTTCCGGCATCGGCACTGAATAAATTTAATGTAGAAAATATTTTCAATCGAATACTTGAACTTGCTCCCCCCTCGCCGCCTTTTTTCCCGAAAGACCAATTAACCGACAGAACCGAACGATTCTTTGTATCCGAAATCATCCGAGAAAAAATTTTAATCCGTTATAAAAAAGAAATTCCTTATTCGGTAGAAGTTGAAATTGAAGAGTTCAAAGAAAGTGAAAATTTAATAAAAATACGCAGCATTATTTACGTTGAACGAAAATCGCAAAAAGGAATTATCATCGGACACAAAGGACAAGCCATAAAAAGCACCGGAACAGATGCCCGAAAAGATATTGAAGCATTTTTCGGCAAAAAAGTTTTTTTGGAACTAATTGTAAAAGTTGCCGATAATTGGCGTTCGGACGATAGCCGATTAAAAAGATTTGGCTATTAAAACCAAATCAAAAAATCGCAACTTTAAATACAAGTACGACACACTTATACCGAGAATTTGCAAAATAATTCTTTTGTATTTTTTTTTAAGTTTCAATATTTTTTACTTACTTTGTATTCATAATAAAAAACAACATTATGAGTAATAAAAAATATCTTTTTATTTTTCTTTTGGCATTCGCAGCTTTTCTTATCGGCAGCTGCAAATCCGGAGAAAATTCCGACAATGATGAATTAGCAGGCGCAACATTAGATTCATCAGATATTCGCGAAGAAATCCTCATTTCCATGTTGGCTCCGTCCGATATGGCAATAATGCTTATAGACAATCCGGGTTTGGATTTCAATAAAGAAATTATCAACCCGAGTGTGAATGCAAAAAAATACAATACAAATTCAAAAATAGCATTGAATATTGGTGTATATACCGCAGATTTAAGTTATGCAAGCCTTTTTGAACAAGAGCAAATTGCCTATGACTATTTTGACATCGTAAAAGACATGTCCGAAGAAATAGGCATCAACAAAACCATTGAAAAACGCCATTTGGATATGCTCAAAAACAATAAGTTGAATAAAGAAGATATTCTAAAAATTGTTAATGAGTCTTTTATGAATACCGATGCTTATTTGCGCGAGAACAATCGGCAAAAAGTGATATTGATGATTTTAATCGGCGGCTGGGTAGAAGCACAATATATTGCCGTATCCTTATCAAAAGACTCTCCCGATACAAATCAACAACTGACGGAAAGCATAATGGCTCAAAAAATCTCCATAGAGTTAATGAACAGAGCACTTGAAAATGTCGCAAAAAATGATAAGACCCTGAATCCATTAAAAAAAGACATAAAAAATATTTATGACGCATATTTAAAATTTGAAGAAAATTCCAACAAAAAAACTTTTAAAGATTTTTGTGATTTAATAAAACAAGTACGAAATAAATATGTTATTTAACATAAAAACAAAGAAACTATGAGATTCAACATAAAACATATAACTATAATAGCGCTATTTATTTTTAGTTCTTATTCTTCAACAAATGCCCAATGTATTGATTTAGTAAAGTCGAAAGGATTTACCTATTTAGATACCAGCAAATATATTCCCGAAGCTCGATTTAATGCCTTGCCTTTAAGACAGGGAGATGATGTAGATATTTATAAATCATTTTTTAAAGGACGTTCTTACAGAATAGTTGTTGTAGGAGCTGAAAATATGCCGAAGCTGAATTTTAAGGTAACAAATTTTCAACGTCAGGTATTGTATGACAGCAATATTACAAAAGAAGAAAGTTGGGATTTTGTATCCGACAAAAATCAAAACCTTATTATTTCCGTAGAAGTTCCGGATGCAAAAGATAAAGCAAAAAAAGAAAGCGGATGCGTGGCGGTTGTTGTCGGGTTCACTTTCTAAAACAATAAAACTTAGAATAAGATAATACAGAATTAGGGGGAACGGCTCGTTCCCCCTAATTCTTATCTCAAATCAACAGTTTGTTCCCACAACTTACGAAACTCTTTTGAATATGCTTTCGCAACATCTTTATCATCCGTAAGCAAAATATTTTCATAATTCATTGTTTCCGCACTTCTTGTCCAGTTGTAACTGCCGGTTATCGTTATTTTATCATCAATCACCGCAAATTTATGATGCATGTGCGCATGCGTAGTATCTAACCTTACCTTAATTCCCAAACCCGCAATATATTCCACATCATTGCCCCTGTCATAACGCTTATCATTATCCGAAATAACCTTAATATCAACACCGTTCAATTGCATTTCTTTTATCGCATCAACAATCCGATTGTCGCTTATGGTAAAAACACAGATTAAGGCTTTTCGTTTTGCTTTTTTCAAAGTCTCTGTTATCGCATTTAAACAATCCGTTCCCGGACTAAAATATACTTTTGTCATAAACTATTTAAGTTAAAACCAAATAAAAAAAAAGCTAAAAATACGTTTTTTTACCTAGTCGCTCAATATTTTTTTAAGAAATTACTTTTTAGCCCCGCATTTCCCCAAATATGGGGGCAAAAATATAGAGCATATTTATTGTTAAAAATTATATATTTTCGTATTATTGCATAATCTTGAACAAATAATGATTTGCCATGAAAAGAAATGCAATTCTCTTAATAATCTTTTTCCCCTTTTTTCTAAACGGACAAAATTACATTGACAGTTTAAAGTCGGTGGCAGAACAAACGACAACAGATACGCTTAAAGCCGAAATATTCTATAAAATTGCCAATGCCTTAAAAAGCAGAGAACCTAAAAATGCAATACTTTATGCACAAAAGTCCTTGAAAATATACGAAAAAACAGGCTCATTAAAAGCCATGGGCGAAGGTTACAAAATCATCGGAATAAGTTTCTATTTTCAAGGCGAGTTAGACAGTGCTTTTCAAAGTTTTGATAAGAGTTTAAAAAGTTTTGAAAAACTGAACGACAAAAAAGGAGTTGCGGCAAGTTATGTAAACATCGGAATATTAAAAAGAAACTCCGGCGCAGTAAAAGAAGCCGGCGATAATTATCAAAAAGCATTGGCTATTTATCAAAAAATCGGAGATGATGAAGGAATTGCAAAAACCTATCTGAATTTGGGCAACTTGTTTAAACAACAAGGCGATATGAAAAACGGACTTGATTATTACTTCAAGAGCTTGAAATTTTACGAAAACATAGACAACAAAAGAAATATTGCGCAATTATATCAAAACATCGGGATTATTTACGGCGAACTCAATGATTCGGAAAAAGCCGTTTCTAATTTTAACAACGCATTAAAAATCTTTGAAGAAATTGAAGATGTGAAAGGAATTGCCGAAACCTATAATAATTTAGGCAATAATTATCTTGACAATGATAATTATGAAAAAGCCATCGATTATTTTGAAAAATCATTAAAACTGTTTCAAGAAATCGGATACACGCCCATGGTTGCAAACCTGTATTATAACTTGGGCGATTCGCACAACAAGCTGAAACAATATGCCAAAGCAAAAGATTATTTCGATAAAAGTTTCGATATATACCAAAATATCGGATATGCTGCGGGAATTGCAATGTGCTACAACGGATTTGGCGAATATTATTACAATATAAAAGAGTATGAAAAATCTGCGGAATATCTCGAAAAAGCAAAAAAAATGTCCTTGGGAAGAGATTTAAGGACTTTATCCGATGCCGTAGAATGGTTAAGCAAGTCATACGCGAAAACAGGAAACTATAAAAATGCTTATGAAAATCATTTATTATTCAAGCAATATAACGACAGCTTGTTTAATGACAATAATGATAAAGCAATTACAGCATTAAGCATGCAGTATGAATTTGACAAAAAAGAAAAAATTAGAGAAATTGAAGAAAAAAAGAAAGCTGATTTGCAAGCGGAAAAAGATAAAAGAGACCGATTGGTAAAAATAGCATTATCGGCAATTATTTTGTTTATGATAGTATTGGCTGTGAACCTAATCGTTAACTACAGGCGAAAAGTAAAAGCCAACAAGCTCTTACACGAACAAAAATCCGAAATTGAAATGCAAAAAGCCGAATTGGAGCAAAGAAATGAAGAAATACAAGCACAAAGAGATGAAATTGAAACTAAAAATATTTTAATCACCGAACAACGCGATATTGCTTTAAAGCAAAAACAAGAAATAACCGACAGTATTCAGTATGCACAACGAATACAGGAAGCAATACTTCCGGACAAACAAATATTTACAAATAATATCAGCGACTATTTCATTCTGTTTAAGCCAAAAGACATTGTAAGCGGTGATTTTTATTGGATGACCAAAGTTGAAGAAAAATTAGTTGTGGTTGCCGCCGATTGTACCGGACACGGAGTTCCCGGAGCATTTATGAGTATGCTCGGTCTTACATTCTTAAACGAAATAGTAAACAAAGACAGAGTATTGCAAGCAAATGAAATATTAAACAGGCTGCGAAACAAAGTCATAGAATCTTTACATCAAAAAGAAGGAGATACAAAAGACGGAATGGATATTGCCCTTTCGGTTATTGACCCCGAAAAAAATGAATTGCAATTTGCCGGAGCCTACAACTCAATGTATTTAATTCCCAACAATCCGAATAACAAAGAAATAAAAAAAATAAATGCAGACAGAATGCCGATAGGCATCCACCTGAAAATGGACAAAAATTTTACGAACAATACAATTTCATATAATAAAGGCGATATAATTTATATGTTCTCAGACGGTTTTTCCGACCAATTCGGCGGAGAAAAAGGGCGAAAACTAAAAACGGTTCGCTTTCAAGAGCTATTGTTAGCCGTTTGCGATAAACCCATGAGCCAACAAAAGGCTCTGCTGGAAAACTTCTTGGAAGAATGGAAAGGCAATATCGAGCAATTAGACGATATTCTTGTTATTGGACTTAGATTATAATGCACGATTGATTATAGCTTATTGGCTTACCAAAAAACAAGAGTCAAAAGCCGGTTAAGGCAGAAAATTGCTCGCACTTGTTTCTGCAAGTGCGTTCTTTATGATTTCAAAGCTTTTGGCAAATAGCAAAATCCCTCTTGGTGAAGAGGGGCTAGGGAGATTGACTCTTAAAAACCTTAACCCGCATTATTCATCAAGGGTATAAGTTGTCATTTTTTTTAAGAGTTTGGTTTTATATTTTATATAATAGGCTTATTTTTCTTTCTTAG
>PDWI01003986.1_pt1 | contig 20267 bp, 15 predicted proteins | sample 1430891 | NCBI WGS metagenome assembly PDWI01 (sample SAMN01162508, study PRJNA174530) | Oral metagenome, whole genome shotgun sequencing project. | biome: Marine environment; feature: Marine mammal; material: Swab sample of the gingival sulcus; isolation source: swab sample of gingival sulcus... | reverse complement strand
CTTGTAAATGAATTGAAACAGGTGGCAGAAAGGATGGATGTGGATATCTATGAGGTCATACGGGCGGCAGCCACCAAGCCTTTTGGTTACATGCCTTTTTATCCAGGTCCGGGGCTTGGCGGGCATTGTATTCCCATAGACCCCTTTTATTTAACTTGGAAAGCAAGGGAATATGGCTTGAGTACCAAGTTTATTGAGCTGGCCGGTGAAATCAATGTTGGAATGCCCGATTATGTGGTTTATAAGGTGATTGAGGCATTGAATACGGTGGCAAAGCCGATGAATGGCGCAAAAATTCTGGTTTTGGGGCTATCTTATAAAAAGAATGTCGATGACACCCGTGAATCACCAAGTGTTGAGTTGATTAGAAAAATATCGGAAAAGGGTGGTGAGGTTGCCTATTCGGATCCCCATGTACCACAATTTCCTAAGATGAGGAAATATAACATGGACATGAAGAGCGTTCCCTTAACCGCAGCCTCTCTTCAACAGTATGATTGTGTCATCGTTTCTACCAATCATGATGGCTTTGATTGGCAGTTAATAAAGGATAACGCCGCCTTGATTATCGATACCAGAGGTATCTACGAGGTGGATAATAAAAAGATATTCAGGGGATAGAGAAGTTTATGAATTTTATTGATCTACAGGCACAATACAAAACCATAGAACAGGATATAAATGCGAGAATTCAAAAGGTTCTCGATCATGGACGCTATATTTTGGGTCCTGAAGTCAAAGAACTTGAAGAGAAACTTGCATCGTATGTGGGGGTAAAGCATTGTCTGGGAGTCTCTTCCGGGACAGATGCCTTGCTGATTGCGATGATGGCGCTTGGCATTGGCAGAGGTGACGAGGTTATCACCACCCCGTTTACTTTTATTGCAACAGGAGAGACTATCAAGTTGCTGGGGGCTGAGCCGGTATTTGTTGATGTCGATTGCAAAACCTATAATATCGACCCCGAACTTATTGAAGCTGCCATCACTCCAAAAACCAGGGCGATAATTCCGGTGAGTCTGTACGGGCAATGTTGTGATTTTGATGCAATCAACCAGATAGCCAAAAGGCACAACCTGGCAGTCATAGAAGATGGTGCGCAGAGTTTTGGCGCAACCTATAAGGGACGGCTGTCATGTTCTCAGACGACCATTGCCACCACCTCATTTTTCCCGTCAAAACCTTTGGGCGGCTATGGTGATGGGGGAGCGTGTTTTACCAATGACGATGAGCTTGCCACCTTGATGCGTCAGATAAGTAATCACGGGCAGGATAGACGTTACCATCATCAAAGGATTGGGGTAAATGGTCGACTTGATACCATTCAGGCGGCAGTTTTACTCGCTAAAATGGAAATTTTTCCTGGGGAAGTTGTCAAGAGAGAGCAAATCGGGCAGCGTTATTCCGAGTTGCTTGCCAGTGACTCAATCACCGTACCTTATATTGCTGAACACAACAGGTCGGTCTATGCCCAATACACCATTCAGGTCGACAATCGTGAAGCGGTGCAACAGCGGTTAAGTGAGCTGTCTATTCCTACGGCAGTACATTATCCAGTGCCTCTTAACCAGCAGCCTGCGATGGGCAAGGCTGACGCTCATGTGCCTGTGGCAGAAACCCTTGCCAGCAGGGTGATAAGCTTACCCATGCATCCGATGCTCACGGAGAATGAGCAGGATAAGGTTGTTGAGGCTGTCAAGAGCGCATAATAAAAAGCGAAGATATTTCATATCATCGGGTGAACGATCTCCATGACGGCTAACAGACCAATTTTTGTAACAGGGATGTACGAATCCGGTGTAAATGATGTTGCACATTTCCTTGAGAATCTGGGCTTCCACACAGCCTGCCGGCAGGATATCCGTCAGCTCAATCTGGAGATTTTAAACAGTCTGAACTCATACTGGGATCAGCCTGATGTGGAAAAAATTGCCCAGCACAACCAGTATCAGATCCCAAGGTCAACGCTCGGCGGAATCAAAAAACTCCTCTCGACGAATCAGCGTCAACCGGGCGTTTTGTTGGCGGACTCTGGATTTTGTCTCACCATGCATCATTGGTTGCAACTGGTTGACAATCCGATTGTGTTATTGTGTGTCAGAGCGCCCGATGAAACGGCTGCCAGGTTAAGTCTGACCCATGGCTTTTCCAAAGAAAAGGGCGTAAAACTCTGGGAAACCTACTACCGGGCGTTTAATCGGGTCATTTCTTCAAACGACTGTATTGTCTTCTTTTATGAAGATGCGGTGGCAGAAAGTGAAGAATACGGTGAGAGAATTGTTGCTGAATTGACTGCTCAAGGTATCAATGCGGGCAGTCTTGCCGGTCTTGATTCTGCAAAATTAAAAATTAATGAACGCAGTTCTGTTTCGTCTACTGACGATGAGGTGATGAAAATACTGTCACCTGTCCAGTTGGATATGTTGCATACTTATGCACGTCTGTCACTTACCAAAAAAGAGAAAAATGATTGCCTGGCCCAAACAGTGTTTGCCCGCCTGTGGGGACAGATAAAGACGCTCATGTTTCTTGCAAGGTATTGTCGGCAGCCGCAAAAACTCATCGACCTTTTAAAAAATGGACGGCAATTAGGCGGAAACTCCGCTTTTTTCTCAAGCAGCTATTACCTGAAAGAAAATCCTGATATTGCCCGGGCAGGAATCTCGCCTCTCTACCATTTTTTAACCCGAGGTTGGCAGGAAAATCGCAATCCTACGCCCTTTTTTGACGTGATGTATTACCGGCAAAAATACCCCGATATCATGAGAGCCGATATAAATCCGTTGTTGCACTATATTGAAAGCGGTTATAGGGAAGGTCGGCAGGTCTCCGAGGAGCCTCAGATCGATGCCATCTATGCCGAAACTCAACGCGAGATTGACTCTCAATACCATCCATTGGAATTGCTGGCAAGGGAAGGGCGACGGATGACCTCCTTTGGTCTGAACAGCCGGGTTGTCTTTGAAAAAATCAGCTATCGGATTTGCCGCCAGGTGAGTGTGATCATTCCTGTCTATCTGGCAAATGATGAAAGTGTAAGGGTCTTGCACAGTCTGCTGAAATCACTGTTTACATCATATCCGGTTGAATCCGAATATTTAAAATTCATCATTATTGACGACTGTTCGCCGATAAGCAAGACCGGGCAAATTCTTCACTCGCTCGTTGCAAAAGAACGACAGGACGTTACCTTCATTCAAAATGAACAAAACATTGGCTTTGTTAAAACCGTAAACCATGGTTTTGCAGGCATCGAGCCAGATACCGACGTGGTTATCCTCAACAGTGACACCGAAATTCATGGTGCTGTGTTTGAACGGTTGCAGAATGTGTGTCTCAGATATCCCAAAATTGCATCGGTAACCCCGCTGTCAAATCGGGCGACCATTGCCTCAATACCGGATTGGCCCTTTGGCGCAGACACTATTTTCAATCTTTCTCCAGCACAGATTGCCCGGGTGGTTGCCGATTGCTCCCTGCTCACCCCGAACATTTATGCGCCTTCAGGTCACGGTTTTTGTATGTATATAAACGGTAACGCACTAAAAGATGTCGGCGACTTTGATCAAGAGACTTTCAGCCTCGGGTACGGTGAAGAAAACGACTGGTCGATAAGAGCAATACGAAAGGGCTACAAACATCTTGTAAGCACAGAATGTTATGTCCATCATCATGAAACCAAATCGTTTACCGACGAGAAGAAGCGTGCGTTAAAAGAGAAAAACTCAAAAATTCTCCAGGAAAAATATCCATTTTACGATCGGTGGGTACAAAGTTACCTCGAGCGCGACCCTCTGCAGTTTCATCGTAAGGTGTTGCAACTGTTGTTGTTGGAAAAAATAAAGTATGAGAAGCAGTTACAGACGATTTGTTTTGTTTTGCATGATTCGTTTACCAACCCATTTGGCGGTGTTCAGCGGCATCTTCTGTATTTGATCAACGAGCTGGACAAGGCGTGTGAGATTGAAACCATAGTCGTTGCGCCAACCCGGATGAGTGTGAATGCAGAAGAGGAAAAATATTATGAAATACATTTTTCCCAAGGCACCTGTAAACAGGTCATCAACGGAATAGACCACAGATCGCTGTTACAGATCTTGCAGAAACTGGAAGGAAGAATAGATGTTCTGCATATGCATAATACCTACGGGCTTACCGACGCGGTGATAAACTGGGTGAAAGAGTTGAAAGCAGCCAGAAAAATCTATACAATTCATGATTTTCAACTGTTTTGTGATAATCCATTTTTACTCGATGCAAACAACGAGTTTTACCTCGGTAATCAAGAAAAGGAAGCTGGTTACAAACAACAGTTTACGGCAATATGCGAAGCTGGATCAAACTTTTTATCCTGTTTTGACACCGTGCTGGTACCGTCAAATAATTGTGCTGTTTTGATCGAAAAACTGGCAATAAATGATTCTCTGGAAGGAAAACTCCAGGTCTTCCCTCATTTTCTTCCGTTTTATAACCATTGTACTGCCACATCCGTTGAAGTCGAAGCTGATGTGAATCAGACCAATACCATCGTATTTTTGGGGGCACTCTATTCTCACAAAGGTGGAGAGTTGTTTTTGTCGGCGTTTTCAACGTTGAAAGAAAACGGGGATAACCCGATGGTATGGGGGCATATACAAAAAGAACTTGCAGACAGATACAACCGACTTCCTCCGGTACTACCATATCAGAGCTGGAAGACTCTTTGTGAATACCACTCACGGTACCGGGCAGATGTCATTGTTATGCCTTCTCCTTGGGCAGAGACTTTTTCCTATACACTGTATGAGGCGGTTCTTTTGCTTGAGGTGCCGGTGGTTGTCGGGAAATATGGACACCCTGCTGATGTTGTTGCACAGTATGGAGTTGGTGAGATTGTTGAACAAAACAGTTCGGCAGGGCTGCTCGCTGCAGTTGCCAGGATTCGTCGCGATCCTCAAAGATATAAAAAGAGGATACAACAGTTTAAACAGAACTTCCTGTCCTCGTTTTCTCCTGCAAGCTATCTGGACAATTATTTGCGACTCTTTGACAGCAAGCCATACCTTGCAGCTGGTACAAGCCGGATTAAAAGTAATGTCTGTAGTAGGGCGAGGGTTTCTGAGAAGGCAAATAGAATCTACGTTGATGCCTGCACGATCAACAGCTTGAAAAAATTAAAGGTGCTGATGGTGCATGGGCTGAGTGCTGATGATCCACCATATTTTTATCGTTTTTCCAACCCGGTATCATTTTTGAAGAAAAACGGTTGCGATGTCTTTGAGAGCAGCCTTGAGCAGTTATCAGAAAAGAAACTGCAAGGAGTCGATCTGCTCTTTCTTTCACGAACCCCAATGACTGAGTCGCTTGATCGTGTGTTTGAAGTGGCTGAAAACACCGGGGTGGTTTCGGTACTTGATATTGATGATCTTATCTTTCATGCAGATTTTATAGACCAGTTGTATTTTTTGCAGGGTGACAATACCCTCTCTCGACAAGATTATGTTGACCTGCTTGCCAGGATGGAACAAACTTTTTATCGGGTTGATTATCTGCTTGGCAGCACCCCGCAAATTGCAGAGGTTGCCGAACAGTATGGCAAAACTGCGGTTTATTTTCGAAATATGTTGTTACAGCAGTATCTACCGTTGTTTGAAATTCTTTATAACCGCCGGCCAACCTATAAGAAACAACGGATAGGCTACTTTGCCGGATCCAACACCCATGACCGGGATTTACAATCTATTGCACCTGTGCTTGAACAGATTTTCAAGGATTATGCAGAAGCCGAAGTCATCATCATGGGTTTTGTTGATAAGACAGAGTTTACACAGAAATACTGTGACCGTATAACCTTCAAGCCGTTCAGTACCTATTACGAGTATATGGAAACTTTGTTGTCCTGTAAGGTTGTCGTATCGCCCCTTGCCGAGATTAACAGCTTCAGTAACTCGAAAAGTAATATAAAATTTTTGGAATCAGCAGCGGTTGGAACCCCGATTATTACGTCACCAACCAGGGAGATGGTTGCGTGTGTTGAAAACGGAGTCAATGGTTGGCTGGCGCATGATTCTAACGACTGGTACCATGCTCTTTGCGAAGCCCTCAACGGAGATTGTGCTGCACATCTTGGGCAGAGGGCGAACAGTTATGTCATGAAAGGCTTTACCGGTAAGGAAAGAGAATTTCATGCACTGTTGCAGGCAATGTATGAAAACCGTTGTAGCGGGTGAACGATCATTGTTGAAAATAGAGGCGATTTCGGGTAAGGAATTTCGGGCTTAACCCAAAAGGGTTAGAAGAGCGGGTGTTATTCCAGTAGTCGGTATATTTTTCACGGTCTGAACGGCAAACGACAACAAATAATTGTTGTTATTCTATCACTATTATCATAGGTTGCTGTTTGTCTTGTAAAGGACTGCAGGACACACTTTAAAATATAATCTGTTACGTTATAGCTGAAGGCATAAAGAGTTGTGAAGTTATTGTATCTGTTAAAACAAGTTTTTATTAATCGTCATCTGATTCAAATTTTGGCTAAGAGGGAACTCAAATCCAAATATGCCGGATCGTTTCTTGGCTGGATGTGGTCGTATATACAGCCGTTGGTGATGATTTTGGTGTTCTGGTTCGTCTTTAGTGTCGGTTTCAGAGTAAAACCTGACAATGATGTGCCCTTTGTTGTCTGGTTGACAGCCGGAATGACAGCATGGTTTGTGTTTGCCGATATAATCAATAATGCGGTTACCTGTGTTGTTGCCAGTGGCAATATTGTTAAAAAGACCTTGTTCCCGGCTGAGGTGCTCCCGGTTATTTCGGTACTGACTGCCCTGTTTTCCCACGCTGTTTTTATCTCTATCCTGCTTGGTTTACTTGTTCTGCAGGGAATGACCTTTTCCTTCTATTTCCTCCAGTTTTTTTATTATTTGCTGTGCCTGATTGTTTTTGCGATGGGAGTCGCCTGGGTGGTGTCGGCATTACACGTTTTTGTTCGCGATGTGGGGCATATTGTCGGGGTAATTTTACAGGTAGGCTTTTGGGCGACGCCGATTTTCTGGGATTCGGCAATGATGAGTGAAAAAATACAGCTATTATTAAAAATAAATCCGATGGTTTATATTGTTGAGGGCTATCGTGATTCTTTTATTTACTTCGTTCCCTTTTGGAGTAAGCCTTATTATTCACTTTATTTCTGGGCTTGTGCATTGGTCATGCTGTGGTTTGGCAGCTTTGTGTATATGCGATTAAAGCCGCAGTTTGCCGATGTATTGTAGGTATTGGAGCAAGATATGAGTGTGGCTGTTAAAGTAAATAATTTGAGTAAGGTCTATAAGATATACGATAAACGGCTCGACAGGCTGAAAGAGACCTTCCTGCCCGGCAGAAAACAGTACCATCGTCCTTTTAACGCCCTGCACGATGTTAATTTAGAAATACAGCGGGGTGAAACGGTCGGTATTGTTGGCAGAAATGGCAGTGGCAAATCAACTCTGCTACAGATAATATGCGGTATACTGCAACCCACCACCGGCTCGCTTGAAGTCAATGGGCGAATCTCAGCCTTGCTCGAGCTGGGGGCAGGGTTTAATCCCGAATTTACCGGGCTTGAAAACATTTTCCTTAACGCTTCCATTCTAGGCATGGAAAAAAAGGAAACTGAGGCGTGTCTGGATGATATCCTCGACTTTGCCGAGATAGGCAGATTTATCGACCAACCTGTTAAAACTTATTCAAGTGGAATGTTTGTAAGACTTGCCTTTGCAGTGGCAATCAATGTCAAACCGGACATCTTGATAGTTGATGAGGCGCTCTCTGTTGGAGATACCCTGTTTCAGGCCAAGTGCTTTGCCAAATTCAGGGAGTTTCAGGAAAAAAATGTAACCATCCTTTTTGTTACCCATTCCGATGAGTTGATAACCAGATACTGTGATTCTGCCATTTTATTGAACAATGGCGAACAGGTTATGTGTGGGACAGCAAAAAAGGTGATTGACCGTTACAGGAGACTGCTGGCCGGGGTTGAAGAGGAAGAACGGGCAAAGAGGGAGGCAGCGGGCGAGTCACCTGGCGAACAGCTTATCACCCAAAGTGCAGCAGACGAGAACAATGCACTTATCCTGTCAATCAATCCCAATGAAGACAGGTACGGTAGTGGTGAGGCTGAAATCATTGATTTTGGTATTAACGCCCTTGACCCTGCAACCGGTCAGTTGTTTATCACCGGCGCAAGGTACCAGTTCTGGGTCAGGGTGAAATTTCATGCTTCGAAGATGAATCCGGTGGTTGCCTATACAATCAGAGATGTCAAGGGGCTGGAGGTAACTGGAACTAATACCCTGCATCAGGAAATTGATACAGGTTCCCTGCAAAATGGTGACGAGATAATCGTTACCTTTGATCAAAAACTGACGTTAAATCCTGGTGATTATCTGTTATCGTTTGGCTGCAGCGGCTTTGAAGAAGGCAATTATGTTGTCTATGACCGAAGATTTGATGTTGTACCGTTTCAGGTAATTTCAAAGCGGTTGACGGTTGGGCTGGTTGACCTTGATTCAAAAATACGTGTGAGTAAAGTTGAGAAATAATGAGCATAATCAATCGGCTGCAAAATAAAATCAGCGAGCATATTCGGTTACTCCAAACCCTGGTTCAAAGAAAATCCTTCTGGCTGGTATTACTGTCCGATATTTTGTTGGTCGTGGTTGCTCATCTTGCTGCCTATGCTGTAAGATTTGAGTTTTCGATTGCCTCCCAGACAGACCGAATCCTCTCGTTTCTACCGCTAATCATTTGTATTAAAATACCCGTTTTTTACATTTTTGGGCTGTATCGGGGGATGTGGCGCTATACCAGTTTTGCGGATGTGAGAAATGTCTTTAAGGCCTCTGTTGTTTCGTCTGGACTCTTGATTTTGATGATATTGTATCTGTACAGATTTCAAGGCTTTTCCAGGGCAGTTTTTTGTATGGACGCAGTTTTTACCTTTTTGTTTATTACCTTTAATCGGGGAATTATAAGGTACTTTCTCCAGGAAAAGAAAAATCTGTTTGTCCAGAGCAGAGCGGTATCGACACCAGATGCTGCAAAAAGAAGGCTGTTACTTATCGGCGCAGGTTCGGCGGCGGAGATTGTTATTCGTGAAATTCAGGGAAACAAGGCATCACCATATACCCTGGTCGGGCTGATCGATGATGACAAGGATAAACTGGGGCTTAAAATACATGGGATTACGGTGCTGGGCAATGTGTCGGAGCTTGAAGCCTGTATTGACCGCTGCAAGGCGGATGAGATTCTCATAGCGGTGGTGACCGCAGATGGTGATGCGATGAAAAGGCTGGTTGATGCTTGTCGTCGGACTGGCTTGCCTTTTAAAATAGTCCCAAGTCTTGGGGAGTTGATTCAAGGTGACCTCAGTGTATCAAAAAGTCGTGAGGTTGATTATCGTGATCTTCTCGGCAGACCAGTCATACAGCTTGATCATGAAGAAATTGGCGCCTACCTGGAAGGAAAAAACGTACTGGTAACCGGCGCCGGAGGTTCAATCGGTACTGAGCTTTGCCGACAGCTGTTAAATTTTAATCCCGGCAAGCTTATCTTGCTCGATATTTCTGAGGCAAATCTCTATGGCATCCAGATGGAGCTGGAACATGAATATCATTTTACCAGTTACCATGCGATACTGGGAAATTGCGGCAATGTTGTGTTGCTCAAGAGTCTTTTTCAACAACATCAACCGACCGTGGTATTTCATGCTGCTGCCTATAAACATGTGCCGTTGGTTGAGATGAACCCTTGGGAGGGAATAATTAATAATGTTGAGGCATTTCAAAATCTCTTTTCTTTTTCTGCCGGGAATAATGTCGGTAAGTTTGTGCTGGTTTCAAGTGATAAGGCGGTAAGACCGACCAATATAATGGGAGCAACCAAAAGGATTGTTGAACTCATTATGCATTCCTATTGCAATCAGAAGATCAGTGCAGATAACATGGGCAAGATGGATTGTATGGCAGTGCGTTTTGGTAATGTTTTAGGTTCTTCGGGTTCGGTAATACCTCTTTTCAAAAGGCAGATCGAAAGTGGCGGACCGGTTACTGTGACCGATAAACGGGTAACCCGTTACTTTATGGCAATTGAAGAGGCTGCCCAGCTCATTTTACAGGCGGGTGCGATGGGCAGAAATGGTGAAATATTTTTGCTTAAAATGGGTGAATCTATAAAGATTGATGATCTTGCCCGGGATCTGATTACCTTACTGGGAAAGGTACCTGAATCAGAGATAAAGATTATCTATACCGGCCTGCGTCCCGGAGAAAAACTGTTTGAAGAATTGATCACCGAAGGGGAAGGGATTGTGCCAACCACCCATGACAAAATAATGGTGTTGTCTGAAAATGGCATTGAGGTTGACCGAACACGACTGAACTGTTTATATGAGGCTGCACGGCAATGTGATGAGGAAAAAATCAGGGCTATCGTCGCCGAGATTGTGCCGGAATATACGTCTCAGGTGGAAACAGCATAACCGAGGCTGGCAAATGGGTGTAATACGTTGCCTGACCTTGCGGTAAATTTTCAAACCACGTTAGAATGTAACCTGCTCTATAACGTACCAGTTTGATTCAGCATCTGGATATTTCCCTACACATCTATCACGCAGATACCCGGCAGGAACTCTGTCGCACCTTATTCCTATGCGCATTGACCTACTATTTTCAAGAACAATATCTGCACAAACGTCCTCGTTAGGCCAATGATATTGATATCTATTGGTAGAATTGGAAAATTCCCAGCCTTTCCCTTTTATGGTAATAAGATCCTTCAATTTTACAGTGGCAGGATCCTTGCCTTGAAGATCGACTGCATTTTGAAAAGCAGGGGGAACACTGCTTAAAGAATCATATAGAATCTTTTCCAAGGTATTAAACTCTGCTTCTTCCTTGATAGTGTTATATTTTGGTATGGCAACCGCAGACAGGACACCTAAAATCACAATAACGAGGATGAGTTCTATGAGTGTAAAACCTTGTTTGCAGATGTTTCCCTTGTCTTCTTGCATAGTTTCGGTAATCTCTTTATCATATTTTATTGGGCAATATGCAACTATACCTTGTTTTGTAGGGTAATTATTTCACAGCGATTTTTAAATGTAAAGCAGTATTTCTAAGACATATAACAAGATTTGAAGACAATGAATTAACTGTTATACAGTTGCCTTCGGGCGTGACGCATTTGTTGAGAAAGTTGTTGTCAAATACAAGAATAGTGGTCGTAGTATTATTGGTACGGTCTGTTTGTTTTGAGCTGTAGTTGAGAACCGCCGTAAATAACAATAATTGCAAACCGTTAACGTATCCGATTCAAGAAACATAATCGTTTCAGGTGAGAACAGAAGGGGAATGGTAAAAATTACGGAGAAGCAATGGACAATGTATTGACGCGATCCTGTATATATCTCAACTTGACAGAACTGATCGGAGAATACACGCCGCAAAAAAGTGGTGCCTGTCAAAAAGAGGCAAACTTTGCACAGTTTCCCGTTTATTGGCTTTCTTTAAGCCATTTTTCCAGGGCAGAAATTATTTTTTTTGCCTGTTCCGGGCTTGAGATATTGAATTTTGACTTGGGAATATAGTCGCCCTGTCGTTTCTGGTACCGTCGGATAGTGTACATTTCCTTGCCATATTCCTGTTTACTTTTGTTCCAGTTCTGGTACCTGAACAGGATGGTCGCCCATGCACCCTTTGAAAGGATTTCTTTCCCCAGCTCCTTGACAAGAACAACCCCTTCTTCCTCGTAATGTATTGTGATATCGTCGACCGAATTTCCCATAATAAACCAATGTGATGAGATGGATAATTTAACTGCAACCTTTGTATTAGCATACGGTATGCAAACATATTCATTTTAAAAGGTAAAGGGGAAACATGGTGCGTTTCCCCTTTTTTCTGCTCCAAAGTCTACCACCAAACAGCGGGCAAACCTTGAAATTTATGCCTGTGATTGTGGAGAAAAGACGAGCTTCCCATTGTTTTCATCAACGCGGATGTGATCTCCTTCACTGTATTTTCCTTCGAGTATTTCCAGTGCCAATGGGTCTTCCAGCAGGTTCTGGATTGCCCGCTTCAACGGCCGTGCGCCAAAGGCTGTATTGCACCCGGTTTTGGCGATCAGCGCTTTTGCCTGATGGCTGATATCAAGGTGTATTTTTTTATCCGCCAGCCTGGTGTTAACCCGTTCAAGCTGAATGTCGACGATTGCCAGAAGATGCTCAAATTCAAGACTGTGAAAGGTTATTATTTCATCAATCCGGTTGAGAAATTCCGGTTTGAACCTGCGGTTGAGCAGCTCGTCAATTTGTGGCTGGATGGAATCCAGTGCAACATCATCCATGGAGGCCTTCATAATCAGCTCGCTGCCAAGGTTGGAGGTCATTATGAAGATGGTGTTCTTAAAATCGACGGTTCTTCCCTTACCGTCTGTCATTCGACCGTCGTCGAGTACCTGCAGTAACACATTAAAAACGTCGGGATGAGCCTTTTCGATCTCATCGAGCAAAATGACCGCATAGGGTCTTCTGCGTACTGCTTCGGTGAGATAGCCGCCCTCATCATAGCCGACATAGCCTGGAGGAGCTCCGATCAGCCTTGCCACCGAATGTTTTTCCATAAATTCGCTCATGTCCACCCTGATGATTGCCTGCTCGCTGTCGAACAGAAAGTCCGCCAATGATCTGGCTAGTTCTGTTTTGCCAACTCCGGTAGGGCCAAGAAACAGAAATGATCCTAAAGGACGGTCGGGATCCTGCAGCCCGGCGCGGGCTCTTCGCACCGCATTGGCAACGGATGTGATTGCTTCCTGCTGCCCGATGACCCGTTTTTGCAGGGTCTTTTCCGCGTGGATAAGTTTATCCTTTTCTCCTTCGAGCAGTTTATCCACAGGAATACCTGTCCATTTGGCGATAATCGATGCCACATCTTCGGCAGAGACTTCCTCTTTCAGCATCTGCTGACCGTCCTGGATCTCGCGCAATTTTTCATTGGCGATCTCAAGGTCACGCTCAAGCTCGACAATTTTGCCGTAACGTATCTCGGCGACCTTGCTCAGCTCGCCTTTCCGTTCAGCAAGTTGTGCCTCAACACCTGCCGCATCAATTTGACCCTTGATGTCGCGTATGTTTTGGATGATATCGCGCTCGAGTGTCCATTGACCTTTCATTGAGTTTAATTGCTCGTTAATGTTTGCCAGTTTCTTCCTGAGCTCACTGAGCCGTTCCTTGGAGGCACTATCCTTTTCTTTTTTGAGTGCTTCCTGTTCGATCTCAAGTTTTATTTTATGCCGTTCAAGGGTGTCGATCTCACTTGGCATGGAGTCAATCTCAATGCGTAGTCTCGACGCTGCCTCATCAATCAGGTCGATGGCCTTGTCGGGTAAAAAACGGTCAGTAATGTATCTGTTGGACAGGGTAACCGCAGATACCGTCGCAGCATCCTGGATTCTGACTCCGTGGTGCACCTCATACTTCTCTTTTATGCCACGCAGGATGGCAATGGTGTCCTCCTCTGACGGTTCCTGCACCAAGACCGGCTGAAATCTTCTTTCCAGGGCAGAATCTTTTTCAATATGTTTACGGTATTCGTCCAGGGTGGTTGCGCCAATACAGTGAAGTTCACCACGGGCCAGTGCGGGTTTTAGCATGTTTGACGCATCCATTGCCCCTTCTGAGGCGCCTGCTCCAACCAGGGTGTGGATTTCGTCTATAAAGAGAACTATTTCACCGGCACGTTTTTCTACTTCCTTGATAACCGCTTTCAACCGGTCCTCAAATTCGCCGCGGTATTTTGCTCCGGCTATAAGTGCCCCCAAGTCAAGAGAGACAACAATCTTGTCTTGCAGACTGGATGGAACATCACCGTTAACGATTCTTTGGGCAAGCCCTTCAACGATTGCGGTTTTACCAACTCCAGGCTCGCCGATCAGTACCGGGTTGTTTTTGGTTCGCCGTGACAGAACCTGAATAATTCGGCGAATTTCTTCATCTCGGCCAATGACCGGGTCAATTTTGCCCTGCTTGGCAATATCGGTCAGATTTTGTCCATATTTTTCCAGTGCCTGAAATTTTTCTTCTGGATATGGATCGGTTACTCTTTGGTTTCCTCTGATGGTGGTCAGTGCCTGCAGAAACCCCTTCTCATCGACGCCATTTTCTGACAGGATTTTACCCATCTGGGCGTCGGCGTTTCTGATAAAGGCAATGAAGAGGTGCTCGAGGCTGACAAAATTGTCCTGCATTTGCTGGGCAACGCCAAAGGCCTTGTCCAGGATCGATTTTACTTCGGTTGAGGCATACAGCTGAGATGCACCGCTTCCTGATACCTTTGGTAATTGCTCAATGAGCTGATTTACGCCACTGAGGATAGTTACCGGGTTTGCCCCAAGCTTTTGCAAAGCCGGAACAACGATGCCTTCTGGCTGTTCAAGAATCGCCTTGAGCAGGTGGGCGGAACGTATTTCCTGGTTGTTACTGTTTTGGGCAAGCTGTTGTGCTTTCTGGATAACTTCCTGTGATTTTACTGTGAACTTATCAAATTGCATTATTTTCTCCTCCTCATGTCGGTTATAAGCTGTGTTTGAAGAGAAAATAAGACAAAAAAAGAGGGTGTCAATATTTTGACACCCTCTTTTTTATGTTCTTTTACCAGGTGGCGTTCAGACGCCGTAAAGACCTGGGATCAGGTGGTTTTAGCCACAGCTTCCAGAACTACAACTTCCGGAGCTACATCCGCCGCCACCAAGTGGGTTGGATGAGGTGATGCCAAAACCGGAACGTGGACCAGCATCAACGTATTCCACATTGATTACACCACAGGTTTCGAGCAGGCTTTCTTCCACCAGAAATTTAATATTGTCATTTTCAAATATCTTGTCGTTGTCTTTTGGCTCATCCAGAGCCAAGCCCAGAGATGGGCCAGATCAGCCGCCTTGCATGAGGGCAATACGGAGGGCAGAATCAATATTATTCTGTTCCATATACTCTTTGAGTTTTTCAACGGCCAAATCCGTTACTGTCAAATCTGACATGCTGTTCTCCTTAAATAAAATTTCAAACTGTACTGAATAGGGCGAAAATATAAACAGAATCTCCCTGATTTTTCAACAGAATAAGATGAGGTTTACAAGAAGTCAATTACCTAATTTAGAGAAATCTTAATAAATGCGGTGGTGTTGTCGGGTAATGTGTTTGAAAATACAATAAAAATAGGATGTTTAATGATTTTTTTTATTGCATTGAAAAAAAACAAAATGATACACTGTAAACTGAATTTATCATCAACCTTTTTGTCTGCGACAAGAAAGTGTTGACAGATCCTGTTATCCGGGATTGTCACTTCTGATTCCCTTCAAGAGGCATAGAAAATGAAAAAAATCGTGATATCTACTGGTGGCGGTGATGCGCCGGGGTTAAATGCTGTTATTTATGTAATTGTCCACGCCTGTACTAAAAGAGGCTGGGAGGTATATGGCAGCAGGAGTGGCTATAATGGTTTTCTTGATATCGATGAGATGGTTCGTCTGATGCCAAGGGATGTGGCTGGCATTTATGCCATTGGCGGCACCATTCTTGGTTCGACAAACAAAGGTAATCCGTTTAGCTGTCCGGTTGAAAACCTTGCCGGTGAGGTGCAGATTGTCGATATTTCCGATAAGATCCTGCGCAATTTTAACCGGATGAAGTTTGACTGCCATATCGCCATCGGTGGGGATGGAAGTCTTGAGATTGCCCATCGATTCGCGCAGAAGGGCATGCCGGTGATTGGTGTTCCCAAAACCATCGATAATGACCTGGAGGTAACCGACCGGACTTTTGGGTTTGATACGGCTGTTTCTACGGCCACCGAAGCCCTGGATAAACTTCATTCCACAGCCAAGTCCCATGACCGGGTGATGGTGGTTGAGGTGATGGGCAGGGAGTCTGGCTGGATTGCCCTGTATTCCGGCATATCTGGTGGTGCTGATGTGATATTATTGCCTGAAATCCCCTTTGACATGGAAAATGTCTGTGACAAGATCGCCGACAACGAGCTGCACGACAAACATTATTCCATTGTGGTCGTGGCAGAGGGTGCGGTTCCCAAGGATGGCAAGGTTTTTGATAAAGGGCACGGTGAACTGGGAAGAGAAGAGGTCGTGCTTGGTGGGGTTGGCGCCTGGGTCGCCGATGAGATTCGCAAACGAACCGGAAAGGATACCCGTTCTCTTACCCTTGGTCACCTGCAAAGAGGTGGGTCACCAACCACCTTTGATCGTCTGCTTGCTTTGAGGTTTGGTGCTGCTGCGGTGAGAATGGTGGAAGAGGAAATTTTTGACCACATGGTTGCCCTGGTCGGTTCCGGTATGGCGGCTGTTCCGATTGCCGACGCAATCAAAAACCGTAAAAAGATTGATCTCACCAATGACAAAATTGCCACCGCGCGGGACATAGGGATTTGCCTTGGCGATAACAGTGAGGTCGATGGTATCTTGCTTGCCGGTGGTAAAAAATAGCCAGCGACGTGAAGAATTCCTATCAGCAGGCCTACAGCCTGTTATATGACCATTTTGGGCCGCAAAACTGGTGGCCTGGTGAGACTGTCTTTGAGATTTTGGTTGGTGCGGTGCTGACCCAGAACACCAACTGGAAAAATGTTGAGAAGGCAATTTCAGCACTCAAGGAACATGGCTGTCTTGACTTTCACATCATGTATGCGATGGATGACCAGGTGCTGGCGCAACTGATTCGTCCGGCAGGGTATTATAATCTGAAGGCAGCTCGGTTGAAAAATCTTTTGAAGATGATTGCAGAAGTTTATCATGGTGATCTGCGTTTATTGACTGAAGATGATGTGGATTCTGCCCGTGAAAATTTGTTGTCGGTGAAAGGGGTTGGGCCGGAAACCGCTGACTCCATTCTACTGTATTGCTGTGATCAACCCGTCTTTGTGGTAGACGCTTACACCCACAGAATTTTTTCCCGTCACAATCTGCTGGAAGAGGAAACCGATTATCACACCATCCAGCAGACCTTTATGGATAATCTTGACCACGATGCCTGTTTGTTCAATGAATATCATGCGTTGATAGTGCAGGTGGGTAAAGAGTATTGCAAAAAATCAAACCCGCGTTGTAAGGATTGCCCGCTAGAGCATTTGGCGGTATAAACTGGTCTTGAAGGTTGGATGATGAATCTGTGCGATGGGCAAGCGGAAAACGTGGCAGTTAACCTTTCAATTTGCTGCGGTTTGGTGCAATTTATTGCAATTTTATTGTTTCCTGATCAATAAAGTGCTTTTTCTTGTGCAAGGCTTCTTTTTTGGCAATAATCTTTTTTGCCTCGTCTTCATCTATGCCAAGGGCGGCTGCAATTGTTTTTACATCATAGCATGGTTCTCCCTCTCGGGTGTAGCTGACAGGTCGCAGTTCGGGAAACCTGGTTGACGTGGCAGTTTCTGATGCCTGCAGCAGGACTTGTCTGATCTCCGGAGGACCATAAAGCAGTAACCATTCAACGGCTTCTGCCCATAGTTTAGAGTCTACGGTCGGATGTTGCACTATTTTCAGGGCTGTTTCCAGGCTCCATTGATCTTTAAAATCCATATCGAGGCATTCAAATTTGTCTGTATTTTTTTGATTCATAACTATATTATAATGTGGTGTAGAAAGTATTTAAATACTCTAATTTATCTTTGAAATCAAATCTTGGGGATTTTTTAATGAACAGGTTTAATAGCGGACTTTTTCTTGAGAATATTGAGTGGTTTGACCAGAGCGGGCAGGAGTTGATACACAAATTGCCGGAACAAGGTTCAGGAGAAATCAAGCTGGGCGCGCAGTTAACTGTCAGGGAAAGTCAGGCGGCGGTATTCTTTTATCAGGGCGTTGTCTGTGATACATTCAGCAGTGGGCGCTACACGTTAAAAACGTATAACCTGCCTTTGATCACCAAGATTTTATCAGCTCCCTGGCGTGGTGACAGTCCTCTTCGTGCGGAAGTCTATTTTGCCAATCTCAAGCATTTTACCAATCTTAAATGGGGAACTGCGCAGCCAGTTGCCTTCAGAGACAAGGAGTTGGGCTTGATCAGGTTACGAGCACACGGGGTGTTTAACCTCCAGATTGTTCAACCTGCTTTATTTATCAACAAAATGGCGGGTACGGTCACCACAATGAGCACCGATGCAATATCTGACTATCTAAAGAAGGTAATAGTCTCTCGCTTTAACGATTATCTTGGTGAAACCCTTGATACCATACTGGATCTTGCCGGGAAATTTGACGAGATGTCCATTGATCTGCAAAAGAGACTGGTGCTTGATTTTGCCGAGTACGGTCTATCATTAAGTAATCTGTATATTACATCAATCACTCCTCCTGAAGAGGTGCAGAAGGCAATTGATGATCAGGGCAGAATGAATGTAATTACCGATATGCAGAAGTTTATCCAGATGAAGGCTGCGATGGCGATGGAAAAAGCGGCAGAAAATCAGGGCGAGGCTGGTGCCGGTATAGGTATGGGCATGGGAATGATGATGCCTGCCATGTTTGCAAAAAAACTGCATGACGCAACGGCGCAACCTGCATCGAACACCACGGAATGCCCGGATTGTCATAATCAGATACCCGACACGGCAAAGTTTTGTCCAATGTGTGGTCATCAACAGGTGATACTGAGTCAGTGTTCGGGGTGTGGTAAAAATCTTCCTCCCCATGCCAGGTTCTGTTCAAGATGCGGGATGCGAACCCATCAAAAAGTTGCCAGACCAGTTTGTTCGAAGTGCAAGGCTGAAAATATCGTTGGCTCTCTGTTTTGTGATAATTGTGGAGAGAAAATGGGCTGATTTGGATGGAGATTCTCTACCGGAAGTATTGTCCATCATGTTCTGCTCCCATTGAATTGAGAGAGGGCGAACGACTCCTTGAGTGCTCGTATTGTGGGGTCAGGAATTATATGGTGATTCACGGACCGCTTCGTTTCGTGTTACCCGACAAGATTCCTGATGACGTTGACCGGGAAAAACGATTTTTTGTGCCCTATGTTCGCTTCAAGGGTTCGGTTTTTGTGGTCAAGGGTGCTGAAGTACATCACAGTATCATGGATACAACCCATATTGGTGTGTCTTCACGTCATATAGCGACAAGTCTTGGCCTGAGACCTCAGGCGATGAAATTACACCTTCTTGAACGCGAAGAGCGGGGTGGGCGGTTTCTCAAAAGGACGGAAAAACTCGTTTCTGTTTTCAATAAAGCAGCCCGTTTGTCCGATTATTTTGACGAGGACTCTTCAAAAAAACTTTGGCATAGAGCATTTATCGGTGAAACAATAAGTCTTATCTATTTACCGGTGTATCTTAAAGGTGGCCAGTTGGTTGATGGCGTGTTGAACAGGCGGTTGATAGACGATGGTCAAGCTTTTATTGATCAGCATGAACTCTGTGAATATCAGAAAAACTGGGCTCCTGATTTTTTAGCCATGATCTGTCCATACTGCGGATATGTGATGGAAACAGATAAGGTTTCATTGGTGATACATTGTCACAATTGTTTTCATGCCTGGTGCGAGGAAAATGGACGATTGACGAGTGTTAACTGGCAGATTGTGAGAGCCAACGACAGGTATCTGCAAATCCCGTTCTGGAAAATAACCCTTGAAATTGAAGGCCTGGGAATTAAAACTTTTGGCGATTTTTTACGGGAAACCAACCAGCCCATCCACGTTAAAAAGGAGTATGATAATAAACTTTTTTCACTACTGATTCCGGCGGTCAAGCTCCCCCCTCGAATGTTTCTTACCTTGACCAAAAGGTTTACTTTGAGCCAACCGAAAATACAAAATGGCACCCAGGAAAAATGTACTCATTTACAACCGGTTACCCTGCCATTAAAGGAGGCTGTGGAGTCGTATAAGACCCTGCTGGTTTCGATTGCCGTACACAAAAAGAAGATTTCCCCTTTGCTTGGAGAAATAAAGGCACGATATACTAGCAATACATTGCTCTATTTGCCATTTGACAGACGGGGAAATGACCTGGCTGAGATAGATACCGGGATAACTCTTCCGGCCGGGAGTTTGCAGCTTGGAAATAAATTGTAAGTTTTCAGGGATGCTGTGTATCTTTTTTGCTGAAAAGGGTGGAGAGAAAAATTCCTGCTTCATAGAGAAAAAACAGCGGTATGGCAAGTAGTGCTGTTGCCATGAAGTCTCCGGCTGTTAACATGAAGGCAAGGACGAGGATTCCAGCATAAAAATAGATTCGTTT
>PDWI01004041.1_pt1 | contig 20280 bp, 13 predicted proteins | sample 1430891 | NCBI WGS metagenome assembly PDWI01 (sample SAMN01162508, study PRJNA174530) | Oral metagenome, whole genome shotgun sequencing project. | biome: Marine environment; feature: Marine mammal; material: Swab sample of the gingival sulcus; isolation source: swab sample of gingival sulcus... | reverse complement strand
ACGCTTATCATAATAACCTCCATAAATTGTATTGTAATTGGTACTATCCACACTTATTACAATTCATTTTAGTTGGTTACACGAGAGCTATGTCTCAACCTGCTTAATCGAATGCTTATAATAAGGGGTTAGTTGACAGTTTTCGCTAACGGATGTAATAATCCAAAAAGTTTCACGCCAGACCACGCCAGACCAATTACTCCCCTTATTATAATTAAAATAAGTGCAGATGTCAGAGTTAATTACTCTCTAACAACTACACTTTTATGGTACTAAAAAGTTATCTAAGAGAGTTTGTAAGGTTATTATTAGACTAGACCGTGGTAAATCGATGAGCATTGTTAAAGGTGCCAGGCACCTAGAATAACGGATAGTCAGATGGCATTTACTACTTTACTTCTTACTGAACCTCTATGACAATCTATAGGAACTGAGTATAACTTATTTATACCACAAAATCTTTTCAACTATCTCTTGGGCTATTTTTATATCTTTACTGATGTACAATCTAGGTTCAATTAGCTCCAATTCCAGTAACATGATATTATCATCCTCATCTCTTAGAAAGTCAACTCTCATATACACGTATTCATATTCTATTTTAGCAATCAGATTGTTAACAAAATCAACTTCATCTTCAGCAAGGACGGTCTCTTCGTACTTACCACCTTTGTATTCATGAACCAAAAATCCGCCTTTTGCAGGAGTCTTTTTCATAGCGTACATAATCTTATCACTTATTACTACTACGGACCTTTCTCCATAGGTTTCTACCGAATCAATATACTCTTGAACCAAGGCGGTTTTTCCTATATTTTGTATGGTCTTAATAGCTAGGTTTATCGATTTCGCATCAGAGCTTCTTACTCTATAAGTGTCCTTGCCACTCGCACTTACAGTCGGTTTTATGATTAGCTGTTCATATTCTAGAAAACCTTCAATAGAAAAACCTTCTTCCACTACCGCAAAAGGAACAATACGAACCCCTTTTTCTCTTAGGTGAATCAAATATCTTTTATCGTGGTTTTTAAAAATCGTATCATACGGATTTATCAGCATGCAAATACCACTCAAGTACTCCATTCTATCAAGGAATTCCTCAATCCTTTCATCGTAGTCCCAACAAGATCTTATAATAGCGTGCGTATAGTTGGTGTAGTCAACACTCACATCATCCCACACAACGATATCAGCCTTAACACCTTTTTTCGCCAATTCATCAACCAAACACAGGTCATCCGGGTGAGAATTATCCCCAGAAAATCGTTCACATACAAGTATCGCAACTTTCATAGCATCTCCCTTAGTCTATACATCCTCGTTATTATCTTAATGCTATTATATATCTAATAATTGCATTAAACTATCGTTTTATTTTTCAAAAGAATATTCCGATGCCTACTACTTACTTTATGACTACTTATATTTATGTAAGAAAGAGTTGATCTTGTTACAATCTCTTTAGCAATGTTGTTCTAGGTGCCAGGCACCTTTAACAACAAACCACTTTTAGTACAAAATCAACTTTTTACCTATTCTTTTTATTCGGTAAATAGTAAGTTAAATAGTAAAAAGACTCTACCCTCAAGACCGTCGTAAATCGATGAGAATTTGATGAAGAACGACCGAATTCTCACTTTATCTCATATCATTTTTTTCACTATAAGCAGCTCCTCATAGACCTTAATAAATGAGATTATTTTTGCTGAAGCGGCACCGACGCTCACTGGGATAGTACTTAGACGTACAGACCAGTGAGTGGAGCTTGTGGCGCTGAAGGGAAAAGAACTCATTTAGTAAGGTCGCATTTATTAATGAATACCACTTTCCCATACACAACCCTACTCATTTATCCTTTTCAGTTCTTTCAATAAGTACTGAGGTTCTAACCCCTCTGCTCTTATCGCTACGATTATATCCTCTGGGTACAGTACCGAAAAATCTATGACTTTATCGGTTCTTTTATTAACTATATCAATAGTTAAATCTTCTATCTTAAATATTGGATTATCAACTATTTCACGCAGTTCATCTGGTACGCTCTGCGCCCTAGGTGTAGTGTATAAGGAAAGATCATATAAGCGAGTATCCTTGATATCTTCAATTATTCTCTCCTTATCTGTCTCTCCTAAACGGGATACAAAAATATTTACATCGCTGTAATCATGGGACCATGAAGCATATAAATAGTTGCTATGTTGATCGATAACTCTGGCTGATGAATTAAATATATACTCACTAGGTACGTAAAGCAGGTACTTCCCAAAGTCTTCTTCTTTATAAGCCTCTTGTAAAGTTAATTCTTTCTCCATCAATTCAGGAACTGTCGGATTTTCGAAAATCGATAAATCTGCCTTCCCTCCCTTTATGATGTCAACCAGTATATCACTAAATACGTTCTCTTCACCGGATTTACCATAGTATTCAAGCCTGTAATATACATCCTCTATTTGATAATCAGCGTAATACGTAACCCTTTGCCCACGTCCAAATATTCCAGCAATTAAATCTACTCCCGCTATATTCGATAATTTTTCTTTCCCTTTGATAACATAGCACATTGGTATTTTTTTCGGGGATACTGTAAGATTAGCAGCCGAACCATTACTATCCCAGTACATATTAACTGCCCAAACTTCAGATTCACCATCTTTTGATGAATAGTCAACTGTACCACTCACTTCATATTTATCATAAAGGATTGGAACGACTTGCTTTATTTGTTCACTTGTTAAATCATGGTAAAAATAGCCTTCAATATCAATACTTGCCTCTAATGCCGAATCCACTTTATTGAAAGTTAAATGACTCTTTTCCTTATCATCTATTAGTACTTTGGAGACTTTCTCCTTATCACTAATTGTATCAATTATTTCGTTTTTAACATATGCTTTGTTGATTAAATAAGAAACACCAATCAAGAGGATCAAAGACGCCGCAACAGCGGATGATGTCAACAAATAGCTTTTTTTCTTGTGATGTATTGACTCCTCTAATAAATCCTCATCTATTCCATTCATCGCTTTTAAGATAATATTTCCTTTCATAGATATACCCCCTCCTTTTCCAGATATGTTCTTAACTTTTCCCTACTTCTAAACAGTGAGGTTTTAACTTTGCTCTGAGAATAATGATGCTTTCTACTTATTTCAGCTACTGAGTACATGAAAAAATATCTATTAATGAATATTACCCTGTTATCCTTTGAAAGCGTTCTCAGAAATTCATTAATTATGCTATAAAGCTCCTTTTCGTCCGTATCACCACAAGCAACATTATCTGGGATAACATTTTCAAGTTCAGCAGATAACTCAACAACTTTGAAATTTCTTTTCTGCGCCTTTTTGTGATCCAATATATCAAAGGCTAAGTGTCTACATATTTTTGACAAATAGGCATAAAAGAATGTCGGTTTTGTTGGTGGTATATTATTCCATGCTTTCCAATAAGTATCGTTAACACATTCGTCGCTATCTTCTTTGCTTGCTAAGATACTGCTCGCTAATCTAAAAAGCTTTTTCCCATACGCCAAATTAGTTTCTTTTATCGCTTCTTCATCTCTATCAAAATATAGCGCTATAATCTTATCATCTTCCATTCTTACCTCCTCACTTATATAGACGTAAAAATAGTAAAAAGGTTACATTGGTGATTTAAAAATATCATCCCTCAAAACTTTCAAGCCACTTCAATATTGTATCTAAAGCTAATTTCGTGTTTCCTACTTTGTTAAAGGGGCCTGGCACCTAGAACAACAAGCAAGCATATGATTACATATTATATCAATCTTTATAGACCTTAATAAATGAGATTATTTTTGCTAAAGCGGCACCGACGCTCACTGGGATAGTACTTAGGCGTACAGACCAGTGAGAGGAGCTTGTGACGCTGAAGTGAAAAGAACTCATTTAGTAAGGTCGCATTAACATACAACTTCTTATCACGATTTACTCTACTATCATCCCTCAAAACTTTCAAGCCATTTTAATATTGTATCTAACGCTAATTTCGTATTCCCTACTTGACAATGATCCGACGCCTCTTCCTTATCCGTAAACAGTCTAAGGGTAAGCGATCTAGCGTTTTTTAAGCTATCAATTTCTTGTTTGTAAAGTGCCCAGTTGATAAAATGATCATCTTTTCCTTGCAGTATTAAGACGTCCTGTGATATCAAGTGTGCAACATCCGTCATCTTAAATGCCGCTATCTTACATAGATAATCATACGGACTTTTCGCACCATATGCATGCATTCCTTGATTAATGCCCCAGTCCGCCTTGGGATACTTCTTCATATATTTTTTTAGAACGATATTAAACATTGATCGTAACTTTAGCTTAAGCATACTCTTGTACAAGAATTTTACGAAAGGCGGAAAATCATATAATAACACCTCTAAAAATGACGGAAATACAGACCAAGCCACTACTTTATCAACTCTTTTTTCAAATGCCGCAGCTCTAGGAGCAAGCATTCCTCCCAGCGATATTCCGATAAGCACAACCTTTTCTAAGCCAAAATAATCCAACATCGCCTGAACCGGTTCTTCCCACTGATGAGTAAATTTTACATTTTGTTCTCTTAGCATAGCACCTTGTCCGGGTCCCTCAAATAGATAGATGTCGTAACCATTTTCACTAAGATAAATCATCGGAAAAAATAGCTCTTCCATATAACTATCGTTGCCGCCGAAGAGGATGATAGTGCCTTTTTTCTCCTTCTTCGTCTTTGACATCAACACGGGCATCTTGCTATTTTTGTATGGCACCTCTTTCTTCTCAACCACCTTATTGATAAAATAATCCTTGTAGTAATCATAAAATAACGCTTTAGCGAATCGATAATACTTAAGTTTGTCTTCATCACCTGAGTACATGAAGAACTCACTCATTCTATAATAGGCTATCGCATTTTCCGTTCGGTTTTCTTTTACCGCTTTATCCCCTAGCTTTATTAGTTCCTCTTTCCACTCTCTAGGCGTTGTAATCCTTTTTGCAATAGGTTCTATATCTTCTAATAAGCCCCCGTCCCAGTTAATCACTCTACCTAGCTGAAAATTATAGTTGGGCTCGTCGTTTAATTGGTAGTGGCCTCTTTTAAAACGCATAACAGTATACCTCCTACTGGCATTATAAAAAAAATCACCGCCTAATACTTCTATCCTAATGCTATTATCGCTGTGAATTGATGAAATCTCTAAGAGAAATGCCATAGTGCTTTTTACAGGCAGTGGCAAAATGAGCGGAACTCGAAAAACCAGCATGGATAGCTGCCTCAGTGATAGACATCTTATAGATAATGGTATACATTACCGTCTTTTCCATCTTTTTAGTTAGTAGATAATTTTTAAAATCTACCCCGACTTGTTCTTTGAAAAGATGAGAAAAGCGACTGTCACTTAAAGATACTTTCTTTGCCATTTGACTAAATAAATGGTTTGGAATAGTCTCCATTTCTTCAATATAATTTATTACCTCCACAATCCTATCATCAATACGTCTATGCCCATCCTTCCAATCAAAAAGATGATGGATTAAATACTCGTCCATTTCTTTTAGTTTGTTCCCCTTAAGATATTTTAACGACTCTAGATATATTTCATCCGGCAGCTCGCCTATATTCTTCCCGTTTAAATATAATTTATCAATGCGGTCTGACAAACTCGATGTCTCATCGACCAACATCATAAAGATCGGGTTATCCCCTTTATAATCAATATAGTGATTACTATTTGACTGTATAAAAACTGCTGACGGGTTGTACTTTTCCCCGTCCACAACGCATAAAAAAGGTCTATCCGCTACTAGGATATGTTTGGCAAAATGCCTATGTTCTTCTACTTTTTTATAGTTAGCAAACAAGCTAAGTCGATTTTCTACATATACGAATTTGTCATGAAACATACTATCTCTTACTATATTGTTTAGCTCCTTTTATGATTATAATATATCGTCATCATTTTTATAAACTTTTCTAAAATTTCTACCTTATTATACGAATCGTTTATAAAGCTCCATTATTTGTTCTTAAAGTGAAAATCACAAATTTTTTCACCTTGGCCAATCGTCCCTTTCCTGGAAAATTCAAGCCTTTTCATATTGCCAAACATGAAAAAATCTCCCCCACAAAATACCGGTGTAAACTCACCACAGCCATACTTCGTACATAAATCGCTATAAAGGCACCTTTTGATATCAAAGTTAAGCCTCTTCTTGTCATTTTGATATATGTCTATATCCCAAACATCGGAGTATAGTGCATTAGCAAAAAACTTTTTAAAAAGATTCGTACCAAAAGTAGTAGAAGTAAGAAAAGCAACAATATATTTAGCCCAAAGTATCTGCTTATAAAAAATATCCCTGCAGTAATGAATTGATTCTTCCCTATCATAATAGTTCAAGAAACCCTTATATAGTGCTATTTTAGGTAGTATCTGCCTCTTGGCTGTTTTAAACTGATTGGCAGTAAGAATTTTCTCCTCTTTATCCAGCATAACTTTAAGCTCCGCACAGTATATTCTTTCTATCCCTTTAGTCTTCTTCTCGCCGATCTTATCCTTAACAAGCATTCTTAATAATCCATTCATTTTTCCCTCCAAAAGATTTGAACTCTCTCCAACGAATTACGCAAAATATTTAGAGCGGTACCAATTTCATTATAGCACGCCTCGCCGTAGTGTGTTATTTGAATGTACGCTTTTTTATAAAACATTATGTTCATTATTCTTAACAAAAGCTTTAAAAATTAATAGCCTTACTTAAATATATCTTGAATTCTCCTAACCCATCTCGCACATATAAGAACGCCAATAATTAACTACCGGTTTACAACATCCCTTTCTTGTAAAACCTGAAGCTCCAACAAACTATTTCCTAGCCATACCATCATTGGAATGATTAGCGTTTAAGTAGTATATAGCTATCACAATATTTCTACTACGATCAGCTTCTACCTAGCCATCTAAGTAGGATAGCGTTCTACTACCGGTTGTATCTATCTGTATAACTCATTATCTTACCTTTGAAAAAACCGTATAAGTTGTTTATAATAGATTTTATATTGATATAATACTAATAAAACACAATTAAAAGGACGACATTTATGAAAATAAATAAAATAGAGTGCCCTAGCTGTGGACACCCATTTAATCTAGATAATATCGACGAAAATAATATCTGTGAATGCCCTGCTTGCAAATCCTATCTCCACATAGATGATGAAAAGGATGCTCCTGCTATCGTAACGATAAATATAAACAATTACGCCGATAAAGGAACACCTACAAAAGTTACTACTCGACCTAATTCTATAACTACTGCTATCGCTTTTCTTTCTATTTTGCTGGTAATCTCTTTTGTTGGCTATCAACTGTATAAAATAGATCATATAAATACTCAAGATAAAGAAATAACTTATAGAACCACACCAAACAGCGAACCTGTAATATTGTTTGCCGAAAAAATCTTCGGCAAGAAACTCGCTGATGTTACTACTGAAGATTATGAAACCCTTTCCTATTTGCGCATCGAAAGAAACTGCCCTCCATCAGACTGGACTAATGCTGACTCGTACCCTTGGAAATTCACCTATTCATTTACAGTTGACGATAACGGACACCCACAAGACGTTAACAGCATGCTTATTGAAAGCGATAAAAATGTCGAAAAAAAGGATATTCAAGCTTTCACCCATTTAATAATAATGGAGTTCGGACAATACGGCGGCTTTGAATGGGATGCCAACTCATACTCGGGTCTAGACTATACGAATCTCAAAAAGCTAAAGCACTACGAGGGAGATAATTTTTCAAGTCTGATAGAAGCGTTCGATGACCCTTCTAATATTGAAAGTCTCAGCCTAAACGGTCTAGATATAGCAGATGATAGCGAGCTTGATATCTCGATATTCTCCGGGCTTAAAACCCTTACGCTAGATTATGTCGATGACCGTGACAATCTTGACGAAATAGGCAAGTTGAAAAATCTAGAGTCCCTTAAAATAGACTATCTTGATAATGGCAAAAAAAATACACTCGATTTTTTAAGCAGCTTGACAAAACTTAAATCACTAGAACTTGAATTCGCCACGGATACAGGCATAGCAAATAGTAATGTATTCTATGGACTCCCAAGTATAGAAAAACTTATTCTTCTCCATGTGAGCGATTTAAAGAGTATTGACTTCATAAAAACGATGCCAAAGCTACATAGCTTAACGATAAACAGTTGCCCTATTATCAGCATTGAACCTATCAGGGATAATATTACAATAACGGAGTTAAGCTTAAACGACCTTAGCTATTTAAATGACATCTCCGCTTTACCTACGCTAACCAGCCTTCGAAAACTCGAACTAGATGATGTCGAAGTGTCAACTGAAGCCATCCCTAGCCTAGACTCCCTTTCTATGCTAACCGAGCTTCGAATAAGCGGCGAATACCTAGATGCCATCAGCGGCATGACGGGTATCGAAAAACTAACCATAGGAGATAATTATTATTCAGAAGCTAGTATACTATCTACCTTAGAAGGATTAAAGCAACTAAAGCTGGAACTATCTTCTCAAGAACCAGTAACCGCAGAACAAATCGCCGAACTACCCAATCTGGAAGATTTAGAAGTATACCTTGACTTCCCAGAAGAATACTACATTGACCCTTTGTTTTCATCAAAAAGTATAAAATCCCTTACGATTAGTAGCTCAGACATTCATGAGGAAGCCATCTACGTCGATTTTAATACCATTCCTGATAATGATACCCTAAAGAAACTTAGTATAAATGATATCAATGTCGTCGATATAAGTGGTGATAACGAAGAAAAGAGCTTCGGTGAATACTCGTCTCCACTTTTAAGTCATTTTAAAGGTTTAGAAGAGTTATCCGTCAAAGAAAATCAGATTACTTCTCTTGACTTCGTGTCAAATATGCCAAAATTAAGAATACTAGATATTAGTGATAACTATGTTAGTGATATGTCACCCCTACTTGATTGCAAGAATCTTGAAACCCTTATATGTAAGAATAACCCAATCGCCAATTTAAATATAATACCTGAAAACGTGACGGTATACAGCAAGTAAAATAGTATTAGGAGGGCCATCTATTCGGATGAGATTAGTTAACAGCAGCAGTTCAGGCTCTGTCTCTGTTTTTTGATGTTATATATTTTTTTATGCCTAATACGAAAAAAAGTATTACTATCAAACATAGCATATACCACTTAATCCTACTTGAAACTGCAGCAACTATTCCTATCACCACATTACCATGAAAGAAGTAAATGGAACAAAACATATTTTCAAAAAGGTCAAAAGCTACGGCGATAAAAGGTAGTACCTTCATCATTTTTACACCTTTTCCCTCTAGTCCATCTAAAAGAAACGCAACCATGTTAATGATGAAAAACAGATAGATAAACGGCCATATCAGATCATACGTAACCCGCGTGAGAAAATACCTCTTTGCCCCTTCTTCTCCATAGATCTCCCTCATCTCTTCCAGGTCACCTACCGTATAGCCAAAACTTCTATCCGGTGTAATCCCTGTTTTTGTCACAGACTGTAACGACTTGAGCATCGAAGGAAATAATAATAACATAGCAAGAGCAACCATAACAATCGATACAATAAGCTTTATTCTACTGTATTTGTACAATGATTTCATGGGTTCTCCTTTTTCTGTTATTGGTTTCTAATGATATTTAGTAGTGTCTGAATAGTAACCTACAACTACCTTAATCCGTGAGTAGATACTTACTTTTCATTTGATGGGATTTTCCACAATGAATTTATGTGTCTGCATATGACCCTAATATAATTTCACTACCAATTACCTAAGATAATAATTACTCATAGCTAATTCCATCACAGAATCCCTAAACTCATTATATCATCTACTATTCAGTAATTAACTATTTTCTTTTTGGTTAATAGAATTTGTTTTTATAATTTGTTCAACTAGATGTGTTAATAAGCGAAAAGCGGTTATCCCTATCTTAGAGATAACCGCTTCGTTATTAATGTTTATTGTTTATGTGTTGGAAACTAGTCTATAGTATCAGAACTCTGTTGGCTCAATTATTTACTCTTTAAAGTACATTAGCACTTTTTTAAAAAAACACATCAAAATTACTTCAGCTTGTCACCTAGAACACCAGAATGTCTAATGTTTATAAGCGCTTTAAAAGTCACTTAGCTATTTAAACGCCTCTCCCACAGTATTCATATAATCTATAACATTTACCTCAACTTATTTATAACATATTACTTAAATAACTTCATTACGATATACATTTTATTAGTAAAGCGTATTTAATAAAAAGCGCTTTAAGCATACAACTTATAAGGAGTATATAAATAGAGCCTAAAAGCAAGATAATTTGATAGCTTCACAAGAACCTAAAAAAATGCCGAACAAAAAAAAGGTACATAGGTCTAGTCTTAAAACTAAAATCTATGTCCTTTTAATTGATTCCCTATACTAAATATATCTTATGATTTAAAAACAAATGATATTATAGTTAAAATTGTACCTAACAAACCTAAAATAGATATAACTATACGAACCTTTTTTCTTTCTTTTTTGCTGATACTAATATATTTATCAGACAAATCAAATTCCACATCTGAAAAACAATATGACATACGGGTAAATATAGAAATACTAATAATAATAGACAGCATTACCAAAATAATATTCAAAACTACAGTTGTAACATATTTATTAAAAATGAATATTAATGCAATATATATTAATATATATATAATAGGTAAGCTAATAACATATCTTTTCCTCAATGTTGACATAAAAGAATTAGACTTAAATCTTTCAATTAATACATTAAATTCACCAAAAATCATATTACTAATTTCCGAATCTGCTTTAACTTCTAAAACTATAGGATATGAAATTATAGATTTCTTCTCTTGCATTTGAATATCTATATTCAAATCATTTGAATATAACCTCATATTTACAACAGAAATAACATAAGCGTCTGTTTCAAAAAAATCCTTTAGCCCTTTTATAGTATTACCAGAAAAAATTAAATTGTCTTCTGTGACTATACTATATTTTATAACTGAAAACGATATAGAATCCTTTCTTTCTTCATAGCACTTTAATAATAAAGTATATAAATCAATAATATTATTTTTTGTTACCCTTTTATTAGTATATTCTTTTTTATTTGTTACTTCCATATAAACCTTCTTAGATATTTAATTAAACACGTTTCTTGAATAAACATAAATTCAATACCTCATTTTCAAAACTATTTTTTAAGTTTTCCGTATCACTACTTTATTTTTCCAAAATAAAAAACTCTGAACCCATTTATTTATAAGCCATTCAACAACAGTAATGTTTATGTTACTCTATTCAAACTCTTCTTTTCCAATTGTTCATATAGCCCGAAGCCCCTTAAAACCGAGACTTATTGATCTATCTACACTGTCGAATTCATCTAATTATAGCTCTTTTTCAGATTTTTTACCCGTCCCAGTAGCAGTTCGAATTCGCTATTTACTCTCTTTATTTACCGTTACAAAACACTTTATACACAATTACCTAAAATTATACTCATGCAACTCTTGATATACTGAACTTTTAAATATATATACAACATCAACGATTTTTAACTTCCCCTCTCTTTCAAATTTACAAATTATCAAATTATCATCATAAATATAAGATATATATGTATCATATCCTGAATAAAATTTTTCTCTAAAAAAATATGATTCTTTAAAATCTTTTTCTAACGCCATTTTAATGTTTTCTATTGCATACTTGAAATTATAGCCATGGGAATACCTCAATATATACGGAAAAAGAAAGAGTATATTCTTTCTTTTAGCAAGCAATTTAACATATGTTATTATATCATTTTCAATTGTACCGTATTCGTACTTATTCATACACAACTCATTTAATGCCTCACAATTATATTCTCTTAAAGCTGCATGTAACCGAGTTACTCTCATCGTATTATCTTTTTTAGGAATGCTATATACAATAACTCCATCAAGAGGTTTTTCAATTTGAATACTTAATTCTCGTGAAGCATGAAACCTTGTTGTACTTTCAAGTAATTTGAAATCCATTTTATAAGTTTCGGAAATACAATCACATTCTCCATTTGACTCAATTTTAGGATATATATATTCTTCAAAATTAGATTTTATTCTAAAATAAATCGAATTATTTACTAATTCCAATAGATATTTTTCATAATTACAATTTTCTTCACCATTAACAAAACCCTTATTTATAAAAACTGCAGGCAAAATTTCCATTTTTAAATCTTCTAAAATCATAAGCATTAATCATCCTTTATAAAATTGAATATTAGGATATTATTATAAACAATAACCCTATAAAAATAATAAAATAATTTACTTTTTCAATAAATCATGACCACCCGTAAAACGGGTGGTTTATATTTCGCTCGCTTCGCAAGCTCAACTGGATCACGACCTATAATAAAATTTTATCACGACATCATCATATTATAATGTGCTTCATGGCCCATATTAAGAAATATCTCTTTAAATACTCTTTTGTATCTATCAATAGAGTCAGTATAACTATCAATATATAGATCATCAGGTATAGAATGAGAACCATCGTTTATCCAGCTAATCAATGAACGACATATCATTTTATCTTCCGGAGCCGAAAACGAATTTATAATCGTGTCATCAGCTTTCCTTCCTAAAATTCCAAAATAATTTTCTATAATTCGTCTCATAATATTCTGCGTTGTAACTAAAGACGCATTCGTATTTGTTTTTAATTCTTGCCATAACAACTCATATGACGTTTTTATAGGATTATCCATTCCAAAACTTCTAATAGAAGAGATATTATTATCTTTACTTATAATCCAATAATTTACATCATTAAATTCCTTTGACCTACCATCAATAAAAGATGCCTCTTTATGAAAAAATACATTATGGGTAAGAATAAATAACTGCTCAACATCAGACTTATCCTCTCGAATTTCCCTAATTAATGACTTTACCATCGAACTTACTATATATAATATTGTACTATCAAGACTGCTAATCGGATCATCTAGGACCATAATTTTTTTAGATGAGATTTTCTTAGTATCTAATGCCCCTTTAGCAAACTGCAAAAAATATAGAAAAGATATAAACGTCTCTTCACCTTCACTTAATGTATTAGTTGCAAGTGTTCCATCTAATCTTTGTATTTGATAATAATTATCTTCTGATGGAGATGGTACAATCTGAAAATTAGTGAAACCATAAGCTTTCAAAGATCGGTTAATCTCGTTAACAGTGGGTTGAACACTTGTAATATTTTTACCTGCTTCAATAATTTTATTATTAAGTTTATCAATCTGTTTTTCACATTCATCAATACCTTTTTGTATTCCTTTTTTTGCTTTTTCAAAATTAACTAAATCTTTATGATATCCACTCACTAACAAATCTTGTTCACAAATTAAAAATTCCCAAACAGAATCAATTAATAGTTCTTTTTCTTCGTTATAATTGTTTACCATCTGATTATGATTAGCAATATTTTTATTAGCTTGTATCAACATATTTATTAATTCATGTATTTTTTCTTTACTTTGAACTATTGTCACTTTTTTACTAACTTCTTTTTCTTTGAATGACATTTCTCTAATTGTATTGGAAAACAACACCTTCAAATTTTCTAAAAGTGAATTGAATTTTATTTCATCCAACTTTCCAAATTTCACTACACTATCACTTCTTAATCTATCTATTAGAATAGAAACTAACTGCTCAGAAATATCTCTATATTGTTTAATTAGTTCTTTTATATGATGTATTTCATTCTCATATTCCCCACTAAAAAAAGAAATTAATTGTTGCTTTAAATCACTAGTAATAGTTTTTTCTTGACAAAACGGACATATTCCATCCTGATTAATATATATAATTCCCCTGTTAACCCAATCCGAATTATTAAGATGATCAATAAGTTTAGAAACTGGAATATCTTTGTTTCCTACTACAATTTTTTCCCAAATATAATCATTTTCAATAAATTCCAATTGTTCAACTAACATATTAAAAGATAAATCAATTACATCACATTTTTCTGGCTTTGAAGAGAATAATGTATCAGCCCTTTTCTTTAGTGTCTCTCTAGTTTCACTAGAAGAATTGTTCTTTTTATACCTCTTAATAACTTCATCTCGAAATTTATCTTTACTATTTCTTAGTCCCTCAAATGCATTTTTAAAGTCTTTTTCATTATTTTTCAGTATAATATTCCAAACGTTATCCCGGAATTTATCTTTACATAACTGTTCTTCATTTATTTTCTTATCCAAAGTCAAACTTTTATTTTCATAATCTTTCTGTTTTTTTTCTCGTTCTTTTTTCATTTCATCAAGAGAATTTATTTGTTCAATAGTTGCTTCTCCTAAAGTAAATATTCCTTCAATATCCTCCTTAAAATGCCGAACACGAAATTCTCTATTATAGACAACAACATCACTTTGAGCCTTGTCCCTCCAATCTATTTTACATGATTTATATTTTGCTTCTTGTTGCATAGATAGATAATTACTAATTGTAGTTTTCCCACTACCATTAGCCCCATAGAAAAAATTTATCTTCTTACAATCTTCAATAGAGGCTCCTTTTTCTTTATAAGTAGCACAATTATTCAAATAAATTGATTTTATCATATATCTTATTTCCTTTTTTAAATACCTTACATACCTGTATTATCAAGCATACTTCTTAAAATTCTCTGCCTGCTCCATTACCTTTTCAAATACTTCTTCATCCCACTCTGGTGGGTACCCATTTTTATAAAGAAGTACTGTTAAATCCATATTGAGTTGATTTTTTATATCATCTCTTGATGACCAATTAGCAAATCTGGTTTTATCGTCTACTAATTCTTTTATTTTCTTAGCTAATACAAGGCATTTTTCTTCTGGATATACAAATTCATGAGTATCACGAACTTTAATCAAAATATCATAAAATGCTTTTTCTTCATAACTTATACCTAGTTTTTCAAATGAATTTTTATCATCTTCTAACGATTTCAAAATAGAAAGTAATTCATCCGTTAAGTCATTAATAAAATCTTCAACAACTTCACTTGTAAACACTAGTTTATCTCTATTGTTGTATTTTTCAACAACCTGTTTCATTCTCTCATCAAATTCAACTGCTTTTACTTTATTAGACTTGGAATATGCTGTAATAGCCTTTTTTAGCATTTTTAATAGTGCATTGAATTTTGTAATAGGTAGTTTTATACTTTGTAATTGCTTAGTAAACTCATCACTAAATAAATCTACTGCCTTACTACTGTTTACTATATTCTCAACACCTGTGCAAGCAATTGCATCCAGAATCATTTGTTCTACATGCCTATTCATTATTTCTGCATCAGGAGCTTCACCCTTCGTTTGCTTGTATATTATAGAACGAATCGCAAGATAAAATTGTGCTTTACTAGTTTCATTTTCTGAAAGTTCACCCGATGGATAACAAATGCCATAGGCACTTTTTAACCTTTTTGTTAAATTCATAAATCTAACTTGTAACTCTTTACCCCGTTGTATATATTCAGCTGCTAAATTAAGACAATTTAATCGTTCTAGAGGTAATCCATTATTAAACTTACTATCGTCAAAATTAAGTAATAAGTCATTTATTAAAGATAAATGATTTCGGAAGATAGAAAGTGTAATTTCAAGTTCATCAATAGGACTATCATTATCGCTACCATAATGCTTAATTGCTTCCATCATATCATTTTTAAAGCCTATATAATCTACCACAAGGCCCTTTTCTTTACCTTCAAAAATACGATTTACACGAGAAATCGTTTGAATTAAGGTATGTTTTTGTAATGGCTTGTCAATATACATCACTGCTAATGATGGCACATCAAAGCCTGTAATCCACATATCAACTACAACAGCAATTTTAAAATTAGAATTATTGTTTTTAAATTGCTTATCTAGAATTTTCCTGTATTCTTTATTACCACAAGCCTCATATAAATCTTTTTCATCATTAGCACCTCTAGTTGCTACTAAATTAATTTTGGATAAAGCTAAAAGTTTATCTAATTCATGTTTTGACAGTAGATTTTCGTTTTCTGTTTTCCTTGCTTTACCCCACTCAGGTCTAATCATTAAAATCTCATTTAATACTTTAAAAGCAATTAATCGTTCAGAGCAAACAATCATCGCTTTTTGGACAATATCAGGCTTCTCATTACAAAGTGATTCATAATGATGGACAATATCAAGGGCAAGTTTATGAATTCTATCTGGGTGTCCTAAAATAGTCCTCATTGTACTCATAGCCTTTTTGCTCTCATCTACTTGATACTCTGTTGCTCCTTCACGCACGCAAGATTCATAGTATTCATTTATTTTTTCTATTTTTTCATCCGATAAAATCACCCTTGCAAGTCTCGGTTCATATTGAATACGAACAGTTATGCCATCATCCGTTGACTCTTTCATCGTATATTTATCTACAACATCACCAAATACAGCAAGCGTTTCATCAATAGGTGTTCCTGTAAAACCACAATATGTCCCATTTGGAAAACTTGAACGCAAATAATAAGCAAAGCCATAGCTAGTAAAAATACCTTCTTCAGTAGTCTTTAGCTTGCTACCTGTACCAGTTTGAGTTCGATGTGCTTCATCTGAAATACAAATTATATTATTTCTGTCTGATAAAAGTCCTGTGCTTTCACAAAATTTTTGTATCGTCGTTATGTAAATTCCACCACTAGGTCTATCTCTTAATGTCTTTTCTAAGTCTAAGCGACTCTCTATGCTTCTAACATCTTTTTCATGTAGATACTTACTTGCCGTTACAAAAAGCTCAGACACTTGAGTGTCTAAATCCTCTCTATCTGTTATTATTAATATAGTAGGATTCCTAAATACATCATTATCTCTAAGGGCAATCATTCTAGAAAGAAATAACATAGTGTAGGTTTTACCACAACCTGTTGAACCAAAATATGTACCACCTTTACCATCTCCATGCGGCTTCATATGTTCTTTTATATTTGCTAGCATCTTATTAGCAGCAAAAAATTGAGGATATCTACAGACTATCGCCTCATCCATATGACTATCATTTGGATAGAATATAAAATCCCTTAATATTCCTAAAAGCCTATCTTTAGCAAAAGCTCCTTTTATCATAGTTATAAGTGAACTAATACCATTAGCCACTGTATCTTCATCATCCGCCTTATTCCATGCATAATAAAAAGGGTAAGGGGTAAAAATACTACCCATCTTAGTGTTAGCCCCATCTGAAATAACCGATAGAAAGCAATATTTCATCAGCTTATGAATATCTCTGTTATATCTTACAGCTATTTGTTCCCACGCATTATATATCGTAGTTTCTTCCTTTATTGCCGACTTAAATTCAAAAATAGCCACTGGAATGCCATTGAGAAATAAAAGTAAATCGGGTATTCTTAAATGGTCACCTTGTACGGTAAATTGATTAACTACCTTGAAAATATTTTTTTCGGGCTCATCAAAGTTTATATAATTAAAGTGTAGTGCAGTCTTTGAAACATCTTCTCGAACAAGGTCAAAACCTTCATTTATAAGTAGGAACGTTTCTCTATTAGCAGTATAAAGAGGTGTAGAACTAATCAACTTAATCTTATTGATGATTTTTTCTATTTCAGAACCAGTCAAATATTCATCACTATAATTAAGTCTTATATAGTCTTTAAGATCATCTAAAAGTAGAACTTCTTGATATTCTCTTTCTATTTTAGAACCATGTATATAATCATAGTCGTTATTTTCAAAAAGTTCGATTATGGCTTTTTCAAGTTCTGCTTCATTAAACTTACCATTTACTTTTGTTTTATCCATAATTACCCCTTCCTAGCTTCTTCTAAAGACCCCTTGATAAGAATAGGACAAATGTCTTTTATCTGTGCTTTAAGCTTTTCATTAATTGACTTACGCTCTTTGTAGGCTGTGTAGATATCTGCGATAGCATTTTGTATTTCTATAGGTGGTATGGGGATTTTTACTTCACATAAGTCATTAAAACTAATTGTATCTCTTGTAGAACCCAAAGACATAAATCCAGCATATCGTTGTGTTTCAAGCCTAGATAACCATAACATAAGATATTTAGAATTTAACTCATTTTTTTTACATACCTCAAAAACAATATATGAGCTAGAAATTGTACAATCTTTCTTTTCTCTATACCCAATCGGAATTCTTGTCCCATTAGCTTTTATAACTTTATTAAATGCAAACTGTCCTGTTCTAACTATTTTTGCATTTTTTTCTGCTTTTGCTATTCTTTTTGGTTCTGTAAACCCGTCCACAATATCAATTCCTTGCGGATTATTGATTTCTAGGTTTTCATTTCTTTCATTAGTCTCTAAAATATAATCTCCAATTAACTTGTATTTATACTCATGCTTAAGTCTCTCCACATAAGCATCACAAGTAAGCTTCAAATCTTCAAGTCCCGTTTCATACGACTTTTGATTTTCAAGCATACCTTTATAAATATCTACATATTTTTGCTGTATTTCGATAGGTGGTAAATCTATATCGATATCACACATATCATCCCCTGAAAAGGCTTCACGAGCTGAACCCCATGAATTAAATCTAGCATATCTATCAAATTCTGGTCTGCTAAAGAAAATATATAAATATTCAGGTAGCAAAATTTCTTTTTTTTCTACCTGAAACACAATATAAGATGACGAACAAATGTATGTATGCTTAGTTCTATTATAAGCCAATGTTATTTTATCACTATTTCTAGATGTTATCGTTACATATGCAAAAGTATCTGGCTCTATAATTTTATAAGGTTTTAAGGAAACATTTTTCATATTAGCTTTAGTCTCAATAAAAATTTTATTAACCGATATACCTTTAACATGATCTAAAGTATATATTTCATCTGTATTTCTATCATTTACCTCTTTTATTAACTCGCCAAGCTTATATCTAGTCAATTTCATAGCCTATACCTCTAAATGCATTTTCAAGTAGTTTTTGTGAGTCTTTTTCACGTTTAATAAGCTCCTTCATTTCTTCTTGAATACGTTTCATTTCCTTATCGTAATCAATATCTAAATCTTTATCAACAAACTCGATATATTTACTTGGAACCAGAGAATAATTATTATCTCTAATTTCTTGTAAATTAGCACCTTTACAAAGTTCAGGTACATCACTGTATTTTGTTATATCATCAGATTGCCAGTTATTATAGATTTCTTTTACTTTTTCTATTTGACTATCTGTTAGTACTGTTTTCTTTTTCTTCTTGCCCTTATCTATAACTATTTCTTCTATGTTTTCACTCCAAGTTCTAAGGTCAACAAATAATACTTCACCTGTCCTATCACGAAGTTTTCTACCATTAACAACTCCAGCCTTTTTATTCATATTTACTATCCACATAGTGACAGAAATATCAGTTGTATAGAACATATCTCTTGGTAAGACAATAATAGCTTCTACCTTATCATTTTCAATTAGTTGTTTTCTTATTTCAAATTCATCACTATCATTTAATGCCCCATTTGCAAGCAAAAATCCAGCGATACCATGAGAAACATCAAGCTTAGAAACCATATGAAGTATCCAGGCATAATTGGCATTGGAAACTCTAGGGACATTATAGCCATGCCAGCGGGGATCATCATTTAATTCATCTTCTTTTCGCCATTTTTTTAGATTAAATGGAGGATTAGCCATTATAAAATCAACTTTTTTATCTTTGTGCAAATCATTTAAGAAAGTTGAATCATTCTTTTCACCAAGGTCATGAGCAATACCACGAATGGCAAGATTCATCTTACAAAGCCTCCATGTTTCAGGTTGACTTTCTTGCCCAATAATAGATATCTCCTGTTTATTTCCTTCATGCCTTTCGACAAATTTAAGACTCTGGACAAACATTCCCCCACTACCACAACATGGGTCATATACTATGCCTTTATATGGTTCTATCATCTCTGCAATAAACTTTACTAAAGATGCTGGTGTATAAAACTCACCATCTTCTTTAGTACCTGACGCTGCATATATCTGTAAGAAATACTCATATACACGACCTATTAAATCTTCTTCATGAAATCTATTTTCATCAATTTGATTTATATTGTCTATTAAGTCTTTAATCTTGGTTTTACTAGCACCCAATGTTGCAAATAAGTTGAGCGTTAATGCTCCTTTAAGTGAAGGATTTTCAGTTTCAATATCC
>PDWI01003981.1_pt1 | contig 20291 bp, 14 predicted proteins | sample 1430891 | NCBI WGS metagenome assembly PDWI01 (sample SAMN01162508, study PRJNA174530) | Oral metagenome, whole genome shotgun sequencing project. | biome: Marine environment; feature: Marine mammal; material: Swab sample of the gingival sulcus; isolation source: swab sample of gingival sulcus... | reverse complement strand
AGCGCTTCTTTAAAGCCGAAACGCGTTGGCTTAGGTTCTGGTAGCGCTTTAGCTGCACTGGGGAAAAGTTCTTCTTATTGTCTCTTAATGTGAGTAAATTTGATAAGAGTAATTACTTATTCTTATTGATTGTTCAGCTAGTATTTATTTAATTCCTGTAGAATGACCTTCTAAGACAGTCAAGGATGAGATTTCAAGGGGAATAAAGATGAGCATTATAAGAATGCTAGCAGCTGTGGGTCTTTTTATTGTGGCAGTTAATTTGATGTCATGCAGTAGCGCAAAGAAAGAAGTAAAACCTGCTACAAAACCAGCAAAGTATCATGTTAAAAGTAATACGAAGCAAAAACAACCGTATGTGAGTTTAGTTGATGTATGGAAAAATCAGAATTTACTTAAGCCCGTAAAATCTGAAAAATCACAAAATGTGGTTACAAAACGTGTAAATAAGCCGACTAAAACTAGGCTTGTTAAAAATACACCAAGAAAAGTGACCAAGCAAAGAGTAGTTTACGAGAAGAGGCAACCAGCAGTCAAAAAATCAATAGCACGTAATTACCGTGCTCCCTCGTATCGTTCTCCCATAAAGAATATTAAATACGTATCTTTGTCTGGTGATTATGCAAATAATAAAGCGTCTCATGCTTTTATTAATAAAATGGTTAATAAGCATGGTTTTGATCGCGGTTATTTAAATTATCTTTTTAGTCATACGAAATCTACGCCCTTCTTAAAACGTATGGCAAGTTCAGATGCACGTGGCCCATTAAAATCAACAAAGAAATCACGTTCTGGAGGTTGGAATCGCTACCGTGGTAACTTTTTGACTGAAAAAACAATTAATAAAGGTGTTCAGTTTTGGCGTGAGAATAGGGTTGCTTTAAAGCAGGCTGAGCAGAAGTATGGTGTTCCACAAGAATATATTTTAGGAATTATTGGTGTTGAGACCCGCTATGGTGAAAATGTGGGTAAAAATCGTGCAATTGATGCATTAGCGGCAATGGGGTTTGATAATGCACGTCGTGGAAAATATTTCCAAAGTGAATTAGAAAGCTATTTATTGATGACGAGAAAAGAAGGTTTAGACCCTCTTAAGCCTATGGCTTCGTATGCTGGTGCTTTAGGTCTTTGTCAATTTATGCCAAGCAATATTAAGCGCTATGCTGTTGACCATGATAGAGATGGTAAAGTGAATCTTTGGACTTCTAAAGATGCAATAGGGAGTGTTGCCAATTACTTTAAAAAGCATGGATGGAAAACAGGAGGTACAGTTGCGGTGCGTGCCTCTTCTGTAAATACTACTTATAAAACCTTACGTACAGGTTTTAAGTCCAGTCATAGTTTAAATACCCTTAAAAGTAGGGGGGTGTATGCTAATAATCTTGGAAATATCTCAGGTAAAGCAAGCTTAATTAAATTAAACACGTACAGTGGTGATGAGCTTTGGTTAGGTGGTCACAACTTCTATGTAATTACTCGCTATAATCACAGTAGTTATTATGCGATGGCTGTACATCAGTTAGCTGAGGCGATTAATGAGCGTATTGGTGGAAAGAATATTATTCGACAAGCCTCTCTTGATGCAGAACTGAATGCTTACAGGGCTATACTGGATTAGGATTTCCTAATAACACTTGATTAGAGCTAGTATAAATCTATAATGCACAGTCTTTTTTATGTAGAAGATTGTGCATTTTTTTGCCTGTCTTTTTCATGCTTAAACACTCATTTTTCAACACAATTAATTTAGGTAAATCATTTTGATTTCAGCTTCTAATGTCACAATGCAGTTTGGCGAAAAGCCATTATTCGAAAACGTATCAGTCAAATTTGGTAATGGTAATCGTTATGGTTTGATTGGAGCCAATGGTTGTGGAAAATCTACATTCATGAAAATTTTGAGTGGAGAATTAACACCTACCGCAGGAAATGTCACTATTGAACCGGGCATACGTTATTCTGTTCTTGGACAGGATCAGTTTGCATTTGAAGAGTTTAGTGTACTTGACACCGTTATTATGGGCGACAAGAAACTGTGGGCTGTGAAACAAGAGCGTGATCGGATTTATTCGTTGCCAGAAATGAGTGAAGAAGACGGGATTAAGGTTGCTGATTTAGAAATTGAATTTGGTGAGATGGACGGTTATACCGCAGAATCTCGTGCGGGTGAACTGCTACTTGGTCTGGAAATATCTGAAGATCAGCATTGGGGATCTATGAGTGAGATTGCTCCGGGCTGGAAACTTCGTGTATTACTGGCGCAGGCATTATTTTCTGATCCTGATTTGTTGTTACTTGATGAGCCAACAAACAACCTTGATATTAATACAATTCGTTGGCTAGAAAAGCTACTGAATGCACGTAAAAGTACAATGGTCATTATCTCGCATGATAGGCACTTTTTGAATAGTGTGTGTACTCATATGGCAGATCTAGATTACGGTGAATTACGTATGTTCCCCGGTAATTATGATGAGTATATGACTGCTGCAACACAAGCGCGCGAGCAGTTACAAAATGAAAATGCAAAGAAAAAAGCTAAAATTGCAGAATTACAGCAGTTCGTTAGTCGTTTTTCTGCGAATGCTTCAAAAGCAAAACAAGCAACATCAAGACAGAAGAAACTGGATAAAATTGAGTTAGCCCATATCAAACCATCTAGCCGTGTAAATCCATACATTGTTTTTGAGCAAGAAAAGAAATTATTTAAAAACGTATTGGAAGTTAAGGGACTGAGTAAAAGTTACGATAAGCCATTATTTCGTGATATTGATTTGATGGTTGAAGTCGGTGAGCGTATCGCAATTATTGGTCCTAATGGTATTGGTAAATCGACATTATTACGTTGTTTAGAAGGTGCTATTCAGCCTGATAGTGGCACAGTCAAATGGTCAGAGAATGCAACGCTGGGTGTGTATGCTCAGGATCATGCGTATGAGTTTGAAAATGGTGAATCATTGTATGATTGGATGAGCCAATGGCGTGGTGAAGGAGATGATGAGCAATCAGTACGTTCAGTATTGGGTCGTTTGCTATTCTCAAAAGCTGAAAGTGAAAAATCAGTAAAGGTAATATCGGGTGGTGAGCAAGGCCGTATGATTTTTGGCAAGCTCATGATGAAGAAAGATAATGTACTTTTAATGGATGAGCCAACGAATCACTTGGATATGGAATCTATCGAGTCTCTGAATCTGGCATTAGAAAATTATCCAGGAACTTTATTCTTTGTCAGTCATGACCGTGAATTTGTTAATTCTTTGGCAACACGTATTATTGAAATGACACCTACGGGTATTAATCAATACACCGGTACTTACGACGAGTACCTAGAAAGTCAAAATAATCTATAAGATTAATACGTACTCAAAGTGTAATATTTTGAGTACGTATTATCTCAGATAAAGAAAAAGCTATGATCGGCATAATGGCTGCAATGCATGAGGAACTTAAACGTATTGTAAGTTTGCTGGAACAGGTAAAAGAAGAAAAAGTTGGCCATAAAACAGTGTATTTAGGTCTACTTAATCAAAGGCAGGTTGTTGTAGTTTTCTCTGGCTGGGGAAAAGTTGCTTCAGCTTCAACGACAACAATGCTTGTTGAAAGATATAAAATTTCACAATTGATTTTTACCGGTGTTGCTGGAGCAATTCCAGAACAACTGAATATCGGTGATATTGTTATCGGTAGTACTTTTGTGCAGCATGATATGGATTGTGCCGGTGTATTGGGTATTAAACGATTTGAAATCCCTTTTTTATCACTGACTGAAATTCCTGCTACCTCAACAGATATCGTGCTTGCTAGAAAAGCGACTGAACAATACTTGGTTGCTGATTTGCATAATGATGTTGATGCACAGGAGTTATTGAATCTCGGAATCATAAAACCAGTGATTTATACCGGTTTGATTGCGAGTGGTGATCAATTCATAAGTAGCATGGAAAAGCAGCAGAAACTGCTTGAAGCATTTCCAAATCTTTTGGCAGTAGAAATGGAAGGGGCAGCGGTTGCTCAAGTCGCCCACGAATACTTATTACCTTTCACTGTAATAAGAATCATCTCTGATAAAGCTAATCAGGACTCAATGGTGGACTTCCCTCGCTTTATAGAGCAAGTAGCCTCACACTTTACCGCAGGTATTGTTAAGCATTTGGTTGCTTAGTTGTGCAAAAAAGTGCCCCAAAGTAGGGGGGTGGGTTTAAGTTTTCACCGCCTTTTTATGCATGAGCAGAAGGGCTAATAACTCCGGCATAAATTAAGCATAACAGTAGAATACCAAATATAATTCGATAGATACCGAAACCAACGAAGGTAAACCTCTCCAAAAATCGTAAAAATAACTTCATGGTGAAATAAGCGACAATGAAAGAAATGACAAATCCAACAGCTAATACCGTTAAGTTAGAATCAGTAAAATCTTTATAGTTACTGAGTAATTCGTGACCACTTGTTGCAGCCATGACGGGTAAGGCTAATAAGAATGAAAACTCAGCACTGGCTTTACGGCTTAGCCCAACTAATAATGACCCAACAATCGTTGAACCAGCACGACTTGTTCCTGGAATGAGCGCAAAAACTTGAGCGATACCCGTCCACGCGGCTTGCTTGTAGCTGATATCTTCAACATCAAGGGTTTTTACAACGGCTGTTTTTTGAAAATGTTCAATGATTAAAAAGATAATGCCACCGACAATAAACATAATCGCAACGACTTGAACTGAAAATAGCATTTTAATCTGGTCTTTAAACAGAAAACCAATGATTGCCAGAGGTAAAAATGCAATAAGTACTTTCACCCACAAATCAAAATGTTTAGGGTGAAACTTATCTTTATAATTGGCAATGACTGCAAGAATGGCAGACAGCTGGATAATGATTTGGAAAGATGTATTTTCTTTTGTTTGAGGTAGCCCCATCAGTTCGGTGGCAACAATTAAGTGCCCCGTTGAAGAGATGGGTAAAAACTCTGTAATACCTTCTATAATGCCAAAAATAACAGCATGAATGATGTCCATTCAATTAAATCCCATTTTTAATAAAAAAATGGGATTGTACACGAATCTAAAATAAAACTAACTACCCTCTCATCGTTTGAATGTGAGCCTAATTAAATAGTCTCAGTCTGTTTTAATATAAACTAGTCAAGCGTTGGAGAGGCGACTAATAGAGCCTTCCCTTCAGGTGTATCTGTATATTTCTCAAAGTTATCAATGAACAATTTTGCTAAATCTTTCGCTTTAGTGTTCCACTCTTCAGGATCTGCGTAAGTATCACGAGGGTCAAGAATATCTGGATTGACATTATCTAATTGCACAGGAATTTTTAGATCAAAGAAAGGGATTGATTTGGTTTCTTGCTCGTCAATACTGCCATCAAGAATCGCATTGATGATGGCGCGTGTATCTTTGATTGAAATTCGTTTGCCAGTTCCATTCCAGCCTGTGTTGACCATGTAAGCTGTGGCACCTGATTGCTCCATGCGCTTGACTAAAGTCGCGGCGTATTTACTCGGGTGTAATGATAGGAAAGCAGCACCAAAGCAGGCAGAGAATGTTGGTGTTGGTTCTGAAATACCACGCTCAGTTCCTGCAAGTTTAGCAGTGAAACCTGATAAAAAGTGGTATTGAGTTTGCTCAGGCGTCAGTATAGAGACAGGAGGTAAAACACCAAAGGCATCAGCAGATAAGAAAATGACTTTTGTTGCTGCGCTGCCTTTTGACTGTGGTTTAACAATATTTTTTATATGATAGATTGGGTATGAAACACGTGTATTTTCAGTTTTAGATCCATCGTGGAAATCAATGGTGCCATCTTCACGCGTGACGACATTTTCCAATAGTGCATCACGGCGAATTGCTTGAAATATTTCTGGTTCTTGCTCTGGATCTAGGCTAATAGTTTTAGCATAACAGCCACCCTCAAAGTTGAAGATACCATCATCATCCCAGCCATGTTCATCATCACCGATTAAGGCACGTTCTGGATCAGTAGATAGTGTGGTTTTACCTGTGCCAGATAGACCGAAGAAAATAGCAGAGCTTCCATCTTTACCAATATTGGCGGAACAATGCATAGAAGCAATGCCCTTCAACGGAAGAAGGTAATTCATAATAGAGAACAAGCCTTTCTTCATTTCCCCACCGTACCAAGTACCGCCAATGAGTTGGATATTCTTGCTGAGGTTAAAGGCAATGAAGTTTTCTGAATTGAGCCCTTGTTCTTTCCAGTTGGGATTGGTTACGCTTGCACCATTCATAACGGTAAAATCAGGCTCAAAGGTTTCAAGTTCTTCATCGGTAGGACGAATAAACATATTTTTAACAAAGTGAGCTTGCCAAGCAACCATAGTAATAAAACGTACGCTTAAACGTGTACTTTCGCTCGCTCCACAGTAAGCATCAACAACAAATAAACGTTTATTGGATAACTCATCAACAACAAGCTTTTCAAAATGCTCCCAAATCTCGGGTGTAATTGGATTGTTGTCATTTTTACCTTGGTCAGACCACCAGAATGTATCTCTGGTCACATCATCACGAACGATATACTTGTCTTTAGGGGAGCGACCAGTAAAAATACCCGTATCAACAGCAACAGCGCCCGTATCAGTTACCACCCCTTTTTCATAACCAACTAGATCATCACGTGTTTCTTCGTTAAACAGCAACTCATACGAGGGATTATAGATAATTTCAGATGGGTTCTTAATACCGTAACTACTTAAATCAATGGTTTTCATGCTTATGAGGCTTCCTTGTGTTTCTAATGCTGTAATAATACGTTAAGTCGACTGTATGGGCTTAAAATGCTCGGTTAATAATTGAATAACAAAAGAATAATCATGTTTATAAATGCAGGATTGGCGTCCCGAGGAGGATTCGAACCCCCGGCCTGCCCCTTAGGAGGGGGCCGCTCTATCCTACTGAGCTATCGGGACTAAATAAACGATATCTTGAGTTACAGTTATTTACTGGGCGGAATTGTATCGAACTTTTCACTTTTTTTCAGAAAATTTATTTGCTGTTTGTAAGAGACCTTTGCACGAAGAATATAGTGATAGAAAAATGGCTATAAGTAGGGGGGTGGGTTTGCTCTTAATCGTCTAATAGTTTTTTTAGTTGATATAACTCTTCTAGTGCTTGTTTGGGAGTTAAATCATCAGGATTGATATGAGTTAGCCTATTTTTAATTTTTGTTGCAGATTCATCTTCAGGAATACAATCACCATCTGGCGCGTTGTCATCAGCAAAGCCTAAGTTCAAAGACAGTGTTTGCCCTTGTTGTGGTTTTTGTCTTGCTTCTTGCTCTAGCTGATACAGTTTTTTTCGTGCCTGCACAATAACGCCTTTGGGTACACCGGCAAGTTGTGCAACTTGAAGTCCATAGCTTTGATTGGCTGGGCCGTCTTTTACACTGTGTAAAAATACAATTTTATCACCGTGTTCAACCGCGTTTATATGCACATTCGCTATTGTGGGAATTTTTTCTGGTAGTGCGGTTAATTCAAAATAGTGTGTGGCAAATAAAGTAAATGCTTGCTTCTGTTTTGCTAGAAACTCAGCAAAAGACCATGCTAATGAGAGTCCATCAAAAGTGCTGGTTCCACGACCAATTTCATCCATTAATACCAGTGAGTTAGCTGTTGCATTGTTGAGTATATTGGCAGCTTCGGTCATTTCTACCATAAAAGTAGAGCGACCAGTGCTTAAATCATCGTGTGCTCCAATTCTGGTAAATATTCTATCAATAGGGCCGATAACCGCCGATTCAGCAGGAATAAAGCTACCAATATGTGCCATTAAAACAATCAGTGTGACTTGACGCATATAGGTTGATTTACCCCCCATATTGGGGCCCGTAATCATTAGCATACGGCGTTGGTCACCCATTATTAAATCATTGGGTACAAAGGGCTCATCTAGTGTACTTTCTACCACAGGGTGTCGGCCAGCAACGATATGGATACCGGGTGATTCACTGAGTTCTGGTTTTGCATAGTTGAGCAATACGGCACGTTCTGCAAAATTACTGAGCACATCAATTTCAGCAATGTTTTGTGCAGTTTCTCTTAGTGAAAGTGTGTAAATGGCGAGGTCTTGCAGCAATGTTTCATACAGTGCTTTTTCTCGTGAAAGTGAGCGTTCTCTGGCAGAGAGTACCTTGTCTTCAAACTCTTTTAATTCTGGAAGAATAAAGCGTTCTGCCATTTTTAGTGTTTGCCGGCGAATATATTCTGGTGGAATATCATCTGCATGGGATCGGGGGATTTCAATATAAAACCCATGGACGCGATTATAGGCAACTTTTAAGCTGGCGATGCCAGTTCGGGCTTTTTCGCGTGTCTCTAAATCTAATAAGTATTGGTCTGAATTTTTACTCAAGTTTCGTAATTCGTCGAGTTCTTCATCAAAGCCTTCGGCAATAACGCCACCGTCACGAATTAAGACGGGGGGATTTTCTATAATGACGGAGTCGAGAAGAGCTACTAACTCCTGATGTTCATTAATACCTGTTCTTAATGATTCAATCAGCGGGCTATCGAGTGATTTTAAGATGCTGTTTAATTCCGGGGTAACTTTTAGCGAGTCTCTTAAGGTGGATAAGTCACGGGGTCTTGCTGTTGCTAGAGCAATTCTTGAAATTATCCGTTCTATATCACCGATATGTCTCAGTACGTCGTGTAAAGTCTCGTAATGGTATTGCTGTATAAAGCTATCAATCGCCTGATGGCGGTGTCTTAATATGTTTTGATCACGTAATGGTTTGTTTAACCAGCGGCTTAATAATCGCCCACCCATACTGGTTGCCGTATTATCGAGCACAGAAATTAGGGTGTTTTTATGATCTCCCATCAGGCTGTGTTCAAGTTCTAAATTGCGGCGACTGGCAGCGTCCAGAATAATGCCGTCATCACTACTTTCTACGATTAAGCTATTAATATGGGGTAGTGCTGTGCGTTGTGTTTCATTAACGTATTGAAGCAAAACACCGGCGGCGGTAATTGCGACTGGCATATCGTCACAGCCAAAGCCGGATAAGTCTTTGGTGCCTAATTGCTTTTGTATCAGATTTCGGGCATTTTCTTCGTCAAAATGCCACGGGGCTCTTTTGGTAATCGAATACTGATCTGACAGTGTCATATCAGTGTCTTCATTGATGAGTATTTCAGCAGGGCGAAGGCGTTCCACTTCATTTTGTAAAGCTTCAATGCTGTCTACTTGTTGAACAATAAAGCGACCATTACTCAAGTCGATACAAGCTAAACCAAAGTGACTTTTGTGTTGGTTGGTGAGTTCTGAAATGGCAAGTAGCAAATTATCACGACGTTCTTCCAGTAAAAAATCATCGGTCACTGTCCCCGGTGTAAGAATACGCACTACTTTTCTTTCTACGGGACCTTTAGATTTTGCAGGGTCACCAATTTGCTCACAGATACCTACCGAAATACCTTGTTTTAATAGGCGAGGTAAATATTGTTCTGCGGCATGATAAGGAATGCCAGCCATTGGAATGGGTGCACCATCTGATTTACCACGAGCAGTTAGTGTAATATTTAATAATTGTGCTGCTTTCTCTGCATCTTCAAAAAATAATTCATAAAAGTCACCCATTCGATAAAATAACAATAGGTCTGGGTTTTCGGCTTTGATGCGTAGAAACTGCTGCATCATCGGAGTATGTTTCTGCGTACTTTTGGCGGCAGATTTATTAGGGGTTTGAGTCATCTGGCTAATTTAACAAATCAATCTAACAGTCACAAGAAACTTGAAATCTGAGAGAGGTATTATCTGCTTGATTGGTGTTTGATATTTTCTTATGTTTTCTAAGTATTAGCAAAATTATGCCTACTGGGGTTGTTTATGCTAGAATCTGTGCGGGTTTACTATAAAAATCATGGGGATAAATATGTTTAAAAATAATACCTTAGTAGTATTGACTGCTGCTTCTTTATTAGGACTTACTGCTTGCGGCGGTGGTGGGGGTGGTTCAGCAGCACCCGTAAAAAAGGACGGCATTTTCAAAGATAGCAATGTATCGGGTCTGTCCTATATTTCTGGAGATCAAACCGGCGTGACAGATTCATCTGGTAGCTTCACTTACGAAGAGGGAGAGGATGTTGCTTTTGCCTTGGGTGGCGTAAAACTTGGAGCAGGTAAGGGTAAGGCAGTGATGACACCCGTTGATTTAGTTGCTGATGGCAGCTTAGCTTCAGTTGAGGTCATCAATAAAGTACGTTTTCTTATGATGCTAGATAAAGATAACACGCCTAGTAATGGCATCGAAATTTCTCAAAAAGTACAAGATAAAGCAAAAAGCTGGGAGACCATAGATTTTGCTGCTACTGACTTTCCTACACAGGCTGTAAATAGAATTGTAACCGAAGCTTCTGTTGAAGATGCCGTGGTACATGAGTTGCCTGATGCATTGGTCGCCACAACTCACTTAAAAACAACACTGCTCTGTGCTAATGCAGGTGCTTATATTGGTACTTATAAAGGAACAGAATCAGGGAATATTGCCTTAGTGGTTAATCCGGCCACTGGAGAAGTTAATGGCTCTTCATATAATCCGGGCAATGAAGTTTCGGTCGACATCAACAGTACTACTGCACTTGATTATGATATGGGGTTGGAATTTGTCAGTGCTGAGGATTCTGCAAAAGTATTTACTGGGAAGCTGGATTCAACAGAAGCCATATCAGGCGCTTGGGAAAATAGTGCAGATACCGCTCAGAAAGGCACATTCTCCGCAGAGAGATTAGGTGGTGAAAGTGATGCCGTATATCGTTACACCGTATCATTTACGGGTGGAGATAAAGGATTATTTACCTTTGATGTAGATGGCGATGATGTAAAAGGAATTGCTTATAGTGTTTCTAGTAATAAGAAAAGTGTGATTACAGGCAAGTTGGAAGATAACGAGCTTACCGCACAATCTGATGATGGTACGAAAATTGATGGTAAACTGGACGAAGAAACATTGACCTTAAGTGGCGTATGGTCAAACGTTACAGCGTTGGAAGCAGGTTCGTATACTGGTGCGGGTTGCCGATTAAACTAGGCGAATACCAGTTTAAATAGTAGAAATAGAAAAAGGGGGTGTTGTAAAAGACACCCCCCTACTTATAAGCAGTTTTTTGCGAAGTAATGTGACTTCCTAAAAACCTACTTTAGACATTACTTCTTTTGTAAAGCGTCACGAATTTCAGTCAGTAGATCTTCTTGAGAAGGCCCAGCCTCTGGCTCAGGTTCTTTGTTACGTGTGGCTATTTTAATAATAATAAATACAACAGCCATTATGATTAGGAAGTCGATGAAATTCTGAATAAAAGAACCATATTTAAGCATGATTGGTTCTAAGCCTTTTTCTCCGCCACCTGTGTCAGCAAGCTTCACGCCAAGGTCAGAGAAGTTTACTCCGCCAAGTGCTACGCCAATTGGAGGCATAATTACATCGTTTACTAGTGATGAAATTAGTTTGCCTGATGCTACGCCGATAATAATACCTGTAGCCATATCGATTAAATTACCGCTTAGTGCGAATTCTTTAAAATCTTTGATCATTCCCATGTGAATCTTCCTTAATTGTTAAAATTGTTAATAAAAAGTTGATTGTGTCATAAAATTGTAGGTTTAACACAAACTATACAGAACAGGTTTGAAAATATGATAAGTAGAGGATTCCGTGACAAGCTTGGGATTAAATGGAGTGACCTCTAGAAATTATAAAATTCCACCGTGTTATCTTCCAAGAAAACACGGGGCAACCTTTCCCCTTAGTGGTGCTTCTGTAGAGTAGCAGTCTACTATAAAACTATTATTTAGTGAAACTTATGAGCTTGAAATAATAGTAAATTATTTATTTAATTTAGATACTTAGAATAAGTATATGCTGATATTCTTTTTTTGATTTCTATAGTGTTAGTCTAGCAAAAGACCTTTGCACGAAGAGAGATGATGGATAAAAATGCGGTCAATAGCCCTGCTATTCCTCATCCTTTATGAAAAATGGGAAAATTATGCTTATTTTTCTCGCCATAATCTTCGTGCAAAGAACTCAAGTAAAATAGGGAAATATACGGTTTATGACAATTAAATGTATTGCTTTTGATTTGGATAACACTTTGTGGGCAGTGAATCCTGTTATAGCCAAGGCAGAACAAGGTTTCTACAAATGGCTAGCGTTGTATCATCCCAAGATTACTCAAAAATATACGGGCGAAGCATTGATTCAGCATCGTATGGATTACATGCAGACAAGGCCTGAACTTCATCATAATTTAACTGATTTGCGTAAAAAATGGATGAGGGTATTGGCTGATGAGGTGGGTTATGATCATAGCTATGTAGAATCAGGCTTCGATATTTTTTGGTCCGCCAGAAATGAGGTCACTTTTTATGAAGGGGTATTGGATATGTTGGAGAACCTTTCTAAAAAATACTCGCTGGGTGTCATCACGAATGGTAATGCCGATGTCAATAAAATAGGTATCGGGCATTTCTTTGATTTTTCTTTGTCTTCTGAACGTGCGGGTGTATCAAAACCCCATGAAGATATTTTTCATCAAGCAATGGAAATGTCAGAATATGAGTTACACGAAACTGTTTATGTGGGGGATGACCCTGTGCGAGACGTTCTTGGTGCTCAACAAGTTGGTATGAAAGCCATTTGGTATAATCCAACTTTGGAGCCATGGCCGGGAGGTCAAACGCCTGCTGCTGTGTTTCAACACTATGACCAATTAGAAGACAAAATAGTAAATTTATGACATGATAGAGGGTCGGATAAATGGCTTGATGTTGAATTGTGCCGTTTAGTTGTACAACAAGAAATGCCTTTGCACGATTGATGCGGCGGACAAGGATATAATCAGCTTCTTCCTAGAAATGTGGTCAATAGCCGTGCTATCTCTCTTCATCTTATGAAAAACCTGATAGTCACACTTATTTTTATCTCGTAATGTATTTTTTCTGCACAAGGGCAATCAATAACGTTAAGAAAAATAGTTAAAAAAGTCCCTCAAAGTGGGGGGGTGCACTTCCAGTTCTATATTTTACATAGGGGTGATTTGGGGTAATGCAACATAGTCAACTAAGAGATACCAGTAAGCGCAATCGTGAAGAGTGGATTGATCGCTTATCTATTAATGAAAGCGAAGAAGATCAACAACTGTTGATTGAAGCGATTGATTTGGTACTTAATGCACCTGAAGATAATCAAGCTCAGGACATTCCGTCAAGCCTAGATGTTGCGGATATTTTACGTAATCTACAAGTTGATCAAGTTACCCTAATTGCCGCTGTACTCAGTGATTTACGCTTATCTGATATATATTCTACAAAAGAAATAACAGAAAAATTTAGTAAGACTATTGCATTATTGGTTAAGAATATACGTTGGCTACATCATTTTAGTCCTCAAAATGAAACAGAAACCGTTATTCCAGAGCAGGCTGAACGGCTTAGACGCATGCTTTTAGCTATGGTTGATGACGTGCGCGCAGTTCTTATTTATCTTGGCTGGCGTTTGCAACATCTACGACTTCTGGCGGATGCTGAAATATATGATCAGCGTGATGTTGCACAAGAAACAATGGATATTTATGCGCCCTTGGCAAATCGTTTAGGAGTGAGCCAGCTAAAATGGGAGATGGAGGATTTAGCTTTCCGTTATCTTGATCCTGTTGGTTATAAAAAAATTGCTAAATCATTGGCGGCTAAACGCCTGGAACGTGAAGCGTATGTTGAAGCATTTATCTTTAATCTTCGCCAACTATTAAGTGATATGGGAATAGAAGCTGACGTTAATGGTCGTCCCAAGCATATTTATAGTATTTGGAAAAAAATGCAGCGTAAAGAGCTATCTATTGATCAGCTCTATGATTTGCGTGCTGTCAGAGTCATAGTCAGTGATGTTAAGTCCTGTTATTCCGTATTGGGTGTAGTGCATGAAAAGTGGAAGCATGTTCCGGAAGAGTTAGATGATTATATTGCGAATAAAAAACCGAATGGTTATCAATCCTTACATACGGTCGTTATTGGTCCACAGGGGCGATATGTAGAAATTCAGATTCGTACACAGGATATGCATGTTTTTGCTGAGTTAGGTGTTGCTGCACATTGGCGTTATAAAGAGGGGGGCGCTCAGGATGCCGCGATGGAACGGGTGGTTGGCTCTCTTCGAAGACTGCTGGATAGTGATGATACTGATGCTGAATTACTTGAGGATTTTAGAGCAGAGATTTTCCCAGATCGGGTATTTGTGCTTACTCCGCAAGGCGATATTGTAGAGCTTTCAAAAGGCTCAACTCCGCTAGATTTTGCTTATGCTATCCATACCAGTGTAGGGCATCGATGCAATGGTGCAAAGGTAAATGGTGTCATCGTTTCATTAGATCACAAGCTTAATAATGGTGATCGAGTGGAGATTATTACTAAAAAAGTTGAGCAACCTAATAGGAAATGGCTAAACCCAGTATTAGGTTATATTGGCTCACCAAGTTCTCGTAGTAAAATCCGGCACTGGTTTAGGCAGCAAAACCATGAAAAAAATCTGCAAGATGGTAAAGAGGTTATTGAGCATGAAAAGCATCGCTTGAACCTTAAAAAAATAGACTTAGAGCCTCTAGTGGAACGCTTCCGTTATCAATCTACAAAAGAGTTTTTAATTGCACTTGGGCGAGGTGACATAAATGTTACTCAGCTAATGGATTCTTTGGAAGTCCCTAAAAAAGAAGAAGTTAAGTTCCGAAAGGTGAATGTTAAAAATGAACATAATGATCGCGGTATTCAAATTCAGGGGGTTAGTAATCTTTTAGTTGAAATTGCTAACTGCTGCAAACCCGTCCCCGGTGACAATATCATTGGTTATATTACTGTTGGTCGGGGTATTACGATACACCGTGCGGATTGTCCTAATATTGATGAGAACAACCTTGGTCCAGATAAATCATTGCGCTTAGCCGAAGCAACTTGGGGTACAGAAACAACGGCTTATACCGTTGATATTCAAGTGACTGGTTTTAATAAGCCGGGATTGATTAGTGATGTTGCACAGGTTTTAGCCAAAGAACAAATTAATGTCGTTAGTATGACAACGAAACGGGGTAATACTGAGCTCATATCACTATTGAATCTTTCTATTCAAATAGAAAATACAGGGCAGCTTTTTGATGTATTGGAAAAAATTGCACAATTGCAAAATGTGATAGATGCTAAACGTCAGAGTTAATTTCTATCTTGCGAGTATTTGGATTTAATCGCTGAAAATACGTCAGGATAAGAACATTAATGTTCTCTTTGTTTATACTGTAGTTCCTGAGTTTATATATAAAATTGCCGCTATTCCGGGTTAATGGTGCGGACACATTTTCCATTATATTTCTGTTGGTTTTAATCAGTCCTATTACAAATATACTGTCTTTTTAATCCAATATTTTCTTTCTTTCTATAGTTCCTCTCTATGATTAATAATATTTTAAAAACTACGTGGCCCCTATTTCTAGGTTTGGCATTTTTGATGCTGGGAAATGGGTTACAGGGAACCTTGGTCAGTTGGCGTGCGAATTACGAAGGATTTAGCTCAAGTACCACAGGTTGGATAATGACAGCCTACTATTTAGGTTTTTTAGCAGGCTCTTTATTAACCAGTAAGCTGATTAGACAAGTAGGGCATATTCGAGTATTTGCGGCATTGGCATCCTTAGCATCTGCAGCTGTTTTGGTGCAGATTTTATTAATTGATCCCATTGCTTGGGTATTTATGCGACTCGTAACAGGGTTTAGTTTTGCCGGTGTTTATGTGGTGGTAGAGAGTTGGCTGAATGCCCGCTCTGACAATGATACGCGCGGTAGAATCTTATCTATCTATATGATTGTTTCTTACTCTGGTTTAGCAGGTGGTCAGTTATTGTTTAAAGTCGCTGACCCTACAACATTTAATCTATTTTTACTTTCTTCTATTTTGCTATCGGTGGCATTAATCCCTTTGCTGGTTAGCCGTGTTGCTGCACCAATAATTGAAGAAAGCGAAAGTATGAGTGTAAAAAAGCTATTCAAAATTGCACCTGCTGGCGTATTAAGCATCACGTTAACCTCTATTGTGTCAGGCGTAGTACTGGGTATGGGTGCTGTTTATGCTGCAAATTCTGGTATGAGTATTTCACAAACAGCCTTATTTATGAGTGTATTCATTGCAATGGGTGCTGCTTCACAGTGGCCGGTAGGCTGGGTTTCAGATCATTTTGATCGTCGTCTTGTGATTGTGGTTTTATGTGTAATTGCGATATTGCTAATCGCTATCCTTTATAAGCTTGATCCGCAATCGCTTATATTTATTATATTTTTTGGTTTATTTGGCGCTGCGGTATTGCCTGTATATTCATTAAGTGTTGCACATACCAATGACCGCCTTCGTCCAGAGCAAATGACTAGCTCAAGTAGTACCATGGTGCTTTTTTCTGGTATTGGTGCAGCAGCAGGCCCCATTACTGTGGGCTATTTATTACATGCTTTTGGTAATGAGTGGTTTCTTTTATATTTGGGAGCGATTCATTTAGTTCTAGGCTTAGGTGTTTTATTTTACATCTTTCAACGAGAAGCAGTACCAGATTCACAGCAAGTGGACTATCAACCTATGGCATCCAGATTTACACCTGTTGGTTTAGAAGCTGTTGCTATGGAGGCAGAGGAGTCTTTAAAGAGTTATGAAGATGAGGATAATCACTATCCAGATGAAAAGAAAGAGTAGTGTTATTCTTTTATTAAGCTTTTATTGAATAAAAAAAAGGATACCTAATGGCATCCTTTTTCTCAGTCTTTTAGCGTATTTTTACGGTTTGATCTTCGCTACACCAGAATCAATCGCGGCTTGTGCAATGGCAGCAGGTAAAATATCACGTAAGCGTGGATCCAACGGAGTGGGGATGATGTACTCAGGGCCAAACTCCATGGATGCTTTGTTGTAAGCTTTTAATACAGAATCAGGTACAGGCTCTTTAGCAATGGCCGCTAAGGCATTGACCGCAGCCATTTTCATTTCAGTATTGATATGGGTTGCGCGAACATCTAAAGCACCACGGAAGATGAATGGGAAACCTAAAACATTATTAATCTGATTAGGGTAGTCACTACGACCTGTCGCAATAATAAGATCAGAGCGAGTTTCACGTGCCAATGCAGGGTCAATTTCTGGATCTGGATTAGAAAGTGCAAATACAATGGGGTCTTTGGCCATTGCTTTTAAGGCTTCTACACTAAGTAAGTTAGAGCCAGAGAGACCAATAAATACATCGGCATCGGTGCATGCATCGAGCAAAGTTCTATCGTCCGTGTCTAATGCCCATTCTTGCTTGTATTTATTTAAGTCGTTACGACCAGAGTGGATAACTCCGCCACGATCAATCATGTGAAGTTTATTCTTATCTGCACCCAGTGAGGTAAGTACTTTCATCGAAGAAATACCCGCCGCTCCTGCGCCTAGGCAGACAATTTTAGCATCTTTGAGTGTTTTCCCTTGAAGTTCCAAGGCATTAATAAGACCCGCAGCAATAATAATGGCTGTACCGTGTTGATCATCATGGAACACAGGAATATCTAGCTTTTCTTCTAAGATACGCTCAATTTCAAAACATTCAGGTGCTTTGATATCTTCTAGATTAATACCACCAAAGGTTGGAGCAATATTCTCAACAGTTTTGATGAAGTCATCTACTGAGTCAGCATTCACTTCAATATCAAATACATCAATATCAGCAAAGCGTTTAAATAAAACCCCTTTTCCTTCCATGACAGGTTTGCCCGCAAGTGCGCCAACATTACCAAGTCCTAATACTGCTGTTCCATCTGTAATAACGGCTACAAGGTTTCCCTTTGCAGTATATTTGTAGGCATTTTCAGGATCTTTTTCAATCTCTTTAACAGGTTCTGCAACGCCTGGTGTGTAAGCGAGAGATAAGTCCTTCTGAGTTTCAGTAGGCTTTGTAATCTCAATCGCAATTTTTCCTGGTCTAGGGTTTAAGTGGTACTCAAGGGCTTCTTTTTTTAATCGTTCATTCGACATGAATTGTTCCTTATTGTTTCTAGGCAAACTGAAAGTAAGCTTAGATGAAATATAATTCGAGTGGTGAAAAGTAACATATATCTTCGTGCAAAGGCTTCTACTTGAAAGCTTTGCAAAACCACCTGCGCGAGATAATTTCTGTGTTGCGCGGTGCTCGAAATGCTCATTTACTCCGTGTAAACTCCGCTTTCTGTGCGCCGTACGCCTTGAAATTGATGCGCTCGGTAGGTTTATCAAAGCCTTCTACTTATTGAACAATCTTTACTAGGCGTCCTTGAACAGGTTGTCCACTAGGGAACATTCCATTGATAAGACGTAAACGCTGTTCATTCACTTTGCTCTTTTGCGCAAGTTTAGCATAGGTCAATCCTGATGTAGTTGCACGACCTACGACGATTATTCCATTTTTATTTTTATTAATACGGAATGGCAGGCCGTTTATCTGCCGTAAATATCTATCGTGCCCAGCATCTTTGAAGGCTTTAGTTTTGAATTTATGCGCTTGTCTAATGACTTCCTTCAAGCGTGTATCATTATCCGGGTGAGTAGAAAAGACACCGTGATAAGCTCTAACTTTACGGCCTTCTTTGCGTGCTTGATATTTTTCAAACTCTTCTTGTGATTTTAGGACGCTAACTACCTCAATCATATTTTCTGGGTTGTATCCTACGCGAGCTAAGTATTCTGCCCCTAATTTGTCAGCTTGGAGTTCATGGTCTCTACCGTAGCCACTTAACAGTGCTTGTCCAAGTTGACCAAATGACCGACCTGCGGAGGCTCCAGCTTTGTCGGCTAACACACTTTGTAGAATCATACCCACGGTACCAGCACTTTGTTGTTTTACGCCGTGCTTTGCCGTAACGTGACCAATTTCATGTCCTAATACGCCGGCTAATTCACCCTCTGAATTTAGATAAGCCATTAGGCCAGTAGTGATATATATATACCCGCCAGGAAGAGCAAAGGCATTAACCATAGGGTCTTCTAATACTGTAAAGGTATAGCGAATATCATTGCGATGGCTTTTTTGGGCGAGTTGCTGTCCAATATTATTAACGTAATTTTGTAATTGAGCATTATTGTAGCGTTTCTTTTTTTTCATTATGCTCTTATGACCTTGAGCACCTATTGCCAACTCTTGTTGTTTGTTAAAGAGGGTAAAGTCTTTTCTTCCCGTTACTGGGTTGGTGGAACAGCCTGTCAGCGTTACAATTAACAAATAGGTGAGTAGTCCAGTAAGAATATTTTTGATGTTCATTATTTTAAGCTCCATTTAATCATCAATTAAATTTGCCTTTCTGCAAATAGTTGAAGTTGGGATGGGGGATCAATATCGAATAATCTATTTTTCGAGGATACCTGAAACGGTCATACTTTTACTGATTAATTTATCAAAAAGTATCAACTTACAATAGCCCCTGTTTCTGTTTTATTTGATTGCCGAAACAATCTATGGAGAGTCATTTTTGAGTTTCCAGACCCTTAGTGCTTTTTTTTAAGCAGTAAGTTCCCTTTTTTATAACGGTGTATAAATACGGTATTGGACGTATGGTGAGTGTTTTTATAAAGATAAAGCTAATAACAATAAAAGTAAGGGAGATAAAAAATGACAGGCACAAAAAAGGCACCTAAAATAAGTGCCTTTTTGGATAAATGCCTAAAAAGCATTAATAACGAATATAGGTTCGCAAAAAATACGAATAAAATAAATAGCCGTTATTTTCTACCGTAACGATTGTTAAACTTATCAATCGCGCCCGCAGTTGTTTTAGTGTTTTGCTTGCCCGTATAGAAAGGGTGTGATGCACTAGAAATATCCACTTTAATTAGCGGGTACTCATTACCATCTTCCCATTTTGCTGTCTCTTTTGAAGACAGTGTTGAGCGCGTAAGAATTTTAAAGTCACTTGCAAGATCCTGAAAAATTACTTGGTTGTAGTCTGGGTGTATATCGGCCTTCATTAGAAGATCCTCTTAAAATCGTGTTCAAAAATCGAAGAGCGGGGATTCTAACAGATCCTCTCATTGCTTTGCAAGCGGTGTATGCCTTAATAATCCTAAAAAGAGGAAGATGTTTTATCGAGACCTTCTGTACAGAAGAGGATGGTGAGAGAAAAACCTTCGTATATTTGTATCACTAGTGTCCCGTTAACTTTCATATTAGCTCCAACTGGCTAATATTGGTACTATGTACCTTTGGTGGGTCACCCCTTAATAACGCCATCAAGTCT
>PDWI01003978.1_pt1 | contig 20296 bp, 22 predicted proteins | sample 1430891 | NCBI WGS metagenome assembly PDWI01 (sample SAMN01162508, study PRJNA174530) | Oral metagenome, whole genome shotgun sequencing project. | biome: Marine environment; feature: Marine mammal; material: Swab sample of the gingival sulcus; isolation source: swab sample of gingival sulcus... | reverse complement strand
TCTGTATCGTTTTGTCATAATAGCCTCCCTGATGTGGTTGGCTAATTATACACAATTTATGATTTATACGAAATATTATATATTACATGGTACTAGCTATAAGCAGCAACTTTCAGTTTTATGGAAGCCAACGAAAAACTCTAAAAAATAACAAAAATGGCGCCGACAAATTGTCGCATTGGAGAGCCCTAAAAAGGCTTTGCTGAAAAAGATGCCGCCTCTTCCCGAGGACGTCCCCTACTCTATACTATCTGTGCTTTTGATGCAAATTTATGAAAAATATCTGTTTTGTTAAAAAAAATATGGTCATTTCATAGCGATAAAGAGTATCTTTGCTTGTTGCACTATGACTGTACGCTTTGTGCTATATACAAGATAACAAAAGGCGGAAAGGAACATATAAATCTTACCGTCGTTTACTTCCCCGTATAATGAAGCCTTTTTCTATGAACGAAGAGACACTACAACCATCTTTCCCCTGTCAGCAATATGAAGATGATGTTCATTTGCTGGCGTATGATGATAAAAAGATCCTGCTCGTTGGCACTGCTCATATTTCACAACAATCCGTTGATCTTGTTACCCGTGTCATTGGAGATGAGAATGCCGATTGTGTTTGCCTTGAGCTTGATGAGAAACGCTATAAGGCTCTGGTGCAGAAAGAGAAATGGCAAACGCAGAATCTGCGTACCATAATCAGAAACAAGCAGCTTGCCACCCTGTTTGTCAATCTGCTTATGGCTTCCTATCAGAAAAAACTGGGGAGTCAGACTGGAGTTGCTCCCGGTGCAGAGCTGCGAGCGGCTGCGGATGCTGCAAATACAAAAGAGATTCCGATCTCTCTTTGTGACAGGGATGTGCGCATTACTCTGCGACGAGCCTGGAAGCTCACCTCCTTATGGCGTAAATTCTCCCTGTTAGCCTCTCTTTTTGCCAGTTTTTGGGAAAAGGAGGAGGTATCGGAAGAAGAGCTGGCCGAGTTGCGAAAAAAGGATGCTCTTGGTCAGATTCTGGAAGAGATGGGGGAAAACCTACCGGAAATTAAGCGGGTACTTATTGATGAACGGGATATTTTCCTTGCTGAAAAGATCAAGGCTGCTAAAGGAAAACGGATTATTGCTGTGGTCGGTGCTGGCCATGTGGAAGGGATAAAACGGGTTTTTGCGGAAGACAACAGCAGTCGACTCGAAGAAATTTCAACTATTCCACCAGTCTCCTCCGGTTATAAGATTTTTGGCTGGAGTCTGCCTCTTATTATTCTTGGTTCGATTGGTATTATCGGTTATAAGCAGGGGCTTTCTGCGGCAGGAGATAATCTTCTCTACTGGATTCTTGCCAATGGCATTCCAGCATCAATAGGGGCGGCGTTGGCTCTGGGGCATCCATTAACAATTCTTGGCTCCTTTGTGGCGGCACCAATTACCAGTCTTACTCCTGTTATTGGTGCAGGCTATGTTAGTGCTTTTTTGCAGGTTTTTCTCTGCCCTCCTCTGGTACGGGAATTTGAGGAGGCAGGAGATGCGATGGGGAGTGTTCGCGGCTGGTGGAAAAATCGTTTATTGCGGATCTTTTTGGTGTTTTTTCTCACCGGATTGGGCTCGGCTATTGGCACCTGGGTTGGCGGTTATGAGATTGTCTCTTCCTTGATGGCTTCTTAAAACGTTTGAAGAAAAAGATGTGTATACTAATCGTTTTTTGCCAACCAGCCATCCGCCTGAATAACAACGAAAATTTAAAAATATAAAACAGATGGAAAAAGAAGAATCAGCAGTAAAAAACAGGAAAGAGATCACAGGTAAACAGCGGCAATACCTTAAAGGGCTGGCGCACCCTCTTACCCCTCTGGTGCAGATTGGCAGGGAGGGTATCAGCGAGGGGCTGGTTGAAATGACAAACAGGGAACTGGCCTTTCGGGAGTTGCTCAAGGTGAAAATTGCCAATAACAGCGGGCTGGAAAAACATGCCGCCGCCGAGGAGCTGGCAAAGAAAACCGACAGTGTTTTAGTGCAGCTTATCGGGAAGACAATTATCCTTTATAAGGAAAATCGTAAAAAACCGAAAAAAGAGCGTATTTATCTCCCAAAAGGGTAACAACGATTGATAAAGGTCTGTTTATATTGAGATAACAGGCAAGGCCTTGTCCTGTGATGCGGTATATATTGTAATTTTTTCTCCTGCCACTGCCCGGGCTGCTTTTTCGGCAAGTTCCGGCGTATTATTCTGGGCACTGATATGGGCCAGGACAACATGGCGCAAGCGCCCTGCCCTTTGTACTTGCTGCAAGAAGGCTGCGGCATCATCATTGCATAGATGGCCCTTGCTTGAACGTACCCGTTGCTGGAGTGCCGGAGGGTATGGGCCGTTTTTCAGCATCTTGAGATCGTGATTGAATTCAAGAACAAGAGCATCACAAACTGACAGACGACGCAGCATAAGGTGTGAGGTTTTACCTGTATCGGTCAGATAGCCAACAGCATGTTTTCTGTTGCTGATAATATATCCCACCGGATCTTCTGTGTCGTGTGATATGCAAAAGGTGCGCACACAAAGAGAGCCAATGTCAAAGCTGTCGCCGGTGGTAAATTCATGCCTATCGTAAAGTTTCCCCAACCGCTCCCCCTGCCCTTTCAGGGTACGATGGTTGGCATAAACCGGAATCTGTAATTTTCGCGAAACAACTCCTGCTCCCGAGATATGATCGCCATGCTCATGTGTTAAACAGAGGGCCTTGATCTTGCTCGTATCCCTGCCACAACCAGTTAGCCGCCGACAAATTTCCTTATAGGAGAATCCGGCATCAATAAATAGTGCTGTCTCTTCATCTTCCACATAAACACAATTGCCCTTGCTGCCACTCCCTAAAACAGTAAACAACATTCTTATCTCCCGGTATGCCCAAAACCGCCCTTGCCCCGTTCGGTGTTATCGGCAAGTATTTCTACCTCTGCCAGGTGCACCCTGCATACCGGAGCGATGATGAGTTGGGCAATTCTTTCACCCCGGTGGATAAGAAAGTTCTCTTTACCGTGATTTATTAAAGGAATCTTGATTTCGCCGCGGTAATCGGCATCAATGGTTCCGGGGCTGTTAATAAGTGTAATGCCGTATTTTGCGGCAAGCCCGGAGCGAGGGCGAATCTGGGCTTCATAGCCATCAGGTATTTCCAGTGCAAATCCGGTGGGAATCATTGTGATTTCTCCTGTTTTCAATACAACATCCTCCTGCACAGCTGCACAGATATCCATACCGGCAGATCCTTCTGTCTGATGCTTGGGTAAAAAACCACTCTTCTGTGCATTTTTGTCCAGCCAACATATTTTAACGATGGTATCAGTCATATCTTTTTACACCTCTAGCGGAATTTTTTTTGTTATTGCAATTTCTTGTTGCCCATTTTATTGCCAAGGCCAATGATTCTTGCTATAGTTGTGCGAACAATTTTCGAATACATCTTTTACACATTGTGCATTGCACTTTCAACAACCCAAATTGATTTTTATGGATTCTGATATTCTTGAAAAATTTCCCGATCAAAAACCTGTTCGAGTCTTTTTGCCAATAGAAGATGATAAAAAAAGGTTTCGGGTTCAAGCTGTTTTTGAACGAGGGGAAAAAGGGCGTTTTCGGCTACTTTTTGCTCCAGGTGAACTGCCGGAAAACGTTGATGTTAAAAAGGAAGTTTTGATAGGTGTGGATCTGGGGGGGCCGTCACTGAGCATTGAGGCAAATATCAGGGATGTGGATGACAATGGACAGGTTCTTGATATGGTATTGATTCGTTCTATAAACCATGAGCAACTGCGCGAGTTTTTTCGGGTTGATGCGACTACCCGGGTTGTCTCAAGATCTTTTTCCTGCCCTGGTTCAAGCACAGAACAATGGGAAATTGCTGGAGAGAGTATTGATATTAGCGGAAGTGGAGTTCTTGCCGTTTTTGACAGGGAGTTGCCTGATGCAAAATTTATCTCCCTGCAGCTTACTCTGCCGACGGAAGATGAGCGAACCGGAGAAAATTATATTGTAAATGTTGTCGCTCATCAGGTTCGCAGTCGTAGACAGGAAGATGGTCGCTATCAGGTTGCCTTTCATTATGACGATGTCAGTGAGGAGGACAGGGATAAGATTATTGGTTCCTGCTTTGTTTTACAACGTAAGATGCTTCGTTTAAGGGTTCGTATCAAAGAGGACTAACCTTCTTCTCTGGTAAAGGGCAATGGCCATTGAGCGCTCCAGAAAAGCTGTAGCTGTTCGTTATGATCAGGAGGGGAGTAGTGCCCCGCAGGTTGTTGCTTCAGGCGAAGGGGTTGTTGCAGAAAATATTATCAGGGTTGCAGAGGAGGCCGGGATTCATATTCAACAGGATCCCGACCTTGTTGAGTTGTTGGCAAAGGTTGATCTTGGCCAGGAAATTCCTGTTGAATTATATCAGACAGTGGCTGAGATACTGGCGTTTGTCTATCGCATGAACGATAAACACAGGAAGGGGCGTTAGTCGTTGTTTTTTAACGTTTCCACCTTTGCACGTAACATTGCAATCTCTTGTCGCATATCCTTTATATCGTTGGCCTGGGCAAGATTCATTTTCGCAAGAGTTTTTTCTACCGTAGTTTCAATGTGTTTTTTTATCAAATCTTTTGACTCTCTGGCACGGTTTTGTATCTCGTCAATAAATTGACGTCCTTCAGCTTCTGTCATCTCCCCTTTTTTTACCAGTTCCCTGGCCAGTTCGTCCAGCTTTTCAGCGGTAAGGGATGCTGCTCCCACTCCAGTAAGTACTGCCTTTTTTATAAGTTCCATCATCAGAGGTCTCCTTCTATTATTTTTTGAAGTAATTTCTCCAGAGTCATCAAGGAGTATACCTCTATCATATATATACTGGCAACCAAAAGAGGATCTTATGGCTTTTTCTTCTCTATTTATTGAAGAAAAACGGCAATTAAGTTGAATTTCTCAACCAAATCTTCTACATTCTCTTGTTCTATTTTTATTGTAATCAACTGTACGGGTAGGTGCTACCTGTGGATTTATAAACTCCATCTTATAGAAAATTATGCAACAAAAACGAATAGTTATATCGGGTTTAGGGCTTGTCGCTCCAGGTGCAGACAATATTGGCGAATTTCGTCGACAACTCCTTGAAGGCAGAAGCGAAATTCAGGAAATTGATCTCCGTTACTTTGGCAAGGCACCTGCCGGTATCTGCTCTTTTGATGAAACCAGATACCGTAAGAAAAAGGAGAATAAAAAAGGTACCAGGGCGGGCTGCATCGCTGTCTATTGTGCCCATGAAGCTCTGGCGGCTGCCGGATTGAGCAGGGAGCAGCTTGACCCCGCAAGAACTGGTGTTTATATAGGCTTGACAGAACATGGTACCGTAGAGACAGAAAACGAGGTTTATAATATCAAGGGATATGACTACGACGTCCAGTACTGGACACACCACCATAATCCCAGAACGGTGTTAAACAATCCGGCAGGAGAAGTGACTTTAAGCCTTGGAATCACCGGGCCGCACTATGTTATTGGTGCTGCCTGTGCGGCGGGTAATGCTTCCATTATTCAGGCAGTGCAGATGTTGCGACTGGGAGAAGTTGATATGGCACTGGCTGGTGGAGTTTCCGAATCGGTTGGTTCCTTTGGTATCTTTGCCAGTTTTAAGGCGCAAAATGCGCTTGCAGAAGCCGATGATCCGCGCCTTGCCTCCCGCCCTTTTGATGAAAACCGTAATGGGATTGTTATCGCAGAGGGTGGTTGTATATATGTGCTGGAGACCTATGAGAGCGCCAAAGCTCGTGGGGCACAGATTCTTTGTGAAATAGCAGGGTATGCTATAAATTCTGATGCGAAAGATTTTGTTCTTCCCTACGCTCCGCGGCAGGCGGAATGTATGCGACTGGCGCTTGAACGGGCTGAAATGAGTCCTGGCGATATTGATCTTATCAACACTCATGCAACCGGAACAAAACAGGGCGATAGTGAGGAGTGCAAGGCTGTTCGCGAAGTTTTTGGAGAGGAACCCTCTCCCTGGATAAATAATACGAAAAGTATTATTGGTCATGCCATGGGGGCGGCGGGAGTGTTGGAGTTGGCCGGAAATATCCCCTCTTTTACCGATAATATGGTACACCCAACAATCAATATCACCAAACTTGATCCTGCCTGCGCCTTTGACAGACTTGTAGTGAACAATGCGGTAACAACCGACGGGATAAAAACCATTCTTAATAACTCCTTTGGTATGCTGGGGATAAACTCAACTCTTATTGTAAAGGCGGTGGAAGAGTGATTTTTGCCGGTTTCCATAAATAGTTCTCAACAAACACGGCAAAATATGGTATAAGACTCCGCTTGTCTAAGGCATACGCTGTATATTTTGGCAGGCGTTGTTTTTGCAAAATATTTCATACAAATCACAATAATCTAGTTTTTGGGAGAAAGAGATGACAAATGATGAAATAAAAGATCTTATCCTTGAAATAATTGAAGAAATTGATGATGAGGCAGATCTTGAGAATCTGGACCCTGAAGAACCGTTACGTGATCAGCTTGATCTGGATTCAATGGATTTTCTCGACATCGTTATGGAGTTGCGCAAGCGGCATCAGTTGCAAATTCCTGAAGAGGATTACCCCAATCTTGCGTCTTTGAACAGTTGTGTAAAATATCTGGAACCACTGCTCAAGGACAAGTAGCTGGTGGCGTATCCGGTTATTGTTATTGGCGGCGGGCTTTCGGGTTTGGCCGCCGCAATTCGTATTGCCCGATTCGATCAGGACGTTCTTCTCGTTGAACAACACTCGCATTTAGGGGGGTTGAACTCTTATTTTTTTCGCAATAAAACACTGTTTGAAACCGGACTGCATGCAATAACCAACTATGCTGAACCGCAAGACAAACAGGCACCATTAAATCGTCTTTTGCGGCAGTTAAAGATAAAGCGCTCTGCGCTCTCTTTCTGTCCGCAGTTTCAGTCGAAAATTTTGTTCGAAAATTGTGCACAGCTTGTTTTTTCCAATGATATTGAACAGTTGAAAGCAGAGGTTGCCCAGGAATTCCCCGAAAGTATCGACGGGTTTTGTCGGTTGCTGCAATTTATTGACACCTTCGATGCCTTTGCACCCTCCCCCTTTCGATCAGCGCGCGAGTTTTTACAGCAGAGGCTAAACAATCCGCTGCTTTGTGAAATGCTGCTTTGCCCCCTTATGTATTATGGTTCCAGTATTCAAGAAGATATGGATTTGGGGCAGTTTGTTATCATGTTTCGGGCAATCTTTTTTGAGGGGATGTTTCGTCCTCAAAAAACGATTAAGGAACTGCTTGATCTTCTACGCCAACACCTCCTCTTTTTTGGCGGTAAAATTCGTGTTGGAGAGAGGGTATGCCGGATATTTCAGGAGGAAAATGGTGGTGCCCGGGTGAGATTGGCATCAGGAGAGGAGCTTGTTTGCAGCCATGTTCTCTCAACTATTGGCGCAGAAGAGACTATAAGGTTAATAGATGGTGAAAGTGGGCAGCCTTTCTCCCCCTCCCCTGCTGCACGTTTGGCCTTTGTGGAGAATATCTTTCAAATACCACAGCATAATCTGCCGCAGGAAGCAGAGAACACCATTATTTTTTTTAATTCCGGGGAGAGATTTTCCTACCGTCAGCCCGGAAGCCTGATTGATACCAGAAGTGGTGTACTCTGCTTTCCTGGATCATTCAACGGAGTTGACAAGCAGCAGGATGATTTATCTGAAGTTCGCACTACTCATCTTGCCAACTACGATTTGTGGAATGAATGTGCAGCGGCAGGAAAAGGGTGGTATCGGCAGCAAAAAGAGAGGTGCATGGCGCAGTCACAACGGCGGGTAGAGGCGTTTGCCGGCCCTTTTTTAAAAAATATTTCCTTTGCAGATATGTTTACCCCGCTTACCATTGAACGATATACCGGAAAGATTGGTGGAGCTATCTATGGTCGCCCCGATAAAATAAAGGATGGTGATTTGGGTTTCTCAAATATCTTTCTTGCCGGGACAGATCAGGGTTTTCTTGGTATTGTTGGCTCGATGCTAAGCGGGGTTTCCATTGTAAACCAGCATATCCTGCCCAAACTTTAATCTTTACAAAAAATCCATCGCAAAAAAATATTATGCCTGTTCATTTTTCAGATTTTTGCACAAAAAAAGAGCATGTTAAGCAGTATGATACCATTGTTGTCGGCTCTGGTCTTGGCGGTTTGACTACCGCCAACAGGCTGGCCAACGCCGGGCATACGGTGCTGCTGCTGGAACACCATCATCGCCTGGGTGGGCTTGCCACCTGGTTTAAGCGCAAAGGCCATATTTTTGATATTTCCCTGCATGGTTTTCCTTATGGCATGGTAAAAACCTGCCGCAAATACTGGAACAGGGAGATTATGCAGGCAATTGTTCAACTGCCGGATATTGTTTTTGATAATCCTCAGTTTACGCTGACAACAACCTTTACCAAGGAAGATTTTTCAGAAAAGCTGGAAAATAACTTTGGTATTGCCAGAAGTACCATCAATGATTTTTTTAATTGTATCGCAAAAATGAATTTTTATGACGACCAGAGTATGAGTACCAGAGAGTTGTTTGAGAAATTCTTTCCGCAGAGAAACGACGTACACCGCCTGTTAATGGAACCAATTACCTATGCCAACGGTTCAACCCTTGATGATCCGGCAATTACCTATGGTATTGTTTTCTCCAATTTCATGAATAAGGGTGTCTACACCTTTGAAGGCGGCACGGATCGACTGATTGCGATGATGGTGGCAGAGATGGAAAAAAATGGTGTTACCATCTGCGCAAATGCGAAAGTTGACAATATTGTGGTTGACGGTGGTGTTGTACGAGGTGTTGTTGTGGATGGCAAGGTTATTGCTGCCAGAAGCGTTGTTTCCAATAGCGGTATAACCAATACCATTCATAATCTTACCGAACGAACCAGTTATTCGAAGGAATTTCTTGAGCAAGCCGATGCTGTACGGGTGAACAACTCTAGTTGTCAGGTCTATTTTGGTATTGCTGAAGGAGAGAAAATTGACAACGTTGGTGATCTGCTCTTTACTTCCACTGCTCCCGAATTTGATTCTGCTGAACTGCTTGATTTTCATACCAGATCAAAAACATTTTCTGTCTACTATCCCAAGACCCGTCCCGGGCGGGAGCGCTATACCATTGTTGCTTCGATGAACAGTAGTTGGGACGACTGGAAAAAACTGGATAAACAAAGCTATAAAAAAGAGAAACAGGCACTGGCAGAGCGGACGCTTGCCGATCTTGAGCAGTATATTCCCGGTGTGGCAGCAAAAATAGACTGGACAGAAGTGGCTACCCCCACCACTTTTAATGACTATACCCTGCATACTCGTGGCACCTCCTTTGGTACAAAATTTGAAGGGCTTGACGTCTCTCGCTCTATCTTCAGGGAGATTGGTGGATTGTTCCATGTTGGCTCGGTGGGGATTATCATGTCTGGCTGGCTTGGTGCCATCAATTATGGGGTTATTGTTGCCAATGATGTGGATGCTTTTTTGCGAAGCTAGCAATAAGTCGTGATTAAATTTCTCTATTTCACTGCAAAAGGATATCATCTATGTTTACTTTTAAGGGGCAAACTGTTGTTGTTACCGGGGCTTCTCGAGGCATTGGCAGAGCCATTACAGATGCTTTTCTTGCCCACGGAGCAAGAGTTATAGGATTGTATGCCGGAAATAAAGAAGCCGCAAGACAGTGTATTGCCGACAACGCTTCCTGCAAACAGCAACTGCAACTCCACCAGTGTGATGTTACTGATGAAAAGGAGGTACATTCATTTTTTCAACAGCTGGAGAACTGTGAGGAAAGGCTTGATATTCTGATAAATTCGGCAGGAATCCGAAGAGATGCAATGCTTGCCATGATGAAAAATGATGACTGGCAAAGTGTGATTGATACCAATCTTACCGGCACCTTTCTTATGAGTAAAGGGGCGGTGCCGTTGATGATGCGTAACCGTTATGGCAGGATTATCAATATCACCTCTCCTGTTGCCAATCTTGGTTTTGCCGGGCAGACAAACTATGCAGCCTCCAAGGCTGGTCAGATTGCGATGGCACGTAGTCTGGCAAAAGAGGTTGCAAAGAAAAATATCACGGTAAACTGTATCTCTCCAGGCTTTATTGCTACAGATTTTATTGCTGATCTTTCAGAAAAACAGATAAAGGCATATAAACAGATGGTGCCGATGAAAAGGTTTGGCACCGTTGAAGAGGTGGCCAATGCTGTTCTTTTTCTTGCATCAGAAAAGGCAGCATATATCTCCGGCATTGTCCTTGATGTTGCCGGAGGTCTGTAATGAGTACCGCAGATGCAGCCAGAAAAGAGATTGAGGCGCTTATTCCTCACCGTCCGCCTTTTCTCTTTGTAGACCGGATTATTGCTTGTGATAGGCAAAGTATATCTACCGAGACAATGTTTCCGGCAGATATGCCCTGCTACAAGGGGCATTATCCGCAAAATCCCATCACTCCCGGGGTGCTTCTTAGTGAAGCGGTATTCCAGAGTGGCGCGCTGCTTATTGCCAAAACAGCAGCAAAAGAAGATATTGACAGCGGAGTGCCTGTATTAACCCGTATTTTTAATGCCAAATACAAACGCTCCGTCTTTCCTGGAGAATCTGTTATGATAACCGTATCTTTTGTTGAAAAGATGGCAAATGTATGGATATTAAAGGGTGTAGTAAAAAAAGATGATAAAGTTGCTGTGCAGATAGAGTTTGCCTGTACCCTCGCATCCAAAAAACAATAAAATCCCTGATATTTTCAACAAGTTGTGGTATTGTTGCTGGCATTAACTTTTGAAGCAAGAAACAATCTCAATAGATATATTCCCTAAAAAAACATCATAAGAGGATTCCTGTGCAGCTCTCTATAACCAGCATGATTCTTAATGCCGGCCCGGTTGGTCAATTTGTTATGTTTGCCCTGTTTGTCTTCTCCCTTGTCTCCTGGACAATTATTCTTGGCAAATCAAGACTGTTTCGTAAGATTCGTGTTGATGGCGAGGAGTTTTGTGAAACGTTCTGGCGTTCTTCGACTCTGAGCGAGGCCTATTCTGCGGCGGAAGAGTTTGAATATGCACCGCAGGCAGCCATTTTTTCTGCCGGATTTCTGGAGTTGCAAAAAATCAAGAAATTGCGCAAGGAAGGCGGCTGTGCCGAGACTCTGGAATCCCAGCTTGCCACTATGGATAATTTAAAACGCACCATTCGCAAGACGAGTGCGCAAGAGGCAAATCAGCTTGCCAAAAACCTCTCCTTTCTGGCAACAACAGGCTCTGCCACACCTTTTATCGGACTTTTTGGTACAGTATGGGGAATTATGGCATCCTTTCACGATATTGGTCAGCGAGGTTCTGCATCATTGGCGGTTGTTGCTCCAGGGATTTCTGAAGCACTTATTGCTACCGCCGCAGGTCTTGCGGTAGCAATTCCGGCAGTAATTTTCTATAATTTTTATGCAAATAAACTTGAAGCTGTAGAAAACGAGATGGAGGAATTTTCCACCGATTTTCTCAATCTTGTGGAGAGAGATCTCCTTAGCCGGGTGAGATAGAATGGGCCCTGCAGAAGGAAGAAAAAAACGGCTGGTGGCGGATATCAACATAACTCCGCTGGTGGATGTTATGCTGGTATTGCTGATTATCTTTATGGTTACCGCCCCGATGATGACGCAAGGGGTTAATGTTGACTTGCCGGAAGTGGTTGCAAAATCACTGGATCAAAATGAAAAATCGGTCATTATCTCTTTGCAAAAAGATGGTAAGATGAGCATTAACAAGATGACCCTTAGCAGAGAGATGTTAGTTGCGACCCTGGAGAAAGAGTATAAGGCAAATAAAAAACAGACTATTTTACTTGCCGCCGATAACAGTGTGCCGTATGGTCATGTTGTGCAGGTTATGGCAGATGTGAAGGCCGCAGGCTTTGAGCAGCTTGGTATGATTACCCAACAACCGGAAAAAGAGTAGCAGGTATGGAGGCGTTTGTTCGTCCGGTGGGGCATCTTTATAAAACGCAGTGGAAGATGCCTCTGTTATGTGCATTGTCACTGCATTTATTTATCTTGGGGGCAAGTCTGGTTGCCCCGGATATATTTCAATCAAGGCCGAAGTTTGCCAAAATACAGATGGTGAATCTGGTCAATCTTTCGTTGCCGGCGCCGCCATCTACTCCGAAATCTGCACCTCCACCGCAAAAAAAAGCGCAGCCACAGCCCAAACCTGCCCCGGCAAAAAAAGTGGTGCCAAAGAAAAAAGTGGCACCAAAGCCCGTTCCGCCAAAAAAGGTTGTGACTCCGGCCAAAACAGTTGAACCTGTTGCACCAGATGCTCCACCAAAAACGATTTCCCTGAACCCTAAAAGAAAGAAAATAAAAAAGAAAATTGTACAACCACAAAAAAAATCAACAGCCAACAGAGAGAGGGCAAAAAGAAAGGCGCGAGAGATTGCACAAAGATTAAAACAGGAGGCTTTGCTGGAAAAGGAGGCGCAGTTGGCAGCAGAACGGGCAAGGCTTGCACAACAGGCCCTGGAGGAAGAAAAGGCTCTGCTGCAAAAGGCTGATGAGCTGCCGGATATTCCACCAGTAAGACAGCCGTCTGTAACAAATACGCTGGCACAGCGAAGAGGAGCTTCTTCGCAAAATAAATCGAGTGCTATTGAACAGCAGTACACCTCAACTGTTGGTGCTATTATTGAAAGCCACTGGGCATTGCCGCCCGATCTTGAAAATCAGTCGACGTTGCAGGCCGTTGCCGTTATCAGAGTCAATAGGAATGGCCGCATTATTGATATGTTTTTTGAAAAAAAATCAGCAAATACAATGTATAACCAGTTTGTTGTCAATACTATCAATGCCTCTAATCCGCTGCCGCCAATACCTGCAGCACTAGACGAGCAGGAGATTGAATTTCACATGACGTTTTCTCCTGAAGGTGTACGTTGATTTTTATAAAAATATGAAAATAGTATCTGGCCAAAGAACCATAACCGACAAAAACATTATGAAATTTTCACATACCTTTCGGCTCATTTTTACTTTTGTCTTCTTGCTTGCCTTAACTCAATCCAACACCGTCCTGGCGAAAAGGGTTGATCTTGATATTACCACCAACAAGATTCGCCAGATACAGGTCGCTGTTCCCTCCTTTATGCCTGCTTTGAGTGTAAAAGGGAAAAACTTTGCGAAACTTCTCGGTCAATCCCTCGCTTTTCATGGTATTATCTCAATAATTCCGCCACAGAAATATGGTGATTCCCAGCAGGCAAACTGGCGCCAGTTAGGAGCCGATTTTGTGGTTTTGGGGAAATTCCAGCAAAACGGAAATACGCTTAATCTTCAGATTCGCCTGCTTGATGTTGCTTCCGGTCGCGAGATTATGGCAAAGTCCCTGACTGGCAAGCCCGCAGAAGGCAGAAAGATGCTTTTTACCTTCTGTGATGCAGTGATACAAAATCTTACCGGGACACCGGGTATTGCCGATACTGATATCGTTTTTGTAGGGCTGAAAAACAAAGCAAAAGAGGTTTATCTCACAGATATTCTTGGGGAAAATTTTCGGCAAATCACACGTCATAAAAACATTACGGTTTCACCCCGCTTTGTTCCCAATACATCAAAATTAAGTTATTCATCCTATCATACAGGGAATCAGAATCTCTATATTACCGATTTACGGCAAAGCAAGACAACAAGGGCGTTGAGCCGTAGAAAAGGGATAAATGTCGCTCCTGCCTGGTCACCAGATGGAAGGAACATGATTCTCACCCTCTCCAAATATGGCAATCCTGATCTTTTTTTGCTTAATAACAAGGGGAAAATTTTGCAACAATTAACCAAAAGAGCAGGAATTAATGTCTCCCCTACCTGGTCGCCAGATGGTCGTTATATCGTTTTTGTTTCTGACCGCAGCGGGCGTCCTCAGTTATATCGCATGGAGCTTTCATCCAAAAAGACAGAGCGCATCACTTATGATGGTAAGGAAAATGTGGAGCCTTCCTGGTCGCCAACGGAAAAGAGTATCGCTTTTACCTGTCTGCGTAACGGAGTGTATCAAATTTGCACGATGGATCCTTTTGTTGTCGGCGAGTCTCGACAGCTGACCAACGGTTTTAGCTCCAGTGAATCACCGGCCTGGTCGCCGGATGGCAAGCAGATTATTTTCTCGAAAAGAGGCGGGAAAAAGAACCAGATTTACGCTATGCTGAAAAACGGTTCCTTTCAACGAAGGCTCTTCTCCTTTCCGGGAAGTCAAACCTACCCCCGCTGGACAAGGAATCCTTCTTTCTGATAAAAAAGGCTACGATAATGAATACAAAAAAGATTTTTCCTATTGCACTGGCTGCACTTGTTACTGGTGGTTGCGCTACATCGGGAGATGTGGAAAGTCTGCAGCGGCAGATTCGCATGGTCCATCAACAGATGGAAAATATAAAGTCAACAACAATGGAAGAGTTGCAAAGACGGCAGGCCAAGGCGTCAAGCCATCTTGACCAGCTGGAGCAGGATATTCTTCAACTGCGGGCGCAAATTGAAGAGTCGTACTATCTTAACCAGCGTTTGCGTGAACAGAACAAGGAGCTGGCGGCGGCAATTTCCAATGTCGCTGAACAGGAAGAAGAGAAACGGCAGCAGGCCTTGCAGACTCTTATCGCTGAACAGCGGGAAAAAGAGGCAAAAATTCAGCAAATGCTTCAGCGACAACAGGAAAATGTCAAGGCGATTCAGGCAGCTCGTGTCAGGGAAATGGAACTCAAGGCCAAAGAGGCAAAGATTGCAGCGCAACTTGCACAGCAACGCAAAATTGCTGCGAAAGTAACCACCACAAATAGTGAGCATGAAGGTTCAAAGGCTATTTATGCTACCCATAAAAAGGTATTACACAAACAAGAGCAACAAGCAGAGCAAGAGAGGAGACCAGCTCGATCATCGTCAATTAACGGGAAAAAGAGTCCTTCTGCGCCGGTACAACCAATAGTTCAGTCTCCGGTGCAGCCTGCAGTGCCGGTTGTAAATAAAGGGAATGGACGCATGGAGAAGGCCAGGCAATTGATGCAGCAGAAAAAATATCAGCAGGCTCTCAATATTTTTGAGGAAATTGCTGAAAGAGGAGGCTCAAGTCAGGCAACAGCCCATTTTATGGCTGGAGAGTGTCAGTTTGCGATGAAGCAGTATGATCTGGCGGTGGTCAATTATCAAAGCGTGTTTACCGGAAGTCCTGGTAGTGCCGTTGCCCCGCAAGCCTTGATCCGGCAGGCGCAGGCATTTGAAAAAATGGCAGATAAGGATACTGCAAAATTGATCTATGCAAAGATTATTAAAAATTATGGTGCATCTCCTCAGGCGGCCACGGCAAAAGAGTATTTGCAAAACTTGTAAAACAACCAGAGTATCTTGAAAAAACGCCTTGATCATATCCTTGTTGAAAAAGGGCTTGTCGCAGATATTGATACTGCCGGACGCTTTATTGGAGCAGGAGAGGTTTATGTCGATGAAAGTGTTATTGACAAGGCAGGTGCTCGTGTTGATGAGAACGCAGAGATTCGCGTTAAGGAAAAATCGCGCTTTGTTTCAAGAGGCGGGGAAAAACTGGCGGCAGCGTTTGCGGCCTTTGATATAACGGCAAAGGATAAGGTTTGTCTTGATGTAGGGGCTTCTACCGGAGGTTTTACCGATTGCCTGCTCCAGCATGGTGCAGCGCAGGTTTTTGCTGTCGATGTTGCCTATGGACAGCTTGCCTGGAAGTTGCGGCAAGACAGGCAGGTAACGGTGATTGAACGTTGCAATGCCAGACATTTAACGCTGGAAAAACTTGGAAATGCGATGATAGAGCTTGCTGTAACCGATGTCTCCTTTATCTCGCTGACCAAGGTTTTACCCGCGATGATAACTGTTTTTACAGAAACTATTGATATCGTGGCTCTGATTAAACCCCAATATGAGCTTCCCTATGCCGATATTCCTCCTGGAGGAGTGGTGGTGGACGAGAGGCTGCATGAAAAGGCGGTTAACAAAATCCTTGGCTTTGTTGGTCAATGGCAAGAGCCAAAGCTCCATACCCAAATGGTTCTCCCCTCCCCTCTTCTTGGCCCCAAGGGGAACAGGGAGTTCCTTATTCATATAACATCGTAGATACGCCATGTATGATAGTCTGCGTCGTAAAATTTTTTTTATCTTTCTCCTTGTTGTTGTAGCTCAGGGAGCTGCACCTTTTGCCTTTGCCGAGGAGTTTTGCCTGCTTTTTACCAATAATCAGGAGGGAGAATACCTGCCCTGCGGTTGATATTCCAACCGGCTGGGCGGTCTGTCCGGCAAATCCCGTTTTATTTCACTTGCAAAAGAAAATGCGCAAAAGAAAGGACTTGTATCATTACTGGTAGATGCAGGAAATATTTTTTTCAAATATGGTAAAAGAGGAAAACCAGAGAGTAAAAATGCACAAATTGCGGCACGGGGAATAGCCCGGGCATATCATCTGCTGGGGTATGAGGCCATTGGTCTTGCGGCAGAAGATCTGGCCGCAGGAAGTGATCTGTTCAGGACAACAGAATTTGCTCAACTCCCCTTTATAAGTTGCAATATTAGAACTGCAAATCGACAACGGGCTTTTCCTCCCTCTCTTATCAGGGAAGTTGCTGGTATTCGTATAGGAATTATCGGGATTACCGGAGGAAAAGCGCCGGATAATAGCGGTTTTATTATTGATGACTGGCGCAAATGCCTGCAACAGGAGGTGGCATTGGTGCAGCAAAAATGTGATCTGCTTATGGTTCTTTCCAGTTTAACCATGCGGGAAAACCTTGAACTTGCAAAAAAAAACAAGGGAATTGATCTTATTCTCAGTACAAGCCAACAGCATGGAAATATAGTAAAGATTCTTGATCAGCAGCGCCATACTCCCCTACTGGCTCAGGTTGCCTCGGAGGGAAGCATGCTTGGTCAGATGACAATATACTGGTCGCGACAGGCAGGGGCTGGCTGGCTGGAATTGGCAAGCGATAATATTGAAGAATTACAGCAAAAGATAGATCATAACAGGCAGAGGCTTGCCCTGTTTGAAAAAAAGGTTGCTCAAGCAAAAGGGAACGCACAGCAGTTTGTGGCCAAAATCAATCGGGAAAAACGGATAATTCACCGCTACCAGTCTCGTCTTGAATTTATCACAGCCACCAAAGAACGTATTGCACAAAAAGAGATAAACGGTTTTACTGCCGTTTTTCGCAAGATTTACCCGAAACCCGGTTCCGAGGAGATTATCCGTCTGATTAGCGAGATTAACCAGCAGATCAAGGAAGCTTCATCACAATAAAATAAAACGAAGAAACCGTTTACTTTTTATGGCGGATTGACAAGCATAACTTTTATCATGAACAATACAATACGCATTCATAATACCCTCAGTGGCAAAAAAGAGATACTGCAACCGTTGGAACCCGGACATGTAAAGCTCTATGTCTGTGGTATAACATCCTACGATTATTGCCATATTGGTCATGCCAGATCGGCACTTGTCTTTGATATGATCAGCAGATACCTGCGCTTTCGAGGTTATCAGGTGACTTTTATTCGTAATTTTACCGATATTGATGACAAGATCATTGCCCGTGCGAGGGAACAGAATATCTCTTGCAAGGAACTGGCCGAACGTTTCATCTCCGAGTTTTACACCGATATGGACGGATTAAAGATCGAGCGTCCAACAATGGAGCCAAGGGCTACGGAAAATGTTGCCGAGATGATTGCGCTTATTGCCGATCTGATTGATAAGGACAAGGCATATCCAGCGCAGGGAGATGTCTACTATCGAGTGGATAGTTTTCCTGAATATGGCAGGCTGTCAAAACGTAATCTTGACGATATGCGGGCAGGTGCCCGTATTGCGGTTAATACACAGAAAGAAAACCCGATGGATTTCGTTTTATGGAAGGCGTCCAAGCCTGGAGAGCCAAGCTGGGAAAGCCCCTGGGGTGCCGGGCGGCCAGGCTGGCATATTGAGTGTTCTGCAATGAGTAAAAAATATCTGGGACAGACCTTTGATATTCATGGCGGAGGCCAGGATCTTGTTTTCCCTCACCATGAAAACGAGATTGCCCAGAGCGAGGGTGCAAATGGACAACCCTTTGCCAACTTGTGGATTCATCATGGTTTTGTCACGATAAAAGATGAAAAAATGTCTAAATCCCTGGGGAATTTTCTGACCATAAGAGATGTGCGCAAGCATTATCATCATGAGATATTACGTTTTTTTGTTTTTTCCACCCACTACAGGAACCCGCTGGATTTCTCCGAGTCGGCGATGCAGGATGCAGCCACCGGGCTTGAACGGCTGTATACCACTGTTGCTCGCTGTGAAGAGGTTATTGCCGTGGCAAAGCCGACAGAGACATCCAGCGTTATTGCGGATAAGGATTTACAAAAATTACACAGTTTGCGGGATCGTTTTATCAAGGCGATGGATAATGACTTTAATACCGCACAGGCACAAGGGATCTTTTTTGATGCGATAAAGATTGTCGGGAAAATATTACGTGCCTTTCCTGAAAACCCGGCCATAACAGATATTGCAGTTTTATCAAATTGTATAGGAGAGATAAAAGAGCTGGCGGCGATTATGGGGATTCTGCAGGAAGATGCAGGAAAGTGGCTTTTTAAGAGGAAGGAGGCGCTGGCAGCAGGTCTTTCCCTCTCCAGTACAGAGATTGAAGCAAGGATAGCACAACGTCTGGCAGCAAGAGCAGAGAAAAACTGGGCGGAAAGCGATAGAATCCGTGATGAACTTGCTGCCCTTGGTGTAGAGCTGAAAGATAGTGCAGAAGGAACAAGCTGGAGTGTAAAAAAATAGACTGTTTGCAGACAAGGAAGACGCTGTATCAAAAACTACTGGCATATTTCAGCAAGTTCTGCGTCAACAAGCCTGATTAAATCCTCCGGTTTCAATTCAATTTCCAGCCCCCTTCGGCCAGCACTGACATAGACCGTGGGGGCATTTCTTACCGATAAATCAACAATGGTTTTCAGCCGTTTCTTTTGGCCCAACGGGCTTACTCCACCCAAAACATAACCGGTTGAACGTTCCACATCCGCAGGAGTGGCCATTGCTGCCTTCTTTGCCCCGGCAGCCTTTGCCATGCGCTTCATATTGAGCATCGCAGAAACCGGAATGATACCGACAGCAAGCTTATTATTATCAAGACGAACAACCAGTGTCTTAAAAACCCGATTTTCAGACACCCCCATTTTTTCAGCCGCTTCCAGGCCATAGGATTTACTTGCTGGATCATGAGTGTATTCATGCACGTTATAGTCAATCTTCGCTTTTTTGGCTTTATCAATTGCGGGTGTCATTGATTTTCTGATTTTTTGCGGTATTTTTTTATTATGCCTTTTTACCTGTAATTCGCTCCATAGCCTCTTCATAGCGCTTTCTTGTCTTCTCCAGAATTTCCGCTGGCAGCGCAGGAGCAGGAGCCTGTTTATTCCAGTCGAGCCCGGCAAGATAATCCCGCAAGAACTGTTTATCAAAACTTGCCTGGGATTTTCCCGGCTGATACTGATCTGCCGGCCAGAATCTTGAAGAATCGGGCGTTAATACTTCATCAATCAATACCAATCGACCATCAATCTCCCCCAATTCAATTTTGGTATCAGCAATAATAATGCCTTTTTCCCGGGCAAATTCCGCCGCCCGGCTATATAGTGTCATACAGATTTTGGTTATTTCATTTGTTTTTTTACAACCAACAATCTTTTTCATCTGACTTAGAGAAATATTTTCATCATGTTCTCCAGCAGCCGCCTTGGTTGACGGGGTGAAAAGCACTTCGGGTAATCTCTCGGATTCCTGCAAACCTTCCGGTAACTGAAAGCCGCAAACATTAGTATCTTGTTGATAGGCCTGCCAGAAAGAACCGGAGATATAGCCACGGACAATGCACTCAACAGGCAAAGGCTTGCATTTTTTTACCAGCATGGAGCGGCCTTGCAGATACTCTTTATGCTGATGGCAAACCGCCGGATATTCATCCACATTTGCGGTAATAAGGTGGTTTTCAATAACATCTCCCAGCATATCAAACCAGAAAAGAGAAAGAGCGGTCAAAACCGCCCCCTTGCCGGGGATTGTCTCCTCCATAATAACATCATAGGCGGAAATACGATCAGAGGCGACCATAAGCAAAACATCATCATGGCCATCAATGCCATACATATCTCGAACCTTTCCGCTATGTATATGCTCAAGACCTTGAA
>PDWI01007418.1_pt1 | contig 20299 bp, 15 predicted proteins | sample 1430891 | NCBI WGS metagenome assembly PDWI01 (sample SAMN01162508, study PRJNA174530) | Oral metagenome, whole genome shotgun sequencing project. | biome: Marine environment; feature: Marine mammal; material: Swab sample of the gingival sulcus; isolation source: swab sample of gingival sulcus... | reverse complement strand
CGTGTAAACTTGCCGTGCTGGAATGCCAACCGAACGCAGAGCAGCCACCAAAAGCGTGGACTCCTCGCCACAACGTCCGTAGGCAGTCTTAACTGTCGCCAGCGGAGAAGATGTCCGAGCGTCCGAAGGTGTATAAATAGCCTTCTCGTGGCACCAGTGGTTGACTTCAAGGACAGCATCTTTCATCGAAAGGGATTTCACTCGGTCTTTCAATTCATCATAGAAGACCATTCTTGCACTATCCAAATGCTCGTTGTTGATACGCACAGGTAAGACAAAGTGTCTATAGAAAAGCTCTGGCACATCTTTACCCCAAGGCATCTTGGCTTTTGCCTTCTCTGACGTGCGGATATTTCTGAGGTAGAAGTCAGCCCTTTGGTCAGTGATGTCCGCCATCGGCATATAAGCGTAGAGGAACTTCATCGCCTGACGCTCATAATTCGTCATCTCAAGCGTGTCAATCGCTTTGAACAGGTCGCCATGTGGCAATTGCTTTACCTTAGCTTTGTAATCGCTTTCCACTTGCTGTGCGTAGTCCTTATCTGAGATAAAAGACTTCTCTCCGCAACTCATAAGTAGCAGAGCCATCAGCGTTGTAATCAGTAGTTTTAATTTTGTCTTGTTCATAATCAAATTATTAAAAAATATTAAACCCTATTTTATCCTGAACACGCTTGATGATATAAGCTACTATAATTGAAGATATAGTAACATATACAAATCCCCAGTCAGGATAATCAAAATAAGTTGGAAGATATTTAAGGTATAGGAATAAAATTAAATAATGAAAATAATAAATACTACCCGAAAGATGCCTACCCATATACTCCCAAGCTGTTCCATTTCCAATATTCTTATGAGATATAGCCCACATGAATGCTGAGAATATCATGCCAATAGTTAACCAAGGTGGAGCAATGATTCCAATTAGTGACTCAAATTTAGATAAGACAAACTTTGTCAAAAAGCTCAGAATTAAGAAAGCCCAATAAAGATAACCCCAGTAATTAAACTTCAGCAATCTAGTTTTATACTCCTTCACTATAAATCCAAAAGAAATACAAGGCAATGCCGTGGTTACAAAGTTGGCATTCATCAAAGACTCTTCATGCCCAAAAAGTAATTCTCGGTACGGACCATATAATATACGTATGATATAAAGGAGACTAAATAAGAGTAAAACCTTTGTACCTCTCTTCTTGAATACATACATACATACATACATACATACATACATACATACAAGAGCTTCAAACAAAGCCGTAAGATACCATAAGTGCGTAAAGTATATTGGCTGCCCCATCAAAATCCAACGAAACCAAATAACAGGTTTATCAAAAATGCTACAGGTAATTGGAGCAAACCAATAAAATATAAAGTTAAGTACAAGAATTAGTAAACCAACTTTCTTAATCGTTGCCCATGTCTTTTTCAAAAAAACATCTCTATCAGTATTGTATAGAAAATATCCTGTTATCATAAAGAATACTGGCACTACAATGCTTGCAAAAGTCCTTAGATATTGTGTATATTCCAATGAAAGCCCTTCAAGAAAAGGAGTATGGCAAGCAACAACTCCTATGGCACATAAGGCCTTTAATAGATATAGAGAAGCAATAGACTCTTTTCTCTTTACTTGATTATTTTGTTGCATTGTTTATTTATTGCAGTTCAACTTTTAAGACTTGTATGGAGCTGTCACGGAAGAGGTCGGCAGGAATGGTGAAAGTTGCTTCGTACTCCTCGCCTCGCTCGAAGATTAACTTAGTCGTTTCAACAGGGATTGGCTGACCAGTATCCAAGACAACAGCTTTCTTTGAATTGAGCTTTAGAGATAAATGTTCTATCGCTTTGGTCAAGAAGATATAAGCATAACGCTTGCCCTTGATAGTCTTCTGCGTAATATACACGCCCTCTGGACATTTTATATTAAGTGGCTTTGCTCCATAGACGGCTTCTCCGTTTGCCATCAGCCAAGCCCCCATCTCACGTAGTCGACGAACCGCTGGCAGAGGCAATGATCCATCCGCTTTTGGACCTATGTTAAGCAAATAATTGCCACCCTTAGAGGTATTGTTGACAAGGTAACGAAGCATCTCGTCTGCCGACTTCCAGTTGTAATCTTTGGCGTGATAGCCCCAAGAATGCTGCATCGTTGCAGGCGTTTGCCAAGGTTTGTTGATAATTTCCTTTGGGTAAGCATTGTCAAACATCTCTAAGAAGTCTATATAATCCCCTGGGTTAGTAAAGCAAATGCGTCCGTTAATCAAACACTTTTGACTATTCCTTCGAATCAAGTAGATCAGTTCATCACGTCTCCTCTCTGTGATATGACACTTTTCATTCCACGTGTCAAACCAAAGTAAGTCAGGGTCGTATTTGACAATCAGCTCCTTAACCTGTGGCAAAGACTTCTCTTGCCAGTATTTCTCAAATTTATTGTCATCAACCATCGGCTCCCAGTGAGGTCTTGCACCACCCTCAAAGCTCCAGTCCTGCCAATGCGAATAGTAAAAGCCATACTTCATACCATATTTCTTGCAGGCTTTGACCAGTTCGTCTATAACATCTCTCTTGTAGGGCGTGTTCATCACATCAAAGTCCGAAACTTTCGAGTCCCAAAGGGCAAAGCCATCGTGATGTTTTGATGTTAGGACGATATAACGCATGCCAGCATTCTTGGCTTCTCGCACCCACGCTTCAGCATTATACTTAATGGGGTTAAAGGACTTTGCCAAGGCTTTATATTCGTCCATCGGCACTTCAAGGCGAGGCTGTATCCATTCGGCGTACCAGCTTTTGCCGTGGATAAGCGTTGTGTCAGGGAGTGTTCGTCCTTTATAAGAGCCTTCCAGCATAGAGTATAAGCCCCAGTGCAGGAACATGCCGAACTTAGCCTCACGAAACCACTTTGCCTTCTTTTCAGGGACTGTCATGTGCATAATATCCTTTTCGTCAAAGTGGAAGCAGCTCATCACACTATCTTTCTGTGCCATAGCCGAGCCAAGACTAAGGCAAAGTATTAGTCCATAGATTAGCTTTTTCATTATAGTTTTCTGCATCTTAATATAATCGTTATTTTAACTTTTCTTAGGTAATGAGGGCATTCGTCGTGATAGATTGATAAAAGTAATCAAGACCGCAATTAGACTGAAGGCAAGAGTCAAGCCTAAGAGATAGACATAGCTTAGATGATTGCTTGTTAAGTCTGGGTATATCCTGCGAACAAAGTCCAAATAGAAAGACTGAGTGAGGTAAGTTAAGCCCATTGCAACAAAGCCAGCCAAAGCCATTGCTCCTGAAGAGATGAGATAGAAGGGTTTGTTGAGCAAGCGACGAGCATAGCCAAGCAAGAGCAAATCTTCAAACTCCTTATTACTCTTCTCGATGAGTAGGAGGGTGCTTAAGACAAGAAGATAAAGAGCCAGAAGGCAAACTACAGCCCCTAAGCCAAAGACGACAATACTAACAATCTGAAAGATAAACTTTGCCTGTGCTGAATACAACTGACTTCCTTGAACCTCATAATTCATCGTCTTAAAATAATCCAGCATATCTATATTAGAAGGATCTTTAATCTTAAGGATTAGGCGAGAGGGTTCAGTACCTTCTTCTGCCGAGAAGAGCTTATTTGACCAAGTCATAAAGCTCTGTGGCACTAAGATCGTATTTAGCTTGTCGCTAAAGCCAACAACCTGACCATCGAAGTGTTTAGAAAGTCCAAAGTCTCCCTTTAGCTCAAGACTTATCTTAAGGTTTTTTATGCTATTCTCCCCTACCGTTGGTAAGCCTTGGCTAAGGGCAAAGGCGGTATTATATAGAGTCAGATAGGAGCGTGGTAAGATAATCGGAATATAGTCTTGTCCTTCGGTAAAGCTCCAGCTATCTGTCTTAATATCGATAAAGCGATCTTCAACACTCTCAAAGAATATATAGGTATAGAGCGAAAAGCCCATGTCAAAGCCTGCCATTACGCTGTAGCGTGCAGAGGTAAACTTTCCGACTTCCTCTACGTTGTCAAGTTTCTTTAGCTCTTGAATATCTCTTTCATCAAACTGATTCCCAAGCAAGCCCAAGGTAGAAAGCCCACTAACATGCTTGTTAATCACGATATTGGTATTTGAGCTTTCCGCCTGCTTCTCTTCAAAAAGCTCTTTGGTATCCAAATAAAAGGTCAAAGCAGTAAAGAGAATTGTCAGCCCCAAGAGGTTGGCAAAAAAGAAACTAAGGATTTGTGTAAGACTAAGATGCTTTCTTAGTACTTTGAAGACTAGTTTGTTCATAGTTTTAGGCTAAAGTCAAATGCTCCTGCAAGGTCTTGACCAATAGAGGTTACGATTAAGCCTGCTCCTCGCTTAGCCAACTCAATACGTATGATTTTATTCATCTGTTTTGCAGTCTCCTCATCAAGATGACTTACTGGTTCATCAAGGATTAGGAAGTCAAAAGGCTGACATAAAGCACGTATCAGAGCGACACGTTGTTGCTGACCGAGAGATAGCTTTTCTGCCTTAGTCTTCAGTTTATCTTCAAGCCCCAAGGACTTAACCATAGATAAGATCTCGTCCTCGCTCTTAAAGTTCTGCTGCATATTCTTTAGCACTATATTCTCCCAAAGCGTCAGATTGGGGAATAGCTTAAGGTCTTGCCAAAGTATAGCTAAGGTCTTCTGACGAGCTAAGTCCCAATCTCTCTTAGAAAAGCTACGAATATCTTGACTATTAAACTCAATAGTTCCCTTATAATCGCTCCTATGCCCCATCAGATAAGAGCAAAGGCTTGATTTCCCCGCCCCAGAACGTGAATAAATGAGGTAGCTCTTCCCCTTCAGGAAGGCTACCTCATTAGTTTGCCAAATGTCAGACAGACTTAAATCCTGTCCTTCAAAGACTCGGGGCGAAACGTTTTTTAGTACAATACGTTCCACTTATTTTATATCTTTTATAGAGCTTGAAGAATAATATCAAGCAATAGTTGATATGGCTGAGTATCGTCCTTAAGCTTTAGGACAACTTCAGACTTTTTATCAGCAACTTCACTTGAGCAAGATACAGATTCCAACTTTTCCAAAGAGCTTAGAACTCTTCTATTTAGCATACTCTTGTATGGGAAGTCCATGTAAAGAGCTTGTTCTATATTTAAGGTCGCAGCGAAGTTCTTACCGTCAAAAGGTTCATCAGCAATACTTTCCTTAGTATCAAAGATATCATCTACATCTTGCTTGTAGCCTGTAGAGAAATAGAACACATCGCCATTTAATCCAAAGTTCATAGGCATTTCCATATCTATAAAATACTGATGATCATCTACCTTTTGGAAGCTATCCTCTTGAGAGAGGAAAATCATTGCCTTGTCCAATAAGCCAGCAATAAGGTCTTCGTCTTCAAGTTGAACAAAGGCTTTGATCTCTACTTTACCTCGTTTTAGGTCTCTAAGAGAGTTCGCAGATAATGAAGCCGTAATGTCGCCCTTGAAAGTCTTAAATAAATCTTCTACTGTTACACCTGCAAGAGCAAGATTTCTGTTGCCTTCTTTCTCAACTTTTCCCATTAGGTCTGGGAAGCTATCCTGAAGGTAGTTCCAAAGCTCTCCACCATCAAAGGCGAATGAGCCAGCAAGAAGAGCATCTTTGGGGATATAATCCAAGAAGTCGCCCTCTATCTCTGGACAAATATCCTCTGCTGCATCAAGCATTTTGTTATATTCGTCATTCTCGCTGTATATCTGAGCGGTAAATTTAAGTTCTCCTTCTTCGCCATTAAGAGCTAAGATATAGTAGATGCCTTCTTTCTGATCTGCAAACAAGCTATACCAAGTTTTTAATGACTTAGGCATGTAACGAAACTCACGCTTAAGCTCTCGCATACTCATAATCGCAGACATATTGATAACGCCCTCGAAATCATCTTCTTTGGCAATCATCTCATCATAAGCATCAGTAGAAGCAAAAGAGTCCCCTCGCTCTCTTGATAGAGCTTCCTCCAAGCCAGACGCCACCTCTTCTCTATCTCCGATGAAGAATAAGGCTTTATTGTCATCAAAAGCAAGTAGAACCTCTTTATCCATCTTGAAGATTGTATAGTCGCCTGAATGAGTCTCTTCAATATCGCCTCTCTTATCCAAGCTACGGATAAACTTTTTGTAGGCATCAGCATCTTCAAGCATGAAAGTAAGACCAGCATTTTTTGGCTCACTTCGTTCTGTATCAATAGATAAGAAACCATAAACAGGAGCATCGAAGTCTATACCTGTAACTTCTTCTGGTTTGTCGAATAAGTCCCGCATATTGCTCAACAGCTCTTCATTACCCACCTGTGCTAATAAGATTTCGAAAAGAGCCCTATGCTCACTTGATGCCAAATCTGCCTTCTCTGCAATCTGAACTGGGCGAGCTGCAAAGACTACAGCAGCATCTTTAGGGATAAAGCTCTCATGCTCGTAGGACTTGCCACATGAGAACAATGAAAGGATCAGGGTTGCCACAAGCCCCCAACGAAGTAATAGTTTCTTCATAACGATTATATTTTTATTTGTTGTTAAAATATTGTACTACAAATATATGAAAAAAATAGAGCGTGCCGAAAAGACACGCTCTATTTTTATGATTTCGCTAAGCGATATTACTCTGCAGATTCTTCTGCTGGAGCTTCTTCTGTAGGCTCTTCTGTTGCTTCAGCCTCTGCTTCTGCATTTTCCTTAGCAAGTTCTGCTTGCTTCTTGGCAATTGCTTCAGCCTTAGCCTTGTTGTAAGCTACCTCTGCTTCGAAAGCTGCCTTAGCTGCTGCTTCCTTCTTAGCGTTTAGTTCGTCCTTAATCTTTCCTTCAACTTCTTGACGCTTCTTAGACCAAGCTTCAAACTTCTCTTGTGCTGCCTTCTCATCGAACGCACCCTTCTTGATACCACCTTGTAGGTGCTTCATCATTAGGACGCCTTCCTTAGAAAGAATGCTACGAGCTGTATCAGTAGGTAACTTCTCGATGAACTTACCATCACGTGGTGCTCTTGTGTCCGCTACAACGATCTTATAAAAAGCATAGCTCTTACGACCGTGTCTTTGCAATCTAATCTTAGTTGCCATTGAACAATCTTATTTTTAATTTATAAATACTTTAACGCTTGCAAAGATACAGTTTATATTTGTATCTCACAAGTTACTCATATCCTTACCGATAGCCCTTCAGTTATATTTATTTACTAATAGGCTAAGGAAGAAAAAAGCTCCTATACTCCTTAGTATAATAGTTCATGCTCTATGATATGCTCTTTTATCCTTTTGAGCTTATAGGTTTGATTCTTCTCCTCTCCTTCTATTAAAGGTGTTTTTGTCTTAAACAGAAGAAGGTCATTCTTTACATCGTATTTGATGGAGATTACATCTCGAGTCGTAAACTGGTCGATATAATCTTTAGAACCTTTTTCTGGATAATCAATAAAGAACTCATGTTTCTCTTCATCATAGACAGCTGAAACATCATCCATAAGTCCATAACTCACAGATCTTGGATCTTTTATAAACTCCTCCCACCCATCAATATTTTTAGAGTTCCCATCCCTTGTAATACTAAGAGATACTTTGCCTGCTTTAATCTTATCTCCATAGATTTCTACATTTATGAAAGGCTTACATTTAGAAGACTCTTCAGATAGCTCAAAGTGATAATACAATGCATGAACTTTCTTAGTCGGATTTACAACCTGCTTCTCCTCAGAAGTGTCATTATCATCAGAGTTTGTTGTTTCCTCCTTTGATATGTTTTCCTCTTTAGGTGTTATGACATTCTGCTTTTCACATGAAGATACAAACAACATGAGAATAAGACTTAATAAGTTAATAGTAGTTTTCATCGCTCTATGTTTTTTATAATCTTAAAATTATATCTATAATCATATCTTTGTCCTTTGGTTATCGTCCCCTCTTCTTTGTTAATTACAGGTTTAGGATCCCCATTTCTATTTGCATTAAATATCCGACTTAGATAAAACCCATTTGCCTTTCCAGACCAGCCATAGTTACAAGAAAAATAGGTTTTAGTCTCAGTGCGTTCTTTTACAACATAACTTCGAGTATAGAAGTGTGCAATATTTTTATACGTAATATCTCTTATAAGCAATCTCTTTTGTTTAATGGATTTGAACCCATCAATAACCCAAGCATGCCCTCCTTTATACCCTAAAAAATCTCCAATCTTCCCATCCTTAAATTCATTCTTCATTTTAGAGTAACCAGATATATACACAACTCTATCCTGTCTTAACTCATTCATGATGTCATTTTCATTATAATCAACAACATCTGAACATTTATATCCGTAACTTTGAAGGGTTCTGGGGACATTGTATGAAGAAGCTCCACTCCCTTTTTCTTTATAATGCATATTTAGGAGGTCTTCATCTCCTAAATCACTAAGAAGTTGAGGGATATTTTCCTTAAAATATGAGTCTGTAATATCTCCCTTATATAATCTATCCCAATCCAGAATTGGATATTTATAATGACTCATTATCTGACCTACAGCAACAGCGACACAGCCAACGGGGACTCTTTTTCCTTCTTTCTTAGAAGCTACTATATTATACGGTTCAGATTGTCCCCAGTTTACTTTAAGCTTAGGTTTAACAACTTCTCTTTTTATATTCTCAGTAACTTCTCGAGTAGAGTCATCGTAAATTTCTGTATAGTTTTCATCGTAAGGATCCTCTATCTTTTCTAATTTACAGCTATTCGGAGTACAATAGTTCTTATAAAATTCATCGTCAGAAATAAATGGATAATCACTTTTATCTGAAAATCTTTCACCACAAAAACATTGTCCTTGGTCTGGATAATAACTATAAGCCTTAGTCATATCAATAAAAAAGCTTATATCCTTATTATCCTTATAATTATGGGGCAAGCTACCTTCCGTTGAAATGGCAAGTAATGGTTCTCCATATCTACTTTCAGACATTATGGCAAATCCAGCATTATCTTCAAAGTTTACAATAACAATCCCCCGATTAAGGTCTTTAGAATCTCCAGACCTTAATTCATTAAGAGTATTATCTCTAATTATGTTTTTTACTTTGGGAATCTTTGTAGACCTAAGTTTGTCGTCTGAAAACTTAGAATAAAAATACAGAGCTTGCTCTTTTATTTCTTCGTCATTCAGTAAATCTCTATTCTTCTGTTGAGCTGTAGGTGCAACATCAACATTAGATGAGACATCTAAATCAACATCTTTTTGACAAGATGTGAACGTAAGGGATAGTGCGATTATATATATAAGGCACTTAAAGTTGTTAAACGTTAAACTTCTCATAACCATAATCTTAATTTAGAGTTAATTCTGTAGCAAAGATAGTAAAAGTTTATATAAAACAATAAAGAGAAGATATTTTTTTCTCCTCTTTATTCATTTTATAATTTAGCTCCCTTGGTTTTATTTACTTGCCATAACTTTTGGAGAGAGGACAAGCTCGATATAGTTGTTTGCTTTAAGCAAGTCTCGGAATATTTGCCCCACCTTCCACAGCCCATCTATCTTCCTATATATCAAACACTTTAGTCCAATATGTTTTCATAAAAAAATAACACATATTAAATTTCAAAATAACATATGTTATTCAAAAAAGTAATATGTGTTATTTGAAAAAGTAATATATATTATTTTTCAAAGTAAGTTATAGCAGATTTTCTTAGCGAAGGAAAGCCTTAATAATTAAGGTTTTAGAGGAAGAATCTGACTTAGGATTGATGAGTGTAATCTCATTTATGAGTAATTGCTTACGAGGAACAGCCCTGAGAGCATCAGGGATATTTGAGCTAAAGAGATTGCAAACATAAGCACGAGCTTCAGCTCCCTCATTTTTATAGAGCAGGACACCCATCATATCATAGATCCTAACTGCTACAGTTAGCTTATCATCCTCCTTAAGCTTTTGTTGAAGTTCTTGAATGGTCAATTCATCTTCTTTGGACTCCGAAGGCTTAGTCTTATTTTCCGAACTGAGCTTACTATTTGGCAAACCAGCACTTGCATAAGCTTTTTCCTTTGCTCCGATATGCCAGCTAATATCTGTCATTAGTTCTTTATGCTCCAAAGAGGAGCGTTCCCAAGCAACACCCTTCTTAGATTGAAAGCCTTTGGGTAATTTTTTTGAATTATAATATAGACCGTCTATCATCTGCCCATCTCGGTAAAGGAAGATGTAGCAAGCCTTATTGTTCATCTGAGGTAGCTTTGCTTGGTAGATTAAGTCTTTTGGGCAAGAAGAGTGGCAGCTCAAGACAGCTTGTGGGTCTTTGCTAAGAACAAGGTAGGACTTTGCTCCTATAGATATGCCCATTAGCCTTAGCTTTCGAATATTATCTTCCGTAGAGCCGATGCCAATCTCATAGTTATTCAACTCAACAGCCTTGTCGTTTAGGTTATAAAGTTCAATATATTCTGCACAGGCTTCTTTTGGTCTGGGCATAACCTCTGTAATAAGCACAGCTTTACCCTCATCTTTTAGAGGTTTATCTTCCTTCTTCTTAGAGTTATCATCAGGAATAATTAACTTATCTACTTTTGCAGCGTTTGTTATCAACAGATCAGAAAAATGAAAAGCCTTCTGATAAGCCTTGCTAAAGTTAACAAGGAAACCAAAGCTCTGCTTTAGGTCTTGTGGCTTAAGCTCTTGCCAGTTAATGCTATTCTGCTCCCACCTTGAAGAGCTTGAGTATTTTACAGCAAACATTAACTTAGCCTTGTCATAGTCATAGCTAACAATATAGTCAAAGTCAAGACTGTCATCGATAGGGAAGTCAGAGACGGCAAGTAAAGTCTTGTCGTTATCCAGCTCAACCTTTGCCTGCTTTATGTCATTACCCCACAGCTTAAGCTGAAGAGTAGCGAGGGCTATCCCCTTTCTTTCACGCCCACCGATGCTAAGGACAAGATATTCGAAGATCTTATATACACCATTGCTTTGATGAAATTGAGGCAGGTCGGAAAGTAAGATGTAGGCGTAGTTTTTGTTCGTTGGGAGCTTGTCTAAGCGGACATGCCCAGACCATGTGGCAGACTTATCGAACTTAATCGTAGTAAATAAGAGTTTGCGACCAAGCTCTTTATTACTATTAAGGCTAAGCCTTTTGTCCTGATAAGAAAAGTCTTCAAGATGACCTCGCCAAAGGGAAGAACTTAGTCGTCCTCCTTCAGCCTTTAGATTTTCTTTGAGAAGATTCGGCAAATTAGCTTCTTGTCCCAAAGATTTGGGCATAAAAAAGAAGCTACAAATAAGGCAAATCGCAAAGCGTGTTACATTATTATATAGCTTCATAAGATAAGTGTTTGGAATTACGACATGTGGCTAACTCTGTTGCTTGACCATCTCGGTAGCTTTGTCGAGCCAGTCCATCAGCTCAAGGCGTGTTGCAGCACGTAGCATACCGATACGAATGGCTTTGAAGTCAGGCACACCTTTGAAGATTGGGCTTGCCGCCAAATGACGGCGACTATGTAGTATACCTCTTTGCTCATCAAGTTTAGCAATATTCTTATCCACTTGTTCACGTAGTATATCAACATAATAATCAACAGAGCGTGGACTTATGTGCTGACCTGTCTTCATGTAATGCTTGATGTCTTCAAAGAGCCACGGCTGACCGATACTTGCTCTGCCAATCATCACAGCATCTACGCCGTAAGTGTTGAAAGCATTGACAGTATCCTCTGCTGTACATATATCTCCGTTGCCGATGATGGGAATTTGCATGCGAGGGTTGTTTTTTACGGCTCCGATAAGAGTCCAATCTGCTTGACCAGTGTACATCTCAGCCCTTGTGCGTCCATGAATTGTCAAAGCCTTTGCTCCTGCATCTTGTAGGGCTTCGGCAAGTTCAACGATAATCTTACTATCATTATCCCAGCCAAGGCGAGTCTTTACCGTAACAGGTAACTTAACAGCTTTGCTAACTTCCCGTACAATATCAAGCATAAGTTCAGGTGTTCGTAGCATACCAGAGCCTGCTCCTTTTCCTGCAACCTTTTTTACTGGACAACCGAAGTTTATATCTATAAGTTCTGGCTTTGCCTCCTCGCAAATCTTAGCGGCTTCAACCATAGAAGCTACATCTCTTCCATAGATTTGTATGGCTGCTGGTCGCTCTGCCTCGGCAATTTCAAGCTTTCTCTGTGTACTTGCGATATGACGAATTAGGGCATCACTGCTGACAAACTCTGTATACACCATGTCTGCCCCAAACTGACGACAGAGACAACGAAAGGCTAAGTCCGTTACATCTTCCATCGGTGCAAGTAAAAGCGGTTGATTCCCTAAATCTATATCTCCAATCTTCATTATGCTCTAACTATTTGACACAAAGATAAAGTCTTCTTTTTAGCTATCCAACAAGTTTTACTATAATACATTTAAGTATTCTGAATAATTTGATTCCAAGCAAGTTTGTGTTCTGAATTTATTTCAGAAACTTCTTGTACGTTTCTAATGTAAGTCTGCATAAACTTATCGGTATTTTCTAACAACCTTAGATAATACTTCAAACTGTGAAATACACCATTTATAATAACTTGACAGCCGTGTTCTTCTTTAATCTCAATAATTCGATTATCAATAGTTTCCTTATCTTCTGTTGCAATCTCTTTTGTACTCAGAATATAATAACGTTGTATCGTTGTACTCTTAAACTTATTATAGGCATCATTAAGCATTATTAAATCTGGCTTAATGTCAAACTTTATTTCAAGAACCTCATAGATACTATTATCCTCATTTAGAACAACAACGTCTCCTGTATTACCACTACTTCTATCACAACTATCATGAGAAGAAAGAGATTGCAATTTTTTTCCCTCAAAACGTTTGAGTTCATCTATCATACATTCATAAGCACTATACAAAGCAATTACAGGTAAAATAGAAGCACCACGACTTTTATACGGATAATAAAAATGTTCATCTAACAAATTTATTATTTGATTTATATTTAGACTATCTTCTGCCTTTACTGGTGTTAGTAAAGTTATTGATTTACGTGCTTTTTCTTTAATGCTCAAAGAGAAAATCCCAATTAGATAATCAAGAGGAGAAGCAGAATGTTCCTCTATATCATTTAGAATTTGTAGAAATGCTTCCTTAGCAGTCTTACTATTTATTTTTCCAGGAAAATCTAATGTATATGGAATGTTTTGTTCCAAACTCCGAGTAAGCCAGCCAGATTCCTTCATTGCTCCAAGGAATTTCTTCTGTTTAAGGAATGGCGTAACATAATGGGTGTCAAATGAGCGTCCACTATAACCTCCATCAAGATTTTTTTGATGATAACGAACATCTTGCTTAGGATATAAACTCTTATATACCAAACTTGTGATAAGTACGGTATAAACTCCTTTTAGAGTTTCTTCTTTCTCTACTATATTCTTAACCCAAGCCCATTGTTTTTTATTTAATCTCAATACATTAGGTTTATTCAAACTTACTGCCTGATTATAGGTCTCTTCAAGGAATTGAATTACATTAACCTCCTTGCTATGATTTTCATTCATAAATTGTTCTAAAATTTGTTCCATAACACTCTTTACCATAGGTACACAAACGCTATTACCGATACGTTCATACAGTTTTGCATTCTTGCCAATTAGTTTGAAAGTATTAGGAAAACCCATAAAACGATAGCATTCTTGAATTGTTAATTTCCGAACTCTACCATCAAGCAAGATAAAATAACGACCACTTTGCTCTTGTGATGCAATAGTTGGGTGTGTTCCCATTGCAGAATAGATGCGGTTAGGTTGTTTATGAACTCGGGATAAATGCTCTGTTCCTTCTCTGACACCTGTTGTCCTTATTTTTTTATTTCGGTAGCCACAAAACATTAAACCTGATTTTTTCTGTGTTTTAATAAGGCTTTCATCAAGAAGAGTATAGTCTTCTGGGTTCAAAAACTCAAAATCACCCTCTTTATCCAAAAATGGATACATTTGGTCAATCTTATGCTCCTTAATTTTAGAGAAATCAAAAACCTTACCTTCCTTATTACCTACGATAATAATACGTTCTCTATTCTGAGGAACACCAAAATTACGAGAATTTAATACTTTGTATGACACATAATATCCTAATTCATTTAATGCTTTAAGCATTACAAAGAGGGTATTCCCTTTATCGTGCTTCTCTAAGTTATTAACATTCTCTAAAATAAAAGTTTTAGGTTGTTTCTCTTCTAAGATACGACATATATCAAAAAATAAAGTTCCTCTTGCGACATCATTAAAGCCTTGTTGCTTACCACAGATTGAAAATGCTTGGCAAGGAAAGCCAGCACAAAGGACATCAAAATCTGGTAGGATTTGAGGAGATAATTGAGTAATATCACAATAAGAATTATCTCCAAAATTCTCTTGATACATTTGAACTGCGTGTTCATCAATCTCAGAAGAAAAAACACATTTCCCTCCAAGAGACTCCAATGCAACTCGAAATCCTCCAATCCCAGCAAATAAATCTATAAACTTAAACATATATGAAGTGTTGCTCTTATCTATTTATACTAACAAATATACTATATTTATCTTACTACTATTTTTTGACAAAGGAGGTAGATCGGCTGATAAGTTAGAGAGACTTTGCCCTCTGCCGTAGAGAACTTTGTACGGTAGTCTATCTCAAACTGTTCAAGCTTTCCCTTAGTCCAAAAAGGACTTTCGTCAGCTTTCGATAGAGCAGTAACGCCTGTCTCTTTGAGATGCTTCAGCACATCACGAGGCGTGTCAAAATTTAGTATGATTTTCTCTGTTACATGACATAAGACTTCAAAGCCAGCTTCTTCGAGAAAACTCTTATAGCTATCTTCGTTGTAGTAGTCTAAGCCCCTTCCTGTTAGTTGGAGAAGTTCGTGAAGGTTTTCTTTACCAAAGCTACTTATCAGCAGAATCCCTCCTTCATTGAGCATTGGGTAAAGCTTTTGGATAAAGGCTTGGGGATTGTGAAACCATTGAATAGCTGAGGCAGAGACAAAAAGGTCATAGTTAGAGCCAAGTTCAAGTTCTTCAGCATCTCCTTCCATAAAATGAATAAGCTTTCCATGACTTTTCCTAAAAAAATCACCCTTTTCAAACGGTTCTCGTCCAAGGTCATTAAGCGTCCACTCGCCTACTTCAAAGTTCTCATCTAAAAGCTTTGTTAAGCCTGCTGTACCACAGCCGACCTCTAAGACTCTTGGAAAGGAAGTTCTACCTAAGCCTTTCAATAGCTTAAGCAATTGTTGGTGTACTTCTTTTTGAGCTACAGCAGAAGCCTCATAAGAGTCAGCCGAGGCTCTGAAGCGTTCTCGTACAAGCTTTTTATCTACCCCTGTCATTATTGCCAAAGTTCTTCCCAACTCTTGATAAAAGTAAACATATAATGATCCTCCTCAGCTAATGGCAGGATAGAGACAGCCTGTTCTTTCCAGTACCTTTGCTGATTTTCAGGCGGAATTATTCTATCCTTTAGTCCTATTATTGCCTTAGTCCAAGGAGCTGTCTCTTGCTTTTTAAGTTCTTCTGTCTCAAGTCTTCTTAGTTCTTCTTCATAGACGCTTTGTAGTTCCCCTTTGATTTCTTCTGTTGAACGTTTCTGTAGAGCTTCAAAGAGGTGCTTTAGTCGTTTGCCCCCACACATACGACGGTTAAAGCGAAGTCTATTTTCTTCACTAAGGCTCTCCAGTGTCCCCTCAAATATCATCTGAGGAATACCTCGCTCATCACTCATAGGATAGCCTGTGCCACAGATAGCAATAGCCTCTTTGATTAAAGGCTTTACCTTAAGCTTGTGATACCATCTATCTGCAGCCCAAACACCCATTGACCATGCAAGCAAATAAATCTCTTCGTAAGCTGATAAGTCAAGATTAAACTTAGAGGAACGATAGTCCCACAGCACAAGTAAGTCATTGTCCTGATTAAAAGCTAAATGTTCAATAGTCTCTGGCGTCATAGCCCAACCATTGAAGAAAAGGATAAGGGACTTATTTCCCTCTTTATATCGATATAACTTATATTGCATTTTATATTTTCTGAATAAGATAGCTCTAATATAAAACATTTCTTAGGAATAATGAAATTTAGAATATCTAAGAAATTGAAAGAGCAGAGCATTAACATCTATATTTACTACATTTTATCTAAAAATACAATAAGAAGAGGGCTGTTTAGCCTTATATGTTGCAAAATCACAATTAAAAACAATTGAAATGTGCAATATAACATATAATTTTTCTTGTGTCATAAGCTAAAAGTTCTTTTCTTTGTAAATGAAAAATATATCATCTTTTTCGTCTTAGTTATTAATTTTACATCAAAAAAATGCCTTACTTGGGAAAGTAGGGCATTTTATATTTTAGGACTTAGACTAAATAATATTGAAAAGGCTCTTAATCTCGAAAGAGATTCTTAAGAAAAACCTCCAAATCTTCCTTACGCCCCTCTAAGAGTGGCATTGTAATCGGTACGATGTCATCATCTAAAAAGAAAAGGACTTCTTTCGTTTGGAAATTTTCATCTACTAATTCAATAGAAAAAGGAGGCTCAAAGATGATGTTTGACCAAAAGTCCTGTGTGTGTAGATGTAGAATACTTGCTTTGAGGGTTTTTATGACTTCAGGTTTTAGTTCCTTGCTCTCATCGTCCTCATTTTGCCAAGCATAAATCTGCAAACTATCAAGGCATTCGTCATCTTCGTTGAACAGCCTAACTTCTCCGTTCAAGGGGTTGACTTGAACGAAGAGGTCATGTGTTTTCTCCTTTAGGGCAAGAGGATTGTTTTCCTCTACTAAGTTTGTGAATAACTTAGCCAGCAGTTGCATTTCTTTCTCCTTTGACATCGTTTCTTTAATTAAGTATTACCAAGCCATTCCCCCTTTTGGAGGGGGTGCCACGCAGTGGCGGGGGAGGTCTTTACCTCAAATCGCCCCACCCCGTCGGGCAAGCCCACCACCCCTCCCACGGAGGGGAATTTTTATCCCTTTAATTGACTAAGGCTTTGCTCAATCGTAGCGATACGGCTTTCAGCATCTGCTTGCTTCTTGCGTTCAATAGCAATAACCTTTTCTGGGGCTTTGGCAACAAAACTTTCATTGCTAAGTTTCTTCATTACCGAAGCCAAGAATTTTTGCTGATAGGCAAGGTCTGCTTCAAGCTTCGCAATCTCTTCCTCAACGTTTATGTAGGCTGCCATAGGCACTGCAAACTCTTCCGTTCCGATTACGAAAGAAACCGCCCCTTCGCTCTTGACAGCTTTACGCTCTACTGCCGAAAGGTTAGCAAGTTTGATAAGGACAGCGTCTAAGTCATCGCTATACTGCTCCGAAACTTCAAGTACAAGAGCTTCACGAGGTGAAAGGTTCTTAGAAGAACGAAGGTTACGAACCTGTGAGATGATTTCCTCTGCTACCTCGAAGCGATGTAGGAAGTCTTCATCTACAGCCTTAACTTCTGGAAGCTGTGCCACCATTAGGCTCTCGCCCTCCTTACGTCCTGCAAGAGCCTGCCAAAGTTCCTCTGTGATGAATGGCATAAATGGATGAAGTAGTGCAAGGGCACGTTCGAAGAAGCCCTCTGCCTCTGTCAAACTCTTTCTATCGATAGCCTCTCCATAAGCAGGCTTAATCAACTCAAGGTATAGAGAAGAGAAATCATCTCTGATGAGCTTATATAATAATGTAAGGGCTTCACTTAGACGATACTTAGAAAATAGGTCATCAAGCTCTACTGCTGCCTTATCCAACTTCTGCACAAACCACTGTCCAGCAAGGCGAGAAGCCTCTGGCTGAGTAGCCGTTTCATTCACTTGCCAACCCTTCATTAGGCGGAAAGCGTTCCAAATCTTGTTACAGAAGTTACGTCCTTGTTCGCAGAGTGCATCGTCAAAAGGAATATCATTCCCAGCAGGTGCTGCCATCATCAGACCCATACGTACGCCATCTGCACCGAACTTTTCTATAAGTTCTAATGGGTCAGGCGAGTTACCTAAGCTCTTAGACATCTTACGACCGAGCTTATCACGGACGATACCTGTTAGATATACATTCTTAAATGGCTTCTTACCCTTGAACTCATAACCTGCAATAATCATACGAGCAACCCAGAAGAATAAAATATCTGGACCCGTTACAAGGTCTGCCGTAGGGTAGTAGTAGTCTAATTCTTTGTTTTCTTCGCCAAGTACAGGAGAGAAAACGCTGATAGGCCATAGCCAAGAAGAGAACCAAGTATCTAAGCAGTCTTCATCTTGGCGAAGGTCTGCAAGCGTTAGGCTACTGTCTTGCTTCTGTGCAAGGCTTAGAGCCTCCTCGTCAGAGCTTGCCACCACTACCTGTCCATTTGGTAGGTAGTAAGCAGGGATACGATGTCCCCACCATAGCTGACGGCTCACGCACCAGTCCTTAACGTTCTCCATCCAGTGACGGTAAGTATTCTTAAACTTCGCTGGGTATAACTGAACATCATCGTTCATTACTGCGTCAAGAGCTGGCTTAGCAAGGTCTTCCATCTTTAAGAACCACTGCATTGATAGCTTTGGTTCAATGACTGCATCTGTTCTTTCACTATGCCCAACCTTATTTGTGTAATCCTCAACCTTCTCCATTAGCTCAGCAGCCTCAAGGTCTTTAACGATTTGCTTACGCACATCAAATCTATCCATACCCTTGTATGCTCCGCCGTGTTCGTTAAGTGTAGCATCATCATTGAAGATGTCAATACTTTCAAGTTGGTGCTTCTCTCCGAGCATATAGTCATTTACATCGTGGGCTGGAGTAACCTTCAAGCAACCAGTACCGAACTCTAAATCTACATATTCGTCCTCAATAACAGGCACTGAACGACCAACAAGAGGAACGATTAGGCGTTTGCCCTTCAGGTCAAGGTAACGCTCATCGTTAGGGTTAATACACACTGCTGTATCTCCCATAATAGTTTCTGGACGAGTCGTTGCTACTACAACGTAACGATCTTCACCCTCAACGAAGTAGCGTAAGTAATATAATTTTCCTTGCTGTTCTTTGTAAATCACTTCCTCATCACTAAGGGCTGTAAGAGCCTTAGGATCCCAGTTTACGACACGAACACCACGATAGATAAGTCCCTTGTTATATAGGTCTACGAATACGTCAAGTACGCTCTTGCTACGGTCCTCGTCCATAGTGAAGGCGGTACGCTCCCAGTCGCAAGATGCTCCTAAGCCTTTTAACTGCTCAAGGATAATACCTCCATGCTCTCGTGTCCAATCCCAAGCGTGCGTTAGAAAGTCTTCACGGCTTAGATCCGTTTTCTTGATACCTTTCTCCGCAAGACGAGCCACAACCTTCGCCTCTGTTGCGATAGAGGCGTGGTCAGTACCTGGTACCCAGCAGGCATTGAAGCCTTTCATTCTCGCACGACGCACCAAAATATCTTGAATGGTATTATTGAGCATATGCCCCATATGTAGAACGCCCGTTACATTTGGCGGAGGGATAACCATCGCATAAGGCTGACGCCCATCGGGTTCTGAGTGAAATAGCCTATGTTCCTGCCAGTATTTATACCATTTGCTTTCTACATTTTTAGCACTATATTTTGCTTCTAATTCCATTTTATACTTCTTCTTAAATTAGTTTATTTGTCTTATACATACAAAGATAGTAAAAGAATATCATAGCATTTGTTTGAGCATCGACTTAGTTTATCTATTTTCATTGTAGTTTGGCGAGAATAGGTTTGTCTCACTTCTTGGATAGTCAATAAGTTCAATACCTAATAGCCCAAGTAGAGACTCAGGAAAGGCATCTGTCATAAATACTTTTCTTTGAGCCTTCCTAATTAAGTCTTCAAGCTCAGGATATGCCTGTTTCATCTTTGGGCTTAGATATATAATGAAAGGGATTTCTATTCCTCCTTTGCGAAGAGCATGACCACAAAAGTTACGCTCATCATAGTCGTCATAAACGATAAGACCATGATCCGAAAAATAAATAATGATAGCCTTTTCCTGACTGTAGACTTTGATAATTTCGGAGATAATGTAGTCGTTGTATAGGACACTATTTAGATATTCTGCTTTGCTTTCCTTGTGATCATCACTAAGGAAACTATCCTTAATATCAGAAGAACTAAAATGCTCAAAATCTTTTGGGTAACGCTGTGCAAACTCTTGATGGTTTCCCATCAGGTGTATTAGCTCAAAGAACTTGTCTGCCTTAAAGTCTTCCCTATGAGCCAACTGGGGCAATAAAGCTTCATCATGATTAGCCTTAGCACTCCAATCTCCAGATGTTGCTCTCCTGATATAGTTTTG
>PDWI01003977.1_pt1 | contig 20300 bp, 25 predicted proteins | sample 1430891 | NCBI WGS metagenome assembly PDWI01 (sample SAMN01162508, study PRJNA174530) | Oral metagenome, whole genome shotgun sequencing project. | biome: Marine environment; feature: Marine mammal; material: Swab sample of the gingival sulcus; isolation source: swab sample of gingival sulcus... | reverse complement strand
TCGTGATGTCTTTATCGACTATACCCCTGAACAGGATAAGAATGAAATTAATTTATTTTCAGTATGTTGAAAAAAGTCTTATCCCGAACTGGGGTTAGCTTAACTTTTTGGATAGTAAAAAGTCTAAAGCTATACCCACGTCGCTAGCTAGACTATCCAAGTCTTGCGTCCAGTCTATATCTATTGCGCTGGCCATCTTGCCATAAATCACCCGTTTTATCGGGTAAGGCTTAGCCCCGTCTCACAGTGTGTTTAAATTTTTGCATGCTGGCGACTATACTATTTCTTTTATTTTCAGACTAATATCATCAAAGTATGCATCGTTATCGTTACCCGCTACGCGTTTGCCGTGCATAAGAACCTCTAAATAATATGTTTTCTCATCAAGTTGCGTTTCAAAAACCCGTGTCTCCCACTTTTTATTTCCCGGACTTGGTCTTAATTCGTCAAAGACGGTCGCCAATACGTTACCATCTTTATCAAAACATCTAAGACCCATCGTACCCTTATCTACTCCGCTCCAGCTCGCCTGCTTCCAAGTTAATGTGGCCACTTTTTTAAAGGCGGCGTGCTGTCTGCCAATATCAACTCTTTGATACGCAAGGGTTTCTGCGTACCCTCTGCCTGCCATAAAACATTTTCTTCCGCCGATGTTGCTGTTGTATGTTAATCGTCCAATTTCGTTTACCCAGTGCGATGTTCCATTGGATGCGTTTGGGTTTTTAATCTCGACAATTCTTTCGTCGTAGGGCTCAGGGTCAGTTATTAACTTAATTTTATGCACATATTTTTGATAACTTTCGTAACTATCTCTAACGCTTACTAGCTCAAGCGTATACTCGCCCGTGTCTCCATCGACGACAACAAGTTCTTTTTCTAACGCATCTATGTCCAGTTTTTCGGATACGACAGCGCCTGTGTCATCAATCAGTTTTGCGGCGTAAGTGACACCCTCTTCGCTAGTCACGTTACCCGCCGTCCACTCGATTAGCCCCGCTGTTTGCTGGATGCGATTACGCGATGACCATGTTATCGACAAAGGCGTGTTCGCATCGACCTCCGCTTCTGCTAAGTAATACTCACCATTGATTTTGACATTCGCGGGCGGATATGGCAAATATGCGCGATTACTTAATTCAGCAGTGTCAATCGGCAATTCGGCATCTGTTTGCCTGCCGATAATCAACGCTTGCATCTTGGCTTTGACTTCCTCGCCCGCGAGGTGTAGCTCGTTATCTGAGCCGTGGAGGTCTTGCCACGCCCAGTATGTTGTTCCGATTTCGTGCTTGTGCGGCACAGTGTCGAGACAGCCCCGCGCAATTGTCAGTGTGTTGCCGTCGATTGCATCAACGCGCACAATCTCTACGTCATCGCCTTTGCCGAGCTGCAACAAGTCACCCACGGCAATTTCGTCGCTGTCTAATCCCTTTATCTCCAAGCTCGTATCAAGATAGTCAAGGGCGTTTTGTGTTGCTCCACACGGACAAAAATCAAGGTTGCCAACATCGGCAAAGCCTGCACCCTCATCAAGCAGCAAGCTGGCATTGACAGCGTTGCTCGCTGGTCGCCCGCCTGCAGCCAATATGTAAGCATCTTGCTCACCTAGTTTTTGGGCTTTTTCGTCGCCTAATTGCATGGCCACGGCGTAGTAGGGCGCAGTTGTGACGAGTCGGTGGCTGACAACAGGCGTGACTGACTTATGCGTAGTAAGCGCCGCTGGCTGCTCGTAAATTGGCTCATCAGTGCTAAATGCATCCTCTGCACACTTAATCGTCACTGTTGTATCTGTCGCCGTTCCCCAACTGATTTCTGACACGCGCATAACGACATTGCTCACGCCGTACCGCGGGTAGTTAAACACAAAGCACTCGCCAACAGATAACAGCTCGGCGACAAATCTATCGCACTTGATTGAGCAACTAATAAACGGGTAGGATAACGCTCGTAAATCCCTCTCAGCGACGCGCAGTAGGTTGCGAGTGTTTGAGATGCCCGAATAGTTGACGGTCTTACTGATAATCGCAAGCTGTTGCTGTATCAACGCAGGATTTTGCACGCTGATTGACATGTTTTTGCCCGTGTACGGGTTTTTGCAATTAGCTGTTATGTAGTTAACTAGCTCATCCAGCTGTGGTCGCAAAAAGTCGCTGACGGATACAATATGCGTCTCGTCCAAAACGGGCAAGCTGTCAACGTCATAATCATCTCTGATTAATTTCATAACGTATTTTCCTGTTTTGCGATTTAAGTACAAAACAGCGTCAACAGCAGTTAATATCTCTTGTATAAAGTCTTTGATTTCGCCCGTGTTTGAGTATTTTAGCGATAGACCAAAACCCTCATCGTAGAGCACGTCAGCGCACTTTTTAAAGCTATCATTATCAATTAAATCATCGGTAACGCCCATACCCCAGCTCTGAGTCGTTAAGCATTCGCGGACAATATGAGCGGGGTTCATATCGCTAAAAGACTCGTCTTTGGCAATGGCTAACCCAGCAAAGCGATGCTTAGAGTCGCCAGCAAAGCGCGGCGATACATTTAGTGCTATCGTGTTGTTTTTCTTTATTAAATTGGAGGGAATAATAGCGCGGGCGGGAAATTTCGTTTCATCAAGTTTCATTCGCTCGCCATTCCACCAAATTGCAGCAATATCATCGTGATAGACCAATACTACCAAATCGCCGATATCTGAATTGTCAATCTCAAATGATTTACGCATCCAGTTGCTTGTGTAGTCGTTACTCCGCGGGATTATTGTTCCGATTTTCAAGCCGCCCATCACGGGGTCGGTGCCAATTGCGCCACGTGTTTTTTCCCACCCCGAATGGTCGTAGTCTTTTGTGGTGTACTCGTGGGGGTTGCCTAAAATACCGCCGCCGCTGTTAGTCACTGTTTTGTGATACCAAATATCTTCAACCTCAAATAGATACGACCAGCTCAATATCTCCGCCTTTTCGTCATACCACTGAGGCTTGCCCAATTCCGCGGTATGGATGCGTTGCACCAAAAACGACCAAGGTTTTAAATACGGGTTTAATCCAATGTAGACTTGTCGCAAAATGGCCGATAAAACACCGCGGTATGCTGGTACAGCTTCTTGTTGAGATTGCAGATAGTCGTTCGGTTCCTGCGTTGGTTCGCCAAAGCACAAATCTACGTCACCGACTACGCCGCCTTCTGATTTTTCACCGCCGAACAGGTTTTCTTTATCTATTTTAACCAGTTGCGAGCTATCGATTTGCTCCGAGTAAGCATTCTCGCCGTCCACTTTGATGCGCTTAACGCAGTCAACAGGCGCTTGACAAACAACAAAATGAGCGCCGAGATACAATTTATACGCTTTGATACCTTTTTTCTTGCCGCCACTCATTCTTCTGTCTCCGCTCGTGCAATTTCAACAATCTTTAAGGCCATCGCGTCGTCGGTTGCGATAATTTTTTCTGCGTCTATGCCCTCCCCGCAAAGGTCGCGCATAGACAAATTATGACGCGCGCAAAACGCTTTGATGCCCGCAGCGCATATCTGCTCGCCGTTTTTTTGTGCTTTGCGGCAATGTTTGATAGTTATTTTCATTAGCCTTTTTTCCCTTTCGTTCTAATTGCCTTTGTCTTAAAGTCTCCCCACCACGCCACACTGACGTCTTTGACTAGTACGGTGCCAAAGACAACAGGAATGTTTTTGCCGACCTCGGCCACGGGCGCATCAACGTCGCTAGCGGTTGGCTTTTTGGGTTTTTGCTGCTGAGGCGGTTTGTATAGCAGGTAAGAGACGACAAAGCCGACTACCCACGCGAGTGCTGTCCACATAATTTACACCTTGTTGTATATATTTCCGATTTCAAAGGGGTTTTTATCCAAGTACGGAAACCCGCCAAAGTTATCTAAGTTATTAAATTTTTGCTCGCAAACCGTTGTCGAGTGTGAGCAGCCTGCGTATAGTGTGCAGGCCGTCTCGGTTAAGTCTGCTGGCAACATGCGCGATAACACGACCTTGTTGCCCTCGTGCGCAGTGATATAACGATACGCGCTGCCGACTTTAAAAATACCTGCATTAAAGTAACCATCCTCTTGCGACAAAGCGGTCAACATCACCTCCCGCCCGTCAATGCTTTCAATGGTTGCACTGGTCGCGTAATCGTCTTTATTAAGCCCGCACATCGGCGAATAAAGAGCATGGCGACACCCATGCTGAAACGTCGGTGTTAGCCCCATGCGGCGCTGTTGTGTCGTGATTTCCTCGCAGTTTAATTCGACCTCGCTACCGTCGGTTACGGACGATACTAGACGACCTTGCCAAATATATGCAAACTCGCCTGACAACTTTCCGAGTATCCGCACTTGGATAACCTCTTCGACTGTCGTTCCGATATAGGTTTGCGCTAGGTCGTCATCTATTGGCAAAGTAAGCTTGATTTTGTTTTGGAAAATATCCGTGCTAGTTTTTATCGTGTCGCGCTCAATGTTTTTTGGCGCATAGATAAAGCCGTTGTGTATGACATTTTTGCGGCCTGAGGTGTAACGCTGTACTGCTTCACCTTGGGCAAACTCGTATAGCTCAATGTTCTTGTCGTTAAACCAAGTCGGCATCGGAAACCTCCCGCAACGCCAGCCCGATTCGCGCGCGTTGCTTTTCAATATGTTCAATTTCCACAGCATCTTGCGACAATCTGACTAGCGATAGACTGCAAAAGCAATCAATGTCAGCCAAAGCAATACCTACCCTTACAGGCTGAGACAGCGTTATTGTCTCTGTGCTACCGCTGCCCACTGCTTGTAATATTTTGACAAAGTGACTACCGCCTTTGGTTTTAATCATCGCGTGGCGCACACCTGCGACTTTAGATAAGCCGACATTTTTAACAACGATGTCGGTATCGCTTGCGTTGATGTCGCTCACTGGCTGATAGTCGTTGCTCCACGTCGGTAGCCAAAAAGGTTTTTGCCTGCCCTTTAAGTAGTGCAACCACTTACGCACCTTAAACAAATCCTGCCCACCCTCTAGCAGCATTTTTAGCTGCTGAACGTGGGCGGTATAAGTTGTCGTGGCAATGGGTGACTGATAGCTTATGCCGTTGTCGACTACATCAACAGGGCGGTCGATGCGCTCGCTCACGCCATTTAAGCCGCACTGCTCCCACACGCCAAAGCCTTGATATTTTGGCAAGTTATCAACAGCAATATCGGCAGTATCAGTAATCAGATAAGTTACCGATAGCTTGATAATATCGTTTTGCAGGCGCTCAAAGCCGTGCTCAGTGATGCGCCCCTCTCGTAGCGGGCAGATTAGCGCGTCTCTGTAGTCTGCGTCCACGGGTGCAGCAAAGCGCAATACGCTGTCGCCAACGGTTGTTAACTCGACTATAGCCTGCGCGTCTTTGCAGTAAATGTAAGCGTATTTGCTGTAAGTCGCCGCTGTTGTGTCAATGGCGACCTCGCTTGCGCCGTTGGTAATATCAACTCTAGTGTGCTCAGTCCACAGCGGCACGCCCACCAATTCGGTTAATGATGCGCTAATGAGATTTTTGGCAAGCGCATACTGCTGACTGTCTAAGATATGCTCATACTCCAATTCTTGGCGTGGCACTTCACGCAAGCAGATGCGTTGTTCGCCGCGGTGCGTTTGGATAACGTCAGTCAGCCAGTGGAGATACTCTTTGACATCAACAAGCGAGATAAATGGCAATACAGTCATGATAGTGCCTGACGTAGTCGAGTTGGGTTTTTCTTGAGCACGTTCCAAATGATTTTCTCGCCCGCGTCACTGCCCAAGTAGCTTTCCATCATTTCGGGGTCAACGGCGTTGATTATGCGGATATTTTGATTAGGTTGCGGCGCTTGTTGCGCTTTTTGTGCTTGCTGTTGTTGCACCTGCGCCAACGTCCTGTCGAGCTTTTTGGACGTTTGCGCGGTGGTGACGCGCTCGCCCCTTTGCAAAAACCAAGTGCCATCTTTTGGCACTCTGTCAATCCCGTCGTGCGCCATCCCTTGTGGCATGGCAACGCTCGCAATCGTGCTGATAATCGAGCCTGTGGCTGCGGCAACACTAGCCATCGCAGCAAGGTTTTGTGGCCACGGTTGCGCGGATGCCATTGCCAAGCCTTGCTGGATAGCTACCGCAGCTCGCGCAATGGCAAAGGCTTTTTCCATGGCAAACATGGTTCTGTACAGCGTTGAGTTTTCGCCCGCGTACGATTTAGCGTAACCCGCTAATGTGCCAAACATTTGCTCGCCCGCCGACATCATTGCTGCTTGTCCAGCATAGGCCAGCATTTTTTTCTGCTCTTGCATGTGGCGCTCAATCTCAACCATAGCGGCGGCGTGCTCTTGTGCTGATAGTTGCTCGCGCATCTGCTGAGAGTTCATTAGCGCCATCTTTTCGTCGTACCATTTCTGCAATTCGGCTTGCTGGTTGGCGACTTGCACGTATTCGCTAAAGATTCCTGTGTCGAGCTGGGGTGTAAAGTTGGGGGCGCTTTTCATATCAACCGCGCCCGCGATGGCGCGTTTTCTTGCTTCGTCAATTTGCGACTGAGCGACATTTGTGCCGCCTTGGTCTTTCAGCTTTTGCATCTCTTTTATGACACCAAGCTGATTTTTTAATGTTGATAAGCGCTTTTCGTCTGCGGTGGCTAATGAGTTATTTAAACTAGCAAAATCACTTTGTGTTTTTTCAACTTGTTTTGCAAGTTCTTGCGCTCGCTTCTCGCGGTCGCGGCTTGCTTGTTGCTCTTCTTTCCATTGTTCGCGCTCCAATGCGGTGAGATTTTTTGTGCCAACTGCGCCTTTTTCTAGCAGTTTTAAATACTGCTGATAGTATTTTTTGCGCATAGCTAGCCCGTTTGTACCGCCATTAATATGCCGTGTTAACCTGTAAATATCTCCCCGCTCGGCGTGCTGGTATCCTGTTGCTCCCCAGCGTTTTGATTTTAAGTACGCGTCCATGACCTTTATAGCGATATCGGGGCGCGCGGCAAGCGTCGGGTTATTAACCAAGTCAACGCCGACTTGTCGTCCATACTCGCGATAGTTTGCCCGCCCTGTGATGTGGACCAATCCGCGGCCTTTGTAGCGTGCGCCATCGCCTGCGCGTGTGTTGCCTAAATCACGGCGACCGTCATACTTTCTAAAGTAGCTCGCTCCGCCTAGCTCCGTTAGCCACTTAAACTTGCCTGTTTCCGTGGCCATTTGCCCCATAATTGCAGCGACAGCTTTATTAGACAGTCCTTTGGTTTGCAAAAAGTCAATAAGTGCGCTTTCGATGCCCTTGCTTCCCACTGTTCGGGCTGCATATTTTGCTGAGCCCCGTCTTCGCCCGCCGCTTGCCGCTCGCCTGCTTTTCTTTTGCTTTTCTTGCAAATCAAGCAGCTCACGATACTCAGCGAGTTGTTTTTCGCTGTATCCTTGGCTTTTCGCTTTCCATAACGCATACTCTTTTTCATTTAAAGTCAGTTTCTTACGCAAGTCTAATAATTTTGTGTTTATTTTTGCGACTTTTTTCGGGTCTGTAACTTTTCCGCTCTTAATGAGTGTTTGTAGCCCTTCTTGACGTTTTTTCGCCTCCGCCCGCCGCTTAACGCTCTTAGCGTGAGCACTGCTAATCCCGCCCGTGCCTGTACCAGCGGCATCTAATTCTTTGATTAATTTTGCTGATTTTTCAATCTCTCCGTTTACTTTCTTTTTCCAATCGTTAGCTATATCTCCTATTTTTTCTGATAACGACCTTTTTGCGCCAGTTGCCGCCTTTTCGACTCTTGCTTTAACTTCGTCGGGGTCTTCAAATAGTCCGTATTGTGACCCCCATTTTCTGACCTTCCTCAACGCGGGGAACATCTCATTTTCGCGGACGGTGTCTTCATCAAAGCTCGCGCTCATGTGATTTATCGTCTCATCGGCCATCGCCATCGCCGCGCCAATGCTCTCGCCTAAAACTTTAAAAACGGTTGTGACTGATTCGGCTATTTTCATCAGCCACACCATAGCCTTGCCGAGTTTTTTCCCCGCTTCTGTAGCCGCGTTTTCGCCGTCCTCCATTTCAAAAAACGCCAACCCCGCCTCATTTACCGTGGGGAGCAGCGCGCTCATAAACTGATTAGATACACCTTGCCCCATTAAGCGCACGTCTTCTAGTTGTATTCCTAGCTCTTTGGCGGCTTTGGCGGTTTTATCATTCATGATAACGCCCGCTTTTTCAGCAACTTTCCCCCACTCGTCAATCAACTCTCCGCCGTTTTGCAAAAGAGGCAGCAAAGCGGTCGCGCCATTAGCTAACGCCTCCATGTAAAATGTCATATCCTGTTGATTTACGCCTGCTTTTTCGAGCGTATCAACGTAGAGTTGCAGGGCATCTGCGCCACTCAGGTCGCGGAAAGCGTCGGCAGTTACACCGACTTTTGGAGCGATATTTTCAAAAAAGTCTTTTAGTGCGCCACCTCCTGTCTGCATATAATCGCCCATTTTGTCATTGACATCTTTTAAGATATCGGCAAGTTTGTCGTTTTCTATGCCCACGCTTTTGGCGGCTATTGCCCATTTTTGAAACTTGCCGATGCCCGTGTTGGCGATTTTAGAAAAACGCGACATCTCATTGGCGCTATTGACATAAGACACTGTTGCTGCGGCTAGGGCTGTGGCGGCCGCGACAGTACCAATAACTATTGTTCTGATGTCTTTGGTAATTCGGGCTATTCTTTGTTTTGTACGGTGCTGTTTCTCCAAAACATCTAATTGCTTTTTCTGTTCGCTGGTTAGATTCTCGCTAGCTCTTAACTCCTTAATTTTTATTTCAAAAGCACTTAACCCCTCATTCTTAAACGCCTTTTCCATTTCGGCAATCTGAGCAGTAGCGTGCTCGATGTCCTTTGATGCTTTTAGTTGCTGAGTTTTTTCCTTGTGCTGTTTCTCCAAAACATCTAATTGCTTTTTCTGTTCGCTGGTTAGATTCTCGCTAGCTCTTAACTCCTTAATTTTTATTTCTATTGAGCTTAATCCTGCGTTTACGACTGCCTTACTGGCCTCAGAAATCTGAGCAGTTATATCTTTAACAGCTCGCGCCACTTTTATCTGCTGCTCTTTTTCCTTGTGTTGCTTTTCAAGTAGATTTAATTGTTCGCGCTGCTCATCGGTTAGATTTTTGTTTGCTCTTAATTCCTTGAGTTTTATATCAAACGCACTAAGCCCCATATTCTCAACGGCTTCGCTTACGCTTGCCATTTCGCGTGAGACTTTTTGCATATCGCGCTTGAGTTGTCTTTCAAACTTCGCGGATGCACGCTCGGCTTTATCCATGCCTTTTTGAAAACTGGACGTTTGTGCGACCACATTTACCGTGAGCACTCCTAATGATGTTGACATTGATATTTTCCTATTCAAATTTATTTACATTTTTGTAAATAAAAAGTTTGCAAAAGTTAGCATTTTTGTATATAATAGCCTCATCAAAACAAGAGAGGTAAAATCATGAAACAGAGTGAATTTTTAAGGTGGTTGAAGAAACAAGGCGTAACGACAGCGCAAGGCAAAAAGCACTTAAAGCTGTATTACAAAGACAAGATAAGCCACCTCCCCCGACACCCCTCGAAAGAGTTACCAACGGGCACGGTGGAAGGAGTTAAAAAACAGCTAGGGTTGGAATAAACCCTAGCTAATTAAGCAAAAACTGGAGAACAACATGTATTACTATGCAAATTTTGACCGCGCCGACGACGGCATAACCGTCACTTTTAGAAATATCCCAGAGGCAATCACCTGCGGGCAAACCGAAGAAGAAGCTATCGAAATGGCAGAAGATGTTTTGCTGTCCTGCGTTGAGATTTACTTTGACCAAGGTTGGGTATTTCCGCTCGCTGGCAAAGCAAAAAAAGGCGAAGTGCCCATCTATTTACCCGAAACCGTGTACGCAAAAGTGCTTTTGCATAATGTAATGGTGGAAAAAGGGGTTAATAAAGCCGACTTAGCTCGCAAAAGCGAGTTAACGCCCCCTGAAGTACAGCGCATTTTAAAGCCCCGTCATCGAACAAAAATCGACACCATCGGGCGGTGCTTGTCGAGCCTAGGACGACCTTTGCAGTTGTCTGTATAACCAAAATGTCGGGCTACTTTAGTCCGACATTTGTTTAAACAATTCATGCAATTCAATTTCGGGTTCGTCAAGATGCGGCGCGAAGTCGTAAATGCTAAAGGCTTTATCGCCTTTGCCGATTTTGCTGTTGGCGTAAATCATTGACAGCATTGCCGTGTTTTCCTCGACTCGCATGCCTATGTTTAAGCTACCGCGTTTGACACGGTAGGCTTGCCATAAGGCAAACTCGGCGTAGCTGATACGCTGCCGCGCCTCGGCGATGGTGCGCCCACCGATGCCATTAAGCACCAGCTCGCACCATACTTCTGCCTCTTCGTCTAGCCCTTTCCCAGTCCGTTGACCTCGCCGATTGCGCCAAGTAGCGACATGGTCAAGCCGCTACAAATCGCACCGCGTTCGGGGTCGGCGCTGCCGTCGATATCGCCCACGGTAAAGACTGGCTCGCTGTTTTCGTCAACGATAGACGATGCGATGCGCTCTGCAATTGCTTGTTTATTATCGCTTTCGTTGTTATACGCGTCAATTTGTGCGATTGCCTCGTCATACGACAGCGGCTTAACAAAAACGGTGGCGGTGTGCTCGCCCGTACCATTGTGCCATGTGATTTCTTTTTCGACAGGTTTGCCGATAAAGCATTGCTCGCCCAGTGACTGGGCGTTTAAGATATTTTTTTTAGTCATAATTAATTAACTCGCTCTTTTGATTGTCCAAGGGGTTTTTTGGTTGATTTTTACCGTGGTTTTCATGATGCTATCGGGTTCGATTTCGAGCGGAAAACTCTCAACCGAGCCAGTTGCCGTTACCCAGTGGCGTTTGTCGGGCAAGGTGAACGTGTCTGTTGATGATTCGTATGTTGGTGCAAGCGTGGCATCATAATCGGTTACGTCTGAATCTAATGAGCAGCCGATAACCCACTTGACTTCGGGGTCGGACTTATCCATCGCCAAGTCGTAAAGCGCCGTGTGGGCTGGGTTGCTGAGGTCAAGATTTAAGCCTAGGCTGCTCTCGCCCTTTTCCATTAGCCCTTTAACTGATTGCTTCATCTCCGTTTCGCATAGAGTTGTCGTATCAATCTCGGTATAACTAACATCGCCCAAATCTAACGATGTTACGCATACTTTATGCAGGCCAATTTCAGGATTGGCAAACCAAATATGCAAGCCTTGTGTTTTAATTAATGCCATTTTTAGCTCCTTTTTTGTTAAAAATAAAAAAGCCCTCATTGAGGGCTGAAAGATAAAGTTGTTTATTTGCGGTGTGACCAGATACTCACATCAAACGACAATCGATACAGCTTGGTTTCGTGGTCGCGCGTCACTCCTCGCCACGAGGTGACGTAGCAATGCAACTCAATAGCATCTCGAATTGCGTGCGCTACTTTTTTGACTTCTTGGTAAGTTTTCGCATACGCGTCAATTTGCACGGTAAAACTGTCGATTTGCGGGCGGCAACCGAGCATGTTTTCAGGCGCTCCCGTGATTGTTTGATACGTTGCAAACGGCGTTTCGTCGTGCTCAACACCGATAATCGGGTAAAACCGCGTAGGGTTTTCGCCGAGCAGGGCTTTGCATTTATCGTCGTTTGCGACTAATTTAAATAATTCCATGTTTGGCAATTTCCTTTTTGATTTCTTCGCGCATCGCTGCAGTAAATACCTGCTCTGCTTGTCGAGGATTAAAAGCAGGGCGCAAAAAGGGCTGTGCGGGCATCTTTACCGTGCCAAACTCTAACAGCCGCCAATACCACGTATCGCCGAACTTGCCGCCGTTGCCGTCATCTTTCGCACCGCCCCGCACGCCTAGCGAGGCTTTAATTATTCCGCTAAGTTTAAAGCGTTTTGTACTGACTTTAATCGCCAAGTTTTTGGCGATACTTTCGGCTGTTTCGGGGTCATCAAATCTTAATGCGTTGGATTTTGCTTTTTTATGGGCAGGTTTTAGCGACTTTCTTGCCGCGCGGGATGTGGCGCGGCGAACCATCTTGTCAGACATGTTGCTGAATAATTTTTGCAGCTCTTCTGCGCCCTCGAGAGTAAAATCTATGCCGTCAGCCATCGTTGACACCCTCGCTCACTGCCAAAGTGACATATTCGCGCCCTGACTTTGCATCGGGCAAAATGCCCTCAATGTTGTAGATTTTGCCGCGATAGACAACGCGCATGGTGCTGTCTATGTCGCGGTATCGCATCACGATACGTGTACTAACTTTTGATTGTTCCGCGCCAGATGCGATAAAATCGCGAACGGATAGCGGCTCGATGCTTGCCCACGTTGTTGCCACATCTTGCCAGTCGTTTAGCATTTCCCCTGTGTCGGGGTCTTGCACGTGTTGTTTTGACTGGATTGTTACTCGGTGGCGTAGTTTTCCTGCTCGCATATTACACCCCTATTTTTCGGTAGGGGTGAATTAGCGCGTCATAACCTATCGGGCACTCAAACAGCTGAATATCCGCAACAGCCTCGCGATGTTCGTAAAAGTGGCTAATCAGCAGTAACATCGCCATTTCTAGCACAGCTTCAACCACAACGCCTTCCTTATCGCCTTTTTCCGCTTCGCTGTCGAAAATTGGACGGTCAATGTGGTTGGCAATAGCGAGCTTTGACACATCTAGATAACGTGTTAGCAATGCATCTTCGCTAGTATCGTCGCTATCTATGCGGCATTGTTGTTTGATGTCGGCTAAGGTAATCATTTTTTAGGTTTGGATGAGGTTTTTGTTTCTTTTTCAGGCTCTTTTACTAGCCCTAATCGTTGAGCGGCTTCTAGGGCTTTCCCACTGAGTTCATCGCCTTTTTGAATAATGACGACACTAATGCCGTCTGGCGAATACTTAAAAGTTTCAATTGCTTTCATTACACAAAAAAGAGGGCTTTCGCCCTCTTTGCTCCGTTTTTGATAGTTAAATTACTGGATTTGTAAAAACTTCACCGCGTTGGTGTCAGTAATCATTGAACCAGTGCGTTTTGTTGTGTAGAAATGAACGTACGGCTTGTTGAAGTAAGGGTCGCGGAGCATTCTTGTGCCAATGCGGTCAACGATTGTAAATGACCGTTTATAGTCACCGAACGTCAGCGCCTTAGCACCTGTGGCAAGGTCTGGCATGTCTTCATTTTCAACAATGCCATATCCATTAATTAAATCAGGCTGACTCAGCTCAAGCCCTGGACGCCACAAATAATTGCCCTCGGAATCCTTTAGCTTGCGGATTTCTGCAAGCGTTGCACTGTTCAGCATCCATTTGGCGCGCTTTCGATAGCCTTTTTTCAGTCCGTACAAAATCTCGATTAAATCGTCACCAGAGATAATGCCAGCACTGCTAGAGGTGAACAATTGAACTTTGCCAAAGTCGCGCTCTTTGTCTTTTTTAGCGTCGGTTTTAGCAGTGAGCAAGCCAATTGGTTTATTAGAGCCATTCCCTAACAAGAATGCCTCACCCTCTTTCTCGGCAAAAGCCTCTGCAATTTCGCCAGTAATCCAACTTTCAACATTGAAATAGATATCATCAAGCGCACGCTGTGTCACGGCTGGGTTTGCGTATAACTCACCCATTGTCGCCTCAACTTGCCCGAGTTTTGGCGCGTCTGTTTCGCCTCGCGAGTCCGTTTCCCCGACCCAACCAGCGGCAGCACCGCCTTTGTTAACTGTCTTCTTGTGATTATCTGTGCCAATAGTAATAACGTTGGCAATTTGACGCATTGGCGACTGCTCACCCAGTAACTCAAGTAGTTTTTTATCCCAGCTTTCAGGGACAGCAAAACCGCCGTCTGCATCTGTGCCTGTATTGATAGATTTTTGACTTAATTCGCCTTCATCGCCTTTTCGCATAAAAGCCTCAAAGTCCTTGGCATACTCGCTAGACTCACCGCCACCATCAAGGCGATTTCCTTTTGCTTCAAAAGACTTTAATCGCTCTTCAAGCTCGGCTTTTTCTTTTGAAAGAGAGGCGATCGCGGCGTCCATTTTCTCAATTTTTTCGTCAAGGTCGCTTGTTGATTGACCTTTTTCGATACGCTTTAGACGCTCATCGTTCGCTTGCTTGTAATCTTCAAACACAGAACCAAGCTCGCCGATTTTCTCTAATACTTCTTTAGACATTTTTAATTTTTCCTATAGTTTTTTCAATCTCTTTGATGATTTCCGCATCATCACCCTTGCTTCGCTGATTATCATCATCGTCTCGATGATTTAGACCATCGTAGCCGTCAGAAATAAACGCTTTCGCTTTCTGACGAGTAAACCCAGCGTCTCGCAGGATTTGTTCAATTTCTCTTTTGGTTGGGATTCCACCCTCACTAAACGCACTCTTAACGCTTTCGACGCGAGCTTCGTCATTAGCGGGGAATGTCACAACCGATGTTTCTTTTAAGTCAATTTCTTTCAAAAGCCACACGCCTTTTTCAGAGTCATATTCATAATCTTTCAACATAAACCCAATTGACAACCCCGAAATAGAGCCTTTTTTAAGATGAACATAGGCGCGCTTTGCCATGGCATCATCATCAATAAATAGCTCGCCCTCACAATAAAGCCCCTTTTCGTCTTCGTACATTTTTGTCCATCGACCAATTGGTTCATCGCGCTTGTGTTGCCAGAGCAACGCGGGCATCGTGCTTTTCTTTTGATGATTATTAAGAGACTCAAGAAACGCCCCTTTTAAAACAATATCGCCATAGCTATCTTCTACATCAAAAACAGAAGCATAACCTTTGAAAGTGCCGTTTTCTTGTATATCATCAGCCTTAAAATGAAAGTCTAAGTGCTGCTTGTTGTTCGTGTTCTTAATTTTCATCTTCATTACCTGATTGCTCGCCGATTGGTTTGCCGTTGATTGCCATATTGAGGGGCGTTAAGTAAATATCGCCGCCCTCGCGCGGGTTCATGTCTTCTAGTGCGCGCACCTCGTTGGGTGACAGCGCACCGTTTTGGATTTGCTTTGTGTAAAAGTCGCTACGGCTTTTCATGTCGCCACGCATCAATGCGTTGACGTTGAACTTGGCAAAATAGCGACTGCGTTCAGATTGTGGCAGTAAACTCATAACCAAGCGCTGCTCGATTTTGACTAAATACGGCATCAAGCACGCTGTAACAAATTCTGTGCCTTGGTGTTCGATATTTGAAAAAGTCGCTTTTTCCAAGTCGCCAATCATGTGAGGCGGCACACGGTAAATCCCTGCAATTTCTGAGCGAGAAAACTTACTTTGCTCAATGTACTGCAAGTCCTCGGCTGTCAATCCAAGTCGCTGTACTTTCGCATCTCCACCTAAAATGGCGGTGGCGTGTCCGTCGTTATCAAAGATGCTATCCCATGAAGTCCTCAACTCGTCGCGCTGCTCTTTCTTTAGCTGCGCGGCGGTACTGATTACAGTTGCGGTACGGCCACCGTCGCCAAAGGTGCGATTGGAATGCCTACGCATATTGTGGGCGTTTATCAGTGTCTCGCGATTTTGTCGCAATGGACTTATACCGTTTACACCGTCAAAAGTGAACAGCTTGATATGTAAAATATCTTTGGGTAGCAAAACATCTTTGCCGCGCTTGGTGTTGACTTCATAAGTTAGCTTCCAGTCCTCAAACTTTGGCGTGACCGCATCGGGGTCGAGCGGTAGCAACTCATAGACTTCACCGCTACTTAGGCGATTGATGTGGGCATAGTGATTTCCGCGTAACGCCAAATGCAAGCCGACCATTTCTTTGTACTCGGCAATGGTTTGAAATTCATTAGGATTAACCGTTAATAAGCGAGATAGCGAGTGATTATGCGCGGAAACCCGCGTTTCGCCTTGTCGTTCGTATAGCGACAAGGGCAGCTGCCCAATGCTTTCGCTAATGACTTTCGCGCACGAAAAAACCGCTGATAAACCAAAGTCATCGCCTTGCGAACCTAAGCCCTGCTTTTTCATCTCAACCAACAGCTGTTCAGCCGTCATCTGCTGGGACTTTCTTCTAAATAAATCTAAAAATCTCATTAAAATATACTCAGCCCCTCTTCTTCGGCTTCTTGCATTGTTAGTCCTTGACACATAATCAAGGTGACTGGTGCGTCAATTTTGTTTTCGGGAAACTCTTTGCGTGGGTAAATGTTTTCGTTTGCGTCTTCCTTTGCGACCACGTTGGACATTTGCCAGTCGAGACAGGGATTATCTTCATGATAAATATCGCCTTTCAATATTCCAGCCTCAAACTCTTTCATCGGCTCGCTGATTGTTGATACGCGCATCGGGTATTCAACAACGGGGTAGTTGTCTTTGTCGAGCGACTGCATCATGCTTTGCGCTTGCCACGGGTCAAAGGCGATTTGTTGCACGTCAAACGCATCACACAAATCGCGCAAATCGTTTTCTATGCGCTCATAGTCAATCACATTGCCGTCAGTGGCAATCAAATAGCCTCGTCTTATCCAGCCCGAATATTGGCTGTTCGGGTTGTTTTCGGCGGTTTCCTCTGGCACATAACACTTTGCAAAACAGTATTTTTTACCGTCTTTTTCAATCATGATGCCAATGACAGACAAATCGGTTTTGCTCGCCAAATCTAGCGCAAGCCACGCGCGACAGCCTTGCAAATCCTCTAGTTTTAAGTCGGTTTTTTGCTCATCCCACTTGACCATGTTTAGCCATGCGGTAGCAGCGTTCACCCAAACGTTCAATCGCTTGGTCAAAAAGTTGTTTTGCGCCGACGGCATCTCCATCGCCTTTTTACACAAGCGCGCAATGTCATCAGGCTTAACTGATACATCCCAGTTTGGGTTGGCTTTTTCCCACACTGCCGGGTCTGTCCAATCGTCATCCTCATCAATGGTAAAAATTACACCAAAGACACTATCATCATCTACCGCGCCAGAAAGGATTTTGGCAACATAGCTTTGTATCTCGTAACAAATACCTGCGCGATTAAATCCTGCGGTAGTAATGTTTAAAATCAGTGGTTGCGACCTTGACCCCGTGCCCGTTTCGATTACGTCGTAAACCTCTCTAGTCTTATGAGCGTGCAGTTCGTCGTTGCAAGCACCATGGACGTTTAATCCATCCAGATTGCCGCCTTGGTCGCGCGCCAACGCTTTAAATACGCTTGCAGTATTTTCGACATAAACGCTATGCGCTGATGTTTTAACGCCCGTATGCTTGCGTAGCCCTGGGCATTTTTCAACCATGCGTTTTGCATCGTCAAAAACAATCCGCGCTTGGTCTTTTGTTGTCGCAGTACTATAAACTTCTGCGCCTGCTTCACCGTCCACGGTCAGCAGATACAGCATTATCCCGCTTGCAAAAGTGGACTTGCCATTTTTGCGAGGTACGCAGATATACGCCATTTTAAAGCGACGCAACCCAGTGTCTTTGTCAACCCAACCAAAGATATTAACAACAATAAATACTTGCCACGGCTCAAGTGTGATTAACTTTTTTTGTTTAGCTAATTCGCCTTTGATGTGAGGCAATAGCTCGATAAACTTGCACGCCTTTGCCGCTTTTTTCGCGTCTAGTTGATATTGCCAATCATCGCGCTTTAAATTGTTTAAATAGCGTTGACAGGCTTGTCGGACGTATTCACATGCGACAATTTTACCCTTGGCGACTTTCTTGGCGTAACTCTCGGCTATTTTTAAATAGTCTTTCATTTACTCCGCAAACTCTGCCCACGGGTCTGCCTCTTCACTTTCATCTGCTATGGTAATTTTTGAGCGGTCGGCTGGGTTCATGCCCAGTTTTGCGAGCATTGATGATATTTGCGCGTATGCGCTTGCAGGTGCGCCACCTGCCTCACGGATGCTTGCCAGCATCATCGCGGTTAATTCAATGTGTATGCGGTCGCTGTCAAAGGCTACACCGTCAACAACCGTGCTAACGATGTCGTTCCATGCCTCGCGCTCTAACGCCGTAAATCTTTCAGGCGTCTCGCCTAGCGGTGTGGTTGGCTTCGGTTCGTTTTTGTTGATTCGTCCCGGGTTAACCGCTGCACTGCCGTTTAGCTCTTTTAACTTGGTCGGTTTTCTTGGTCTTGCCATTTAAATCCGTTTTCTAATTTTGCAGATGTAAAAAATCTATTGGGGGCGCGGTTTTTTGGCAAAAACTCCCAAACTTTTTACCCGCCCCTCCCTGTACGTTTCTCAATCTTTTGCTTATCGCTGTCATGGCATCGCTTACAAAGTGACTGCCAATTCTTTCTATCCCAGAATAAATTCATGTTGCCTTTGTGAGGCGTGATGTGATCAACCACTGTCGCCGACTTGATTATCCCCTTGTCTTTGCAAAATACACACAAAGGATTGGCTTGTAGATACGCTTTACGCGCTTTACGCCATTTGCTGTTATATCCACGTTGCGTTGATGTCGGACGCTGCCCCAGTTTGACTTTGCTCTTGACTCCTTTCGGCTGTTTTAGTCTACGTATCGCTTTAGGCATAATTAAAACGCCGAGATTATGAGTTTTATTAATCCCGTAGCCTCGCCCACTAGCATGACAAGTCCGCCACCTAGCATCCAAACTATCCGGTTTAATGACGTTACTACTTTGTTATTGGTTTGTTCAAGCTGTATGAGCCGCTTTGCGTGCTCAACACTACGAGAGTGTAGTAGTTTGATTTGTCCCTCTGGGGTAAATTTGTCAAAGTCTCTGATTTCTGTCATCTTTACACTTCCTGCGGTACATCTCGTTATGTACTACTATTTGCTGTTTTGTTTTTAAAGTGTCCTTTCTGCTTGCCGTGATTTCTTTAAAGCTTCCGCAACCTTTGTCAATCACGTAAGTTACCGTGTTCGTGCAACCGCTGATTGATAGCGTCATCATCCATACGAGCAGCAATAGCTTCTTGTTCGCGTCTTTCTTCATAGTCTTGTATCGATGTTTCTAGCCCTTGTTTGGCTTGTTGGAGCTGTTTGTTCTGTTGCTCGGCTTGCTTTCTTCTGTTTCGTTGGTACCGCGCATATCCGCCTAGTGTGAGTATCGTCAGCGCAAAAGCACCAAAAGCAATTAGCCATGCTTTTAGTTTAGTTAGCATCACTATCACCTGCCGCATCGTCATGCAATTTAGTCCAAACGATACCCGCAAACGATAAGGCGACAATGCTCATGCCGATGTATTCGCCCCACGGATACCCGCGTGTGAGAGCGTCTGCACTGTCTTTTACTTGCTGTAGCTGGCTAAGCGTTGAGAGTATCCAGCCTGTGTTCAACAAGACAGCAAAGCCCACGCGTTTTGACTTTGCGATTTGTTTTGCTTGCTTTTTCATACCAATTTACCTGCCTTGTTTGCCCTCATGTCTTTGAGATTGTAGCGTCCGGGGTTTGGTCGAGATTTGACCGGCTTTTTATTTATTGACCGCGACGGCCAGTAGTAACCAACCACTCTTCTTTTGCCAAACGCTTTAATATTGACCTCGTCGTTTTGATTGCCTCCCAATACGCAAATCTTGTTGCCTTGTTTGCCAACAACAAAGCCGACATGCCCACCGCCTCGACGACTAAAGACAACAATACATCCGTATGCAGGGGAGTTTAATCTAGTCATCTCCGCGGCATTAGCCCAAGCTTTGGCTCGGTACCAGTGCTTGACCACGTATCTACCGCTCTCTGTCAGCATCTCTGCGACAAAACTACCGCACCATGGTGTCTCATCATCGCTCCACCACGCTCTTAATCTCTTAAGCCAAGACAGGATAGTTTTGTTGTGTCTTCTGCCCTTTATCTCATGTAGCCCGATATGCGCGCGGGCTGTAGCAATCCAAGGCAATTCTTTGTTTCGTCTTTTGGGCATTTCTTTCTCGCATAAAAAAACACGCATGACTAGCGTGCTTTTGTAGATAATTGTGTTAGTCGGGGGTATTAATTAGTTAGACAATTTCCCAGTCTTCGGCGAGCACATCGGTTTGCGATGCCAGCCAAGGTACCGCCTTATCATCAGCTGTCTTCATGTAGATGGCATCAAGCACTGGCGTGTTTTTCGTTTTTCCGCTGTCGCCATAGCAATCATTAATTGATTTCTCAACTACCGCCCCAGCAACAAAAAATAAAAACATATTCTTGCCGTTCCAGCCTTTTCGGGCGACTGTTTGGCCTTGCTTGAGTGCCTCAATTGCTTGGCCAAAGTTTAAATTTTCTTTTTTCATAATGTTTTCTCAAATAGGTTATTTACTCAACTTTCCCACCTAAGATTAACAAATAACACTTTGATATAGTTCATTTGTTCTTCAATCCATTGCTGGACTTGTTTTTTAATTGATTCTATG
>PDWI01003976.1_pt1 | contig 20304 bp, 19 predicted proteins | sample 1430891 | NCBI WGS metagenome assembly PDWI01 (sample SAMN01162508, study PRJNA174530) | Oral metagenome, whole genome shotgun sequencing project. | biome: Marine environment; feature: Marine mammal; material: Swab sample of the gingival sulcus; isolation source: swab sample of gingival sulcus... | reverse complement strand
CTCCCTATCTTTTCTAAAGAAGTGGTAGCTATTAATATCTACTAATGTTCTTGAATTTTCTCCAGTTAAGTCATCAAAATAGGCGTTTATTTTATATAGCCCATCTTTTTCTTTTAGTAGTGAAACCTGTAGCATATAACTAATCTCATTTTTAGCTGGTACAAAGTCTTTACTAAGATATACTTCCTTATAAAATCCATTTTCGCTGGATGAGAAGCTAGCATCTAAGTCAGATGTAGAAGTAATAGTAGATATTTTTTCTAGTTCATTAGTCAGTAAAAGAGTAGCAGTATCTGTAATCATAGACTGCTCATTTACTGCATTTGCAGCTACGAACAGCTTGATTACGACAACGCTAATAAAGGCTAGCATGGCTATCGATATGGTAATTTCTATTAGGGTAAAGCCGTCATTTTTCTTCATACTTATTCCTTTATTTTGAACTTGCTTCTTATGGCTGAAAGCCTAGTTAAATTTCGTCCGTTCACATCTAGGCTAGTTTCTATTATATTATCATTCATTAGTTTTATACTTCCATTTTCCACATCTACTATCTTGGTGGAGAGCTCGTCGCTAAGAGTGCCATCGCTATAGCACTCATAAAGAGCCCCATCCTTGAAGTATATATAGGAGAAAAGTCCTTCTTCTTCTCCACCATATGCCACGATTATAGTCTGACCGAAGCCTTCTCTTTCTTCAACGTTCACCCTGTGGGCTATGTCGTTTTGCTTGACCTTCATATTGACAAAGGACAGGGCTATCCTAGCGTTTTCCTCACTATCTTTGATAGCTAGAGTCTTTTTGTATTGATTGCTGCCCTCGAAGATGAGGACTACGACCATGATGGAAAAAAGTATTAAAAGAAGTGTTACCATGATGGTCTCTACTGAATATTTTATGTGTTTACTCATCTTTTATATTCTTCCTTATATTGTCGTGTATGATTATTTCAGGCATGATATTGGAGGAAAATACGTGGTATTCATAGATGTAGTTTTCCCTATCCATAATCAGTCCATAGTTTTCTTCTAGATACTCTAAGTCATTGGGGTAGCTTCCCTCAGAAGCATAGCATTGCATGACTGTTTTTTCTATGACAGCCTTGATATTTTTTTTGGAAATATCATTACTTTTACTTCCTAGATTTGTACTAGCATAGATAAGCGCTATCAGGAGGATTCCAATGAAAATGTATAAAATTGTATGTGAAAGTATATTTATTTTGCTATTCATTTACTCGCTTCCTTTTAGCCTAAGTAATTAGCTTATTGTATTCATTATATTTATAACTGGTAGCATTACTGAAACTAGGATGATACCTATGATGATAGAAAGGACTATAATTAGAGCAGGTTCTATCACGCTTGTAAGCTTTGCCACCTTGGAGTTAGCATCCTCTTCCATATAGTCAGATGCCTTTAGCAACATCTCTTCCATATGCCCTGTGCTTTGGGCTACGGAAAAAAGTCTAGTCAGCACCCAAGGGAAGATGTTTAGGTCTTCTAGCACCTTGTCTGGGCTAGCACCCATATCGAGTTCATCTTTGGCTTCATTTAAGCGTCCTATTATGTAGGAGTTGTCCATGATACCAGATATCATCTCGAAGGCTGTAGATACTGGTATTCCAGCCTTATAGAGCATGGATAAATTTCTGGAAAATTTAACTGCTAGTATGGACGAGTTTATTCCACCCAGTACAGGCATGGAAAGTTTAAGCTTATCTTTTTTCAGTTTGCCTTTTTCAGAGGAAAAATAAAGCTTGAGTGAGACTATAATAGCAATAATTATTCCTAAAATAATCCATCCATTCCTAGATAAAAATAAGGAAAAGTCCAAGATGTTTCTGGTGACGCTTGGCATGTTTCCACCAAGGCTCATAAGTATATCATTGAACATAGGTAGAACCTTGACCACTAGTAAGATGATGACTCCAAACATCAAAATTGCCAGTATAATAGGGTAGGTAATAGCTTGTTTGACCCTTTGTGTAGTTTCCATATCCTTCTCTAAAGAGTTGGATACTTCGGTAAGGGCAAATGGCAGGTCACCACTTTGCTCTCCTATATTTATCATATTTTTGACCATCAGAGGTATCTCAGGACATTCATTGATGGCATCGGCAAGGGTCATGCCCATGTTGATGCCAGCCAAGACCTTGTCTACTAGATTTTTGGTAAAAGCATCATCAGTTTTATTTTTAATTAGCTCTAAACCTTCAAAAATCGAAATATCTGAGTCGATAATCAGCGCTAACTGTCTGATAAATATTATTAGATTACGGTTTATTTTTTCTTTCATAGTTTTTCCCTTACTTGTTATTTTTTACAGCTAAATGTTACCTATCTTTGTTTTAGATATGTTTGTAGTAAGTTTGCATCATTTACCCTAGAAAGAGCCTGTTGTTCACTTATCAAGCCTTCCTTACAGAGTCTAGCAATGGTTCTTTCCATGGAAACCATGCCTGTATTTCCTGCATTTTGTATGAGGTTGTTTATCTGGTAATGCTTACCCTCTCTAATTAAGTTTCTAATGGCTGGATTTACTATCATTACTTCTGTAGCCAATACCAAGCCATCGCCATCTTTTCTAGGTATGAGTTGTTGGGAAACTATCCCCTCTAGTATGGTTGCAAGTTGGCTCCTTACCTGATTGACTTGGTCGGTAGGGAAGGAATCCAGTATCCTGTCTATTGCCTTTACAGCTCCGTTTGTGTGTAGGGTAGAAAGCACGAGGTGTCCAGTTTCTGCAGCTGTGAGGGCTATGGAAACTGTATCAGGGTCACGCATTTCTCCTAGCAATATAACATCAGGGTCTTCACGTAAGGTGGACTTAAGTGCGGATGAAAATGATGTCGCATCGCTTCCTATTTCCTTTTGTGTAACCATGGATTTATCGTGCCTGTGTAGGTACTCTATAGGGTCTTCTATAGTGGAAATATGGTAGTTGTGATTGTGATTTATATTTTGAACCATACTAGCTAAAGTCGTAGATTTACCACTGCCAGTCGCCCCTGTTATAAGGACTAAGCCCTTTTTTAGATTTAGGAAATTTCCGATAACGTCAGGTAGTCCTAAATCAGAAAGTGTAGGTATTTCAAGTGGTAGGGTACGAATAGCCATGGCATAGGTACCACGTTGTAGGTAAACATTGCACCTAAATCTTCCTAGATGCGCCCTAGAGTAAGAAAAGTCAAAAGTCTTCTTACTATCGAGTTGCTTTATCTGAAAGGCATTTAGGTATAGGTGGACTATATCAGCCATAAAATCAGGCATGATTTTGTCTTTATTTTCTATAGGCTTAAGCAGGCCATTTGTCCTAATTAGTGGGGGTGAGCCCACGCAAAGGTGAAGGTCTGTAGCCTTACTATTTACTGATATTTCTAATAATTCATCTATATATTTTTCTAATATTTCTGTCATAATCACTCCTGCATTTTATTAATTTAAAACCTCTTTAGCTGTCGTATTGCCATCTAAATTTGGAAAGAAAAAGGTCTTTCTATATTTTATATCGGAATCATATACTCTTAAATTAGTTAAAATAAAAAAAGCCCACTTTTTATAGTGGACTTTTAAGCTATATGTTAATAATTAAAACATATCTCCGATTTTATCCATAGCAGTTTCAGCTAGGTCTTCTACATCTAGGCCACGAACAGCCTTTGATGCCATTGAGCCTGCTGGTGCAGGTAGTTTATCTTCTAAAAATGAGGCTACTACTTCAGTTACCTTCTTTGCTACTGCTTCATCTAAATTTGCTTTTTCCATTAAACTTTTTACTAATTCGTTCATCATTTCTCCGATTTCTTTACTTTATTAATTGGTTTTGTTTAATTTAGGAAGTATCCTAAATTTATTTATTCTTCTACTTCAACTAGTTCTGCTGTTGGTGCGTTTTTCCTGAGTGATTCTATGCCTTTTAAACATGATTCTTTAGTAGAATATGCTTGTCCAGCAGCTATTACTTGACCGTTTCCAGCCTTTAGTCTAAAACGATACTTGTCACTCTTGTCTTTGTATACTTCGAATTTTCCTGCCATAACATCCTCCTATGGTCGATTTGTTTTACTACAAGTATAATTATACCAAAATAGTCCTAAGAAAAAAAGGGTAATAGTATTAAAATTCTTTTAGGACTTGAAGACTAGGCTTATTTAGCTGTCAAAGTGACCATGCCCTTATCGTTTATTTTTAATTCACCTTGCATGAATTCTTCCTTATCCTTTAACTGTAGTTTAAAGTCTTCTATGCTTCCATTTTTAATCAAAGCTTCTATAGTTTTAGCCTCTAAATCCACGCAGTCCTTAAACATATTTTTCCATATAGTGAACTTGCAACCACTCTTCCAATGCGAACAATAAAAGGCAGCCTTGTTTTCTAGGACAACACCTTCTCCACAAAGAGGACATTTTCCTAGGTGTTTCTTAATCTTTTTGATATTTGGAGGAGGCACCTTGAAGTCACCCCTAGTTTGCATGGCACCATTTACTATGTAGTGGGTAAAACGGTGTATGCTTTCTATAAATCGCACAGGGTCTAGCTCTCCCTTGGCTATCTTGTTTAAACCCTTTTCCCAACGCCCTGTAGTCTCGGGTGACTTGAGTTCATCTGGAGCTATGGCTATGAGTTTGATACCTTTTTCAGTAGGTATTAGAGACTTACCCTTCCTGCTTATATATTTTACTTGTAGGAGTCTTTCTATTATGGATGCCCTAGTAGCAGGAGTACCAAAACCAGAGTCCTTTAACTGCTCCTTTAGTTCTTCGTCTTCTACGAATTTACCTGCGTGTTCCATGGCACTAAGCAGGGTATTTTCCGTGTATAACTTAGGTGGTGAAGTCTCTTTTTCAGCTAGCTTACCATCTAGGATATTTACGGAATCCCCCTTTTCTAGCTTAGGTAAAAGACTCTCTTTTTCTTCGCCCTTATACAGTACCTTGAATCCTGGGTCTACTACGATTTTGCCCTTAGACACAAAGGAATGTTTGTCACATTTTACAACGATTTCTGTAGTCTCGTATACAAAGGGTTCGTAAAAAATAGCGATAAATCTCTTAACTATTAGGTTGAAAATCTTGAGTTCATCAGGACTTAGATTCTGAGTATAAGGCTTTTTATTTGTAGGTATAATCGCGTGGTGGTCGGAGACTTTTTTGTCATCTATTATACGTTTGGAAAACTTCATGCCTTTTTCTAGGACATGTGTGGCTGCAGCAGCATAGGGTGGGACATTTAGCTTTTGCATGGTTTCCTTTGCTACTGACTTCATATCACTTGTTAGGTACTTGCTATCAGTTCTAGGGTAGGTGATAAGTTTTCTTTTTTCATATAGGCTTTGAGCCAGGTCTAGGACCTTTTTAGCACTGAAGCCATATATCTTATTTCCATCTCTTTGAAGTTCTGTTAGGTCGTAGAGAAAAGGAGGGTTGGTCTTAGCCTTTTTCTTCGTGATTTTATTAACGATACCTTCCTTGCCCTTGACTTCATTTATGATTTCTTCAGCTTGTTCTTTTTCATCTATTCTAGTATTGGAGGTCTTGCCCTTGAAATAAGTTCCCTTAAATTCTCCGTAGTCCACCTCTACTTCAAAGTATTTTTTAGGCACGAAATTATCTATTTCAGCCTGCCTGTTTACTATGAGGGCTAGGGTAGGAGTTTGTACCCTACCAACACTCAAAAGTACGTTGTTTTTGGTAGTGAAGGCTCTAGTAGCATTTATTCCTACTAGCCAGTCAGCCTCGGAGCGACACTTGGCGCTGAAGTAGAGGTTGTCGTAGTTTTTTCCATCTACTAATTTATCGAAACCGTCCTTTATAGCCTCATCTGTCATGGATGAAATCCACAGTCTTTCAAAGGGTTTGTTTGTCCCAGATAGACTATAAATATACCTAAAAATAAGCTCGCCCTCACGTCCTGCGTCAGTTGCGCAGATTAGGGAGGAGACCTCATTACTTTTTATTAATGAAATAATGGTTTTTAGCTGATTTTTTCCGTTTTCATCTGCCTTTATCTTCATTTCCTTTGGCAAAATAGGCAGGGTAGAAAAAGACCACTTCTTCAGGGAAGGGTCGTAGTCGGCTGGGTCAAAGAGGGTAACTAGGTGACCGAAAGCCCAGCTTATTATGTATTTTTCTCCTTCCATGTAGCCACTTTTTTTAGTTTTTATCCCCAAAACTTTGGCAATATCTCTGGCTACAGAGGGTTTTTCTGCGATAATTAGTTTCTTCATATAATGAATTTTAACATAAAAAGCTAAAAAGTTAAATTCCTAAACTTCATTAACCGATAAATAATTTGAAGAATATGATAAATTATATTGGAGAAAAAATGAAAAGAATAACAGCTATAATACTTATATTTATACTCTCAGCGACTTCGGTCTTTGCTGTAAAAAATGAAAACGTAAACTACGATAAGGTTGCTAATTCCTATGTAGGAAATGGTGACTACAATATCAAGAATGCAAACTTCGTTGATGTGGCTGGTGGATTTTGGGCTAAAGATGAAATAAGTAAGTTATCAGCTCTAGGAATCTACAAGGGTTATACCTATGTGGAATCCATGAGATTCGCTCCGAATTCAGAGGTTAGCAAGGAAGAAGCATTGGCGCTTATGCTAAGACTAGTCGGTAAGCAGGCAGAGGTACAAGCTGAGGCTGAAAAAGTAGCGGAGCAGGGAGTAAAGGGGTCTTGGTCTACAGGCTACCTAAAAGTAGCTGCTGATATGGGACTTATCACGCAGGCTGATTATGAGGCTGCAAATGCAGATGCAGGTTCTTCATTTGGAGGAGAGCAATCCTTTGTAAAGACTGACCCAGCCACTAGGGAAGAGGTAGCAGTTTGGGCATCTAAGGCAGTAGAAAGTGTTCAACCTGGTATGCTTGCACCTAATTCAGATTTTAAAAATATTTATAACGTAGCAGATTTTGAGGAGGCAGAGGTGACTTCACTTCCTTATATAGAGACTCTTATGCGTAAAAAAATAATGGTAGGAAGGGGTACTTACTTCCGTCCTAAGAGAGGAATAAAGCGTAGCGAGATGGCAAAGGTCCTCGTGAATATGGAGGATATTTTGTACAAGACTTTAAGCTTGAAACAAAAAAGTGGTTTGGTCGGTGGAGTACGTATAGATGACGAGATCGGAAGCTTCGAGCAAGATGCTAAGAAGATAATAAAGGTAAGAAATAATGATGGAAAAACAGATGAGCTAGTTAAGGATATTTTTGTAGGTGAAGATGGAGTCCTTATAAATAGGGATTGTGTTGTTTTAAAAAATGGTAGAATTACTGGACTTGCTGCCCTAGAAGATGGCGATAAGATAAGATATGTAGTAAATGACCTAAGTCAGCAGGTTCTTTATGTAAATGTGACTGGTAAGGATGAGCCAAGGGAGGTAGTCGGTGTGTTACAAGGTGGGCTAGACCTAGATAAGGGCATCATCAACATCATGCCAGATGATGGAACTAGACATAGCTATAAGATGAGGGAGTCCCTCTATGATAAGGAGCAAGGGATAGTCGTCGTTGGTTTTAGAGAAGTCAAGAAAGAAGACCTACCGTATACTAACAAAATTACCCTTATCTTAGAAAATGACATGGTAGTTAGGATAGAGTACAAGGGTGCTGAAGCCCTTTATAGTGAGATAAGTGGAACGGTTGTAGATGTGAATCCTAAGTTCAAGTACATCACTATTACAGATGCAAATGGGCAGGAAGAGACCAAGCACTTCTTAGCTGATGATGTGGTAGTCGAAAGGCTGGACTACTTTGTCTCTGAAAATGATATAGGTCATATAGATGAGATTTTTGATGAGAAAAAATACGATAAGACAGATGCCTATATCGAGGATTTAGAGCCGGGAGATATAGTGCATCTTAGGATAAATGGCGATAAGGTTACAAGCATATCTTCCAAGTCTTTTACTAGCAGAAAAACTGGAACTATCAAGTCCGTTTCCATAGATGGGGAGGGGGCGAAGATAGTCCTTGATGATGGTTCTTTGCTTAGCTTAGATGTACCAAAGTCTGCTTTAGTGAAGAAGGATGGCAGGATTTCTTCTGTCTTTGATTTAAAGGTGGGGCAGTATGTAGATCTTACTATAAATGATGCAGTAGTAGGTAAAGGTAGGCTGAAAAACATAGTTAAAAAGTTAGAGGTATTTACACGAGGTACTAAGGTTAAAAATGTTTATATGTCCAAGTTGGGACTATATAATGATGTGCAAAATACCCTTAGTTTGCTCCAGACTTCGAAACTTTCCAAAGTCGGATTTAAGGACTATCTAGGAGACCAAGTTTACGATATAATGGGTGATGTACCAAAGATTATTTATAATGGTAAGCGTGTGCCGTTAGACTTCTTAAAAGAAAATCTTCAAGGAAGTGACTTAACTGTGTATTCTGTGACCAAGGATTATTATGGAGAGGAAAAGCTTGACACCCTTTACTTCGATGAAGGTAGGGGAGTCGTCTTGGATGAAGATGTAGTCGGTAGGAAGCAAAATGGAGAGATAAGACTAGGTAATTCTAGACAAGAGGTGGCGTTTAATAAAAATGCCATAGCAATAAAGGATGGTTATTTAGTCAGTATGGATAGCATAGAGAACAATGACAATGTTCAGGTGGTTATGGGCAATCGTGATGGTGTTATCTTCAATGTAGTAGATAAGGTTGGCGAAGCAGATGTGTTTATTTGCAGGGCTAGAATAAAGGACATAGAGAAGCGTACACAGATGACTGTGAAGTCCTTTGCTAGACTAAAAGACTTCGAGTACAAGTATTCGCCTATTGAGAGGAAGTTCAGAATAGATGAGAATACTCAGGTTTACGAGGATGGACTTATAAGTTTAGATGAATTTTTGAGCTATGGTAAGGACACTAGGAAGGACAAGGTATATACCATCTTTGCTGATGGTGACTATGCTGAGTATCTCATCATGGATAAGTATGCTCGTGAGGCTGTGAAAGGTGAGGTCGCAAGCTTAGACGGAGATAAGATAGAGATAGTAGATACCAAGGTTTACACTTCCAAGGATAAGACTCTTACACCTATAGATTTGAACAATACTTATGCAGAGCTCAAGACTGATGAAAAGACCATGATAGTCAAGAATGGTAAGCTTGTACAGGTAGATGAGCTAGAAGTAGGCGATAAATTAGAAGTTATGACTATAGATAATCTTTATAAGCAGTTTGCAGAGACTGAGAAGAGAGATATTTTAGCTAAGATAATTATAGTGAAGTAGAATAGAGGAAGAAGATGAAAAAGACATTAATAATGATACTTGTAGTAGCCTTGTTTACTAGCAATGTTTATGCTAGTGTGGAGGAGCTGGGTAGCTTTGGTGGTGTTTCGGCTGGTAAGAACCTGCCTAAGACCATCAATGAAAATAAAAAAGCGAAGAAGTCACAGCTTATACTTCCATATAAAGAAGTGGTATTTGTTTCTGGAGAACCTTTAGTTTTTGAGGGAGAAATTACTATAAAGAGAAATACTGATAAAGTCTTAAAGACTGAAGAGGGTAGCTATAAGGAAGCCATGACTATAGTGGCTAATAATGGTGAAAATTCTAGCATAAAAAAGGATATTTCATATACTGTAGACTATAGAACGATTGATAATGATTTTACCAAGCAGGTGGTAGCAAGTGTCCAAGAAGGTAGTGTGAAGTGGAATGAAACCTTGGCTATTGGTGGAACCATATACAAGCTAAATTCTAAGAAGTCCGTTTATTCTATGTCTGAGGTCACAGACCATACACCTGGGGTGGCTTACTTCGATAGGTCTATTTCTTCTGTGGCGTACTATGACTATGATGAGAATGAGGTAGTGGTGACGAGGAATGGTAGTAGCTATGGTTATGAACAGCCCTGGTCCAAGCATGAAACAGCTGATTTTCAGGTAGATGTTACAGGACTGGGAGATAAGAATTTAGTAGCCAAAACTAAGTCTACTGTAAATGCTAAAAAGGAAATTTATTTCGATAAAACCAGCCCATATCCTATCAGCTTCGCTGGAACTTATAATCAAAGATTGCTCAGGGATGCAACCCTTACATATGATGTTTTAAGTGGAAATAATAGAGGTAAACGTGGACAGAGCACTATAAAGACACCGACTATAGTAGAGAAGTTACCTATACCAGCAGGTATGGACTTCTTGCGAGGTCACTGGGCTGAGGGCGATATTAAAAAGCTATATAGTATGGATATTTATACTGATATGCCACACCAGGGAATGCAAACAGAAGCCATCACTAGAGGTGACTATGTTAAAGCTTTAGTACGTGCCATGAAGATAGATATGGAGATACCAAGAAAGCAGAGAAATGAGGTAATCTTCGGAGATGTACTACCTGACAATGAGGTTTATCCTTACATAATGGCGGCCTATAGGGCGAACTTGGTTCGTGGTGTAGGCGAGAGTTTTTCAGTTGATAGACCTATTAGTAGGCAGGAGGCCTTTGTTATATTAATCAGGGTTATAGGTCTAGCTAGACTTGGTGGTTTTGAGGGGGCTATGACACCGTTTGTAGATGATGATGACATAGCTATTTGGGCTAAAAAAGATATAAATGCAGCTAGGAGGCTAGGTATAATCAAAGGTGATGAAGATGGTAAGGTTCATCCAAATAAGTATATTAGCAAGGGAGAGGCCGCAGCTATTATAAATAGGCTTATAGATTATTTGAGGACTGATATAGCTAAGACATATAAGAATTAAGAAAAAATTAAAAATATTTTTGAGAAAAGAAAGCTAGGTATTTACTAGTTTTCTTTTTGTTTTGTCTTGATTTTTTGCATATAAATTTAAAAAAATGGGCAAAATGCCCTGTACTTTTTTCGAAAATGGGTGTAGAATAAGTTTAGGGATAAATAATTTATGGGTGTTTTTTATTTTTATTCAATTATAAATTCAACCATAGCAAGTTAAAAACTAAAAATTGAAAAGAAAATCAGCTTTTATTTACCAATGCTAGGTCCTTGGTTTTTTAGGAGTTCGATAAGGTAGGAGGAGTTTTGATAAGGGTTAAGAGTAAGGACTTTCCATCCGGTTTATTTGTGGGCTTTATTTTTGGTATAGTCATCGTATTAGTGGTATTATTTTTTAAATTTAATGAATTATATGCCTTGTTTCCAGTAGAAGAAGTGAGTGAGAAAGAGGCTTGTTTTGTCATACTTGCAAACAGGGATATCGAACAGGGAGAAAGTATAAAAGAAGGAGATTTTGATTTAATAGAAACGAATAATTATAAGGATACTGGGATTAGAGGGGAGTATTTAATAGGTAAAAAATCAGCCATAAAAATCGAAAAGAATTCAGTGATTACTTATGAGATGCTTGATGAGGATGAGGTCTTAGATAGTGATTTTAGGCTGTATGAATTAGACTTCATTGCACTTATGAAAAATATCGATGTAGGTGATGTCCTTGATATTAGGATAGCCTTTCCCAATGGGGATGATTTTACAGTTTTATCAGGCAAAAAGCTGATGAGTATATATCGTAGCCCTGATGGAACTAAGGACTACATTAGTCTCAATTTGAATGAGAGGGACATATTAAGACTGGCTTCTGCCTATAATGATTATAGGCTTTTGGATGGTGTGAAGATATATACCGCTAAGTATGTAGATGCAGATAAGCAGGAGAAGTCAGTGGAAAATTATCCGGTGAATAAGTTTGTAAGAAAGATAATAGAGGATAACGTAGATGTCGAGGATAAGAGCTTGCTTGATAATAGGGAAGTGATAGAGAGATGCTATGAAAATCAGTTGAAGCAAAGGTCGGTGAACATAGCTTCGGAGTCAGTTTTTGATTTCACTGAGGAAGAGCTTTTAGATGCTGAGGAAGAGAAGAATAAAAAAAGTAATATAGAGGATTTTGAGTTTTAGGAGGAAGGATTATGGATATTTGTTTTGCTGGTCCATCGACAAGGGAGAAGATACTGCTTATGTGCTATCTGGGATTTATACTATCAGCTGAGAAAAAGGTAGCAGTAAAGACTGATGCTAGGTATTTTTTTACTAGCGCCGATACGGTTTTCTTAAATGATAACCTGAGCATTAGCACTAAGGAAGTGAATGCAGATGTGATTATTAGGGAAAGCGATGAGATAGGGGATATGAATTTCTTTGTATACGACCTACTAGGGAACTTTCCTAGAAATAGAAAGGACTTCGTGGATATAGTAGGAAATACTGCATGTAGGTATATTTTTCTAAATAATATCAAGTATAGCAAGATAAATAAGAATTATTTGCTTAAGAAGTTTGGTATAGATGATAAAAATGTTTACTTTTTACCTCTAGATGAAGGGGATATAAGTTTAAATATAGAGAACTGTTTCGAGGAGACCTTATCTCTAAAGGGTATGAGCAGAAATTATAAAAATTTGCTTGTGGATATAGCAGGCTCTGTCTTGGAAAATGATGTGAAGCAGGGTAAGAGGATGTTTAAATTAGCGTTGAGGAGTTGTTGATATGAAGGTGGTATTTTGGTCGCCAAATCATGGACAGGCAGGAGCTACGACTACTGCTATAAATCATGCTGTAGTAGCTAGTCTGTTAAGTGGCAAAAGGGTGCTTTTAGGTCATGGAAATTTCGAGAGAAGCACCTTGGAGAGATGTCTTTTAGGTAGTGATGAAAGAAGTGAAGATATTTATTCTGACCAAGGGTTAAATGCGCTTATGAAACTAGCTAAAAATGGTAGGTTAGCTCCAAGTATGATAAAGGATTACACTACGCCTATTCTAAATGCTTCTCGCTTGGATTTGATGCAGGGCAATGATATAGTTACTTATTCACAAGAGGACTTAGATGTACTCAGGAAGATATTTCTTTATTGTGGAGAAATATATGACTATAGTTTTATAGATTTACATAGTGGCGTAGAGGATGATTTCACTGTGAAAATGCTAACGGATGCTGATTTGATAGTGGTCTGTCTTAATCAGAACTTGTGGATAAACAAGGATTTTTTCGAAGGATATGAGTATAAAACTATCTTGAAAGACAAAAATATAATTTTTCATATAAACAATTACAATGCGAAAAGTAAGCTTAATATTAAGACGTTTAAGGCTATGTTTAAGGTGGAGGAGGTCATTTTTACTAGGCATTATGATGCCATTATAGAGAATCAGAATGCTGGGGCTATGCTCGATTATATTTTAAGGGAGTATAGTAGCAAGAAGAGCGAGTTGATAAGTGATTTAAGTACGAATGTAAACAAGATTATTTTTGGGAAGTAAAAGGAGATATTTCGGAACTGAGATAATTTACCAGAAAGGAAGAATTTTGACTAGCGAAATTTTAAAAATAATAGGGGTAATTTGTATATTTATAGCCTTTCTTTTGATATTAAGACTTAGCAAGAAATCAAAAACTGTGCTGGTAGAAGGAGATGTTGAAAAATATTCCATTGCATATTTAGTAGATTGTGTAAAAGAGGTAATCAATGATATAACTAGGGCGAATTTAAACGACCTTTCGCTTAGTGAGGAGAGCTTTACACGTCAGTTGCACAAGAGGACTGCCCTAAAAACTGCTCTAAAAAAATGTAGTTTTGGTTCGGTAAATGATAAGGAATATGTGAAAGATTTCATCTATGATGTTCTTAAAAAAAGATATATTAACAAAGACAATATAGATAAATTTATCACATTTAATAGACATACCTCGCTTAGCGTAGAAGATAAATTTGATATTTTGCTTTATCATTTTAAGAGGGAATACGGTTATAATGCTTTAGCTAAGATGATTGAAAAATATAGACTAGATGGCTTAAAAAACATAACGGAAGATGCAGAGACCTTTAGTTATATAATTACAGATGAGGATATAGAGACTGTATTTGATAAGGAGCAGGTTTATCTTAGTTTTGAAGATAAGCTCAGAATACTTAGTCAGAGGGTATATCAGATGTATAAGGGGTTCGGTGTAGTAGACGAAATCAGGGATATGAATATAGATGGGCTTTCTGGTGGCGTGTCTGGGGTCACAGATTTAAGCGATATAAATTATTTTTTATCTGATAAAGAGGGGATAGTAAATCTACCAGCGAACTATGATTCGATTTGGATTTTCTATAAGGGTAAGACCATCAACTTGGATTTTTTGTCCTTTAAAAGCGAGAATGAATTAAAGAGAATATGTCAAAATATCTACAGGTATAACAAGGCAGGTCAGATTTCTGAGAAGGATGGATATAAGATAAATGAGATGAAGGATGGCTCTAGGGTAGTGGTTGTAAGACCTAGTTTTTCGGAGTCATGGGCATTTTTTGTGAGGAAGTTCCATATTAAAAATATGGCTCTTGATAATCTTATCAAGGGTAAGGATAGTTTTATACCTATAGAGCTTGTTAAGTTCCTTGCCAAGGGTGGGAGGATTACAGCGATTACTGGTTCGCAGGGAAGTGGAAAGACTACCTTGCTTATGGCTATGATAAAGTGTATTTATGCCACATATACACTTAGGATAGAAGAGACAGCTTTTGAGCTCCATCTTAGAAATGTTTATCCAAAGAGGAATATTTTGACCTTTAAGGAGACTGATACAGTAAGTGGACGGGAAGGGCTAGATGTGCAAAAAAAGACAGATGGAAGTGTGAGTATAGTCGGTGAGGTAGCTAGTGATGAGGTGGCTGTTTGGATGTTAGGTGTAGCGCAGGTAGCGAGTAAGTTTACTCTTTTTACCCACCATGCAAAGACTTCTAAAGATTTGGTTTTATCACTTAGAAATTCACTTCTAAAGCAGGGAGTTTTCAGGGATGAAGAGATAGCTAAGGAGCAGGTGGTATCAGTCATAGACTTTGACATACACTTGGAAAAAGACTATAAGGGTAATAGGTATATTAGCAGGATTACAGAGATTATTAAATGTGAGGATAAGCAGTATAATATAAAGGATTTATCTAAGCTGACTAGGGATGAAAAACTGGATAGTTTTATAGATTTAGCTAGTACATATTTCATGAAAAAAACAGATAGGCAGACATATATTGCTAGGGATATTATGGTATATGAAGATGGAACTTATGTAGCCAAAAATCCTATTAGCAAGACTTCTTTTGAGGCTATGAAAAATATGATGAGTTTCAATGATAGGGTTAATTTTGAGAGATTTATCTCGGAGTTTTTTAGTGAGGAGAGGCTAGTAGGGTGAATATTTATTTAATTATTGGGATTATTAGTTTAATATTTGCTATGTTTTTAGCTTCTATTGCCATTTTAAGTAGTAGGAAAAAAGACTTTAAAAAGGTGACTAATAAATCGAGGCAAAACCTATTTAAGATGAGGATGTATAAAATTTTATCTAGGAATTTTGTAACTAGGCCTCTATTATCGCAAATTAGGCAAAGACTAGAGATGGTATCAGTATTAAATGAGTGGGAAATAAGAAAAAAGGTAGTAGAAATATTTTCACTTTTATTTATGCTATTCCTTGTATTAATAAGCTTGGTATTAAATTTTACTCGTTCTATATTTATGTTTATAGGAGTGTTTTTCCTTATATGGCTATGCTTTGAACTGATAACAGATCTATATGTAAATAGGATAAAAAACAGGCTTTTGAAAGGTCAGATAAGGTTAAATGATTTAATTAGGCATGAGTATTTTAACTCGAAGATGATAGATGAGGCTGTATATGTAAGTGCTTCTTTGCTTGGTTCAAAAGAATATGAAACTTTTATTCAAGCACAAAAGATTTATGATGTACTGACTTCTAAAGATGTAGAAAAAAATATCATACAATACAATGAGCTTGCACCTAATAAGTTTTTAAAAATGCTTTTGGGTCTGTGTTATATGACTATGGAATATGGGGATAGCATGGATGAGGGACATAGTGTATTTATGAAGAATTTATCTGATCTTACAGCTGAAATTAGGCTAGAACTTAGCAAGAGGGAGCGTGTAAGTAGGGGTATATTTTCCTTGAATTTCATATGTTTAAGCCCACTTATATTTATCTCGCCAATAAGGGCATGGGCGAGTAATTACTTCCTTCCTTTAAAGATATTTTATGAGAGTAAGGGAGGAATTTTCTTAAAGATACTCTCCATACTTTTGGTGCTTTTTAGTTTTGTGGCTATTAGGAAGATTGGACAGTTTAACAAGACTATATATGAGGAGGCGGATAGGGTGTGGCTCAAAAATATTTATAGAAAATACATGAAATCATTGGTGGATTATTTTGGCAGGCTAAATAATGTAAGTGAGTACAAGAAGATAAGGGTTAGGCTTGTGAAAACTTTTACTAGACATACGCCAGAAACTTTTATGACCCAGAAGATTTTACTGTTTATAGTTACTCTTGTAATTATGCTTGGACTATTTTCCTTTATGAGCATAAATGAAAAAAATAAGGTATTAAATGAGCCTAGTTTGGGAGAGCATTTTTTGGCTGCTAAGATAGATGATGAGACTTTACAAAGGGCGATAGATTTGACCAGTGAGGATAATAAAAGATTGGAGAAGCTAGTAGGGGCTAGGACATATGAAGAAGTTTTAGAGATTTTAAGTATGGAAAAGATGACTAGGGAGCAGGCTATAATAACAGCCAAGCGTCTCTACAGTAAGCTTGAGATTTTAAATAGACCTGTATTAGTTTGGGAGGAGGTAGTCATAGCCTTAATCGTTTCCTTGCTCTTCTATTATTTACCTGACATAAACCTTGGACTAAGACGGAAGATTCTAGCTGTAGAAGTAGATGATGAAATTGCAGGTTTTGATTCGATTATACTTATGCTTATGTACCATAAGAACTTATCCATTGTGGACATTTTGGAATGGTTGGAGATGTATTCGGTGACTTTTAAGGGTGCCATTAATGACTGTATAAATGATTTTAGCAGTGGGAGTACGGAAGCTCTTAGTGACTTGGCTAGGGCGACAGACAATGAGAGGTTTTTGAGGATACTTAGTGGTTTAATGGCTGCAAGCGAGGATATATCTGTTAAGGAAGCCTTTTATGAGCTAGTACAGGATAAGCAATATTTTTTGGAAAAACGCAAGATTTTAAATGAAGATCTTATAGCTAAGAAAATAAACGCTGGCAAGCTTTTTGGCTTTCTGCCGGTATATGGATTTATATTGCTATATATGGTTTTGCCTATGGTCATATGTGCTATGAACGATATGGAAAAATACTTTAACATGATAAAACTTTAGTGATAGGCATTATAATAAAATTAATTTGGGTAAACGCTCAATTTTGAGCCAAGATATAATTTAGAATATTATTTTAGGAGGGAAAAGATGGATGGAAATATTCAAAAAGCTTTGTGGTTAGGTGTAAGTGTACTTATGTTTTTGGCTGTGGTAGCTATTGGTATGAGTATGTTTCAGGCAGGAAATACTGTAGCTAAGGAAGGTCAAGAAGAGTTAAATAATATAGCATCTTCACTTTCAGAGGCAGAGTATGCTAGTTTTGACAATGCAACTGTGAGTGGTAATGATGTGATTAGTGCTATAAACAAGTATAAGCACGATAGTGGGGAAATCCAGATTACAGTTATTAATAAGTCAGGAAATACATCTACTTATATTTCAGGAGGGGATGCTAGTTCAGGAGCGCTTAGTGATATGGGCTTAGATGCCATTAATCAGAGTATACAAAGTAGTCAGGATAAAAACAATGCTACATATATAAATCCTTTTGGCGATTTTTATGCTACGTTGATTTACGATACAAATGAGCAGGTCAGAGGAATCAAATTTGAGCAGAACTAGGTTTCGCTATGGAAGATAGTTTGATTAGACTTATATCAGTCAGTGTATCCATATTTGTTTTAGTGCTAGGTATTACTATGTTTTTTGGCTTGTTTGGAGAGTTTTTTGGAGTGGAAAGCAGTGCTAGTGACTTCTACTTTAATGAAGAAGAGAGCCTAGAGCCTAGTTACTATAGCAAGGCTGATATTTATTATACATACGAAGAATATGCTGATGATGAAGGTATAGATGGTTTTTCAGGAGATTATGTGAGTGAGGTAGATTTATGGATAGATGCTAAAGCCATTGATTTCACTACGTCTAGGGATGAGGTCATAGGTGAAATATTTGCACTTTCTTCGGATAGTTTCGAAAAGCTATGTGTTTATGATAAAGATGAGCTTATTAGGGTGGAGTATACGAGTAGGTAGGGCTGATTTTAAAGAGCGTTATACTGTAGGAATGTAGCTTGATTTATTTAATTTATGGGGTAAGAAATGAGTGAGATGCTTTGGAAAATATTTGCAATAATATTAGCTGTAATCTTGGTTTTTATTGCGCCTATTTTGATGTTTTATGATAGGATGGACGCGACTACTTACAATATAGCCTATGATGCAGTTAATGAGTTCGTAGACAGCAGTAGGGAGCTGGGTGTAATAAATAAGAGTAACTATGATAAGTTTGCTGCGAAGCTGGCTGCGACGGGGCTTATTTATGATGTCGAAGTAGAGCATTATAAGAAGGTTTATATTCCTGTTATCGGAGATGATGGCAAGGAGACAGGTGAAATTAAAAGTGCATATCAGGGGGTGTTTGATTCAGATATTTTAGGAAGTATTGAGGATGATGACTATATCTTGGAAGCTGGAGATATGTTATATCTTAGAGTCTATAATAAAAGCGCTAGTATGGGTGAGCTTATAAAGGCTAGAATTTTTGGCTTGTCTGTAAGTGAGGGTACAATTTATGTCAGGTCAGGTGGTATGGTTCATAGCAGTGGGATAGAGTGATGGTTTTATTTTAATGTGGGATAATTTATGCTATAATATGGACATAATAGAAATGAGGTGAAGCTATGAAGATAGTTCCGATAAGAGATTTGAAAAATACGGTTAAGATAGAAGAGTATTGTAGAGAAGAAAATGGACCGGTATTTGTTACTAAGAATGGTTATGGTAGATTGGTTGTAATGGATATGGAGTATTATGAGAAATCAATGAGCAAAATAGAAGAGGCTAGCTTGCTTTTAGAGGGCTTAGAAGATATAAAAAATGGTAATACTTACGAGGGAAGAGAAGTAATGAATAATCTAAGGGAAAAATATGGCTTGTAGATATGAGTATACAGAAAAGGCTAGGATGGATTTAAATAAAATATTGAATTATATTACTGTTGACTTAGCTAATAGCTTAGCTACCCAAAAATTTATGTTAAAATTAGATGAAGTAATAGAAGAGATATGTTTATTTCCTAAAAGTGGTAAATGGGTAGAAAATAAATACTTACCGAGTAATATTATAAGAAAAAAACTAGTCAAAATTATATATATTTATTTGATGAAAAAGAAAATGTACTAAAGATTTTGCGTATTGTTTATTTTAAGAGAGATATGTCAAAATTTATGCTATAATATGGACATAATAGAAAAGATACTTTGATAGGAGAGAAGATGAAATATTTAAATGAAGTGAAAGAATCAGAGCGTTTGATAGGTATATATCTATGTACCGATAGGCAGATGCTAAAGGCGAGAAATGGTAAAAGCTACCTTTCTATCAAGGTTCAGGATAAGACTTCCATTTGCGATGGCAAGGTTTGGGATATAAATCCTAATATTGGTGAGTTTCAGGCTGGAGACTATATAAAGATAGATGCAAACGTAGTTACTTTTCAGGGTAAGATACAGTTAAATATTCAGAGGGTAAGAAAGACAAACGACAGCGATGAATTTTCTCCAAGTGATTATATTCCAGTTAGTAAGTATGATATAGAAGAGATGTACACAGAGTTTCTTACTTATATAGATGAGATGGATGAACAGTGGATCAAGAGGCTGGCTGGCGAGTTTTTTATCTTTGATAAAAAGATAGTTAAGGCTTTTAAGGAGCATAGTGCAGCTAAGAGTGTCCACCATAGTTTTGCAGGTGGGCTTTTGGAGCACACCCTTGGTATGGTTAGGCTCTGTAAGTTTGTAGTTGATAGGTATCCTATTATAAATAGGTCCTTGCTTTACATTGGTGCGATGTTACATGACATAGGAAAGATAAAAGAACTCTCTGACTTCCCTGTTGTTGATTACACTGATGAGGGGCAGCTTGTAGGGCATATAGTCATAGGTTCAGAATGGGTATCAGAAAAGATAAGGGAGATAGATAATTTCCCAAAAGATTTGGAACTTTTGATTAAGCATATGATACTAGCTCACCATGGCGAACTAGAATATGGTTCGCCTAAAAAACCAGCTCTTTTAGAAGCTATGGTTTTGCATTATATAGATAATATCGATGCCAAGATAAAGATGTTTGAGATGCTCTTTGATAGTGTTCCAGAAGATGATACTTGGCTTGGATACAATAGATTTTTGGA
>PDWI01004099.1_pt1 | contig 20317 bp, 21 predicted proteins | sample 1430891 | NCBI WGS metagenome assembly PDWI01 (sample SAMN01162508, study PRJNA174530) | Oral metagenome, whole genome shotgun sequencing project. | biome: Marine environment; feature: Marine mammal; material: Swab sample of the gingival sulcus; isolation source: swab sample of gingival sulcus... | reverse complement strand
CGTGCGCATCGGGTTTGCTTTTTTTGTCATTGCAATCCGTTTTTTGGGGGCTCATCTGGTTCAAGCGTCCTTTTCTCCCCCGACACCGTGAGGCTTGCAAGAGTGGTGCAGCTACAAGGCGTCGGCCCTGTTTGAACCGCAGGCGTAGCAGCACTACGGTGAGGATTCAAACAGGTCCGGCAACGCAGTGGATGTGCCGCTATTGCAAGCCGACGCCCCGAGGTAAAAATGTCTCCGACGGGTCAGGAACCTCTTGAAAGAGGTTCCCGACACCCTCCAGAACTTTTTGGGTTCGCTTCGCTCAGGGATGCACCAACTTGGACAGATGTTTTTTTTGAGACACTCTTTTCGGCAAAGACACGCCAAGCTATACGTCTTTCCTCTCCCCGACCACGTAAAATTCTATGCGTCTCTCTTCGGCGCCGGCCCTGTTTTAACCGCAGGCGTAGCAACGCTACGGTGAGGATTAAAACAGGTCCGGCAACGCAGTAGATGTGCCGCTATCGCGAGCCGGCGCCCCGTGGAAGACACAGGTCTGGCAACGCAGTAGATGTGCCGCTATCGCGAGCCGGCGCCCCGTGGAAGACTAACAGATGCGCGGTAATTGTTCCCCTTCAAGGGTATTGAGTAGACGTGTACCGCCCAACGGTGTCACGAGGACAACTTTTCCGGGATGAGTGTCAGTCATTGTCCCAATTTGACAGGCGTCCTTGCCAAGGGGATCAGCCTTCATGATCTCGAGAGCCTTTGCGGCATGCGCTTGCGGCAAAATGCAGAGGAACTTTCCTTCATTGGCCAAATACAACGGGTCAAGCCCGAGAATGGAGCAACCGCCCTTTACTTCAGGGCGAATCGGCAAATCGTTTTCCATCAGTTCGCAACAGACATTTGAACTGGCTGTAATCTCGTTTAATGTCGTAGCCAATCCTCCGCGCGTGGGATCACGGAACACGTGCACTTCGGGCAATTCCTGAACCAGCTTGACAAGAAGATGGTTCAACGAAGCGGAATCCGATTGGACCTTTGCCTTGAAATCCAGGCCTTCACGGGTACCGAGGATGGCCAACCCATGGTCACCGACCGTGCCTGACAGCAAAACGGCATCCCCTGTTTTTGCCCCATCCCCACTGGGGGCCGGGTCCACAATGATATCACCGATACCAGTCGTATTGATGAACACCTTGTCCACTGCTCCTTTGGGAACCACCTTGGTATCACCAGCAACAATGGTTACCCCGGCCTCCTTTGCCGATTCTCCCATGGCCTTGACGATTTTTTCCAAATCATCCATGGGAAACCCTTCCTCCAATATATAGGCACAGGTCATATGGCGCGGGATGGCCCCCATCATGGCGACATCATTGACAGTGCCATGTACGGCCAACGAGCCAATGTTGCCGCCTGGAAAAAAAATCGGATCCACCACGAACGAATCCGTGGACATGGCTATCCGTTCCGACATACCCAATTCTGCCGCATCGTTTAAGCGATTCAATTCATCATTGCCGAGGTAATTCAAAAAGAGATCGGAAATAAGACGTTGCGAAGCCCGTCCACCACTGCCGTAATCAAGTAACACCTTATCACTCATGCCTAATCCACTTCGTATTTGTAGTATGCGGCACAGCTTCCCTCAGTGGAAACCATACAGGGTCCCACCGGATTGGCCGGGGTGCATGCCTTTTTGAACAACGGACATTCATCCGGTTGCTTGACTCCCTTGAGGACATCGCCACATTGACAACCGGCCAAAGCAGCGCAATCTTCAATAACAATGCCGAACTCCTTTTTGGCATCAAACTGTTCCCATTCAGGACGAATCTCCAGTCCAGAACCCGGAATCTCGCCAATCCCACGCCATAAAGCATCCACCGGTTCAAATACTTCGTACATGATTTTGCGTGCCACAGCATTGCCCTCATCACTGACGATACGGGTATAGTTGTTGGCAACATGCGCTTCGCCTCTATTGCGCCATTCAATCATCTGGTTGAGAGACATAAGAATATCCAACGGTTCAAAACCGGTAACAATCGCGGACTTGCCATACTTTTCGGCAATAAATCGGTACGGCTCCAACCCTATAATGGCAGAGACATGCCCCGGTAAAATGAAACCGTCAATGGATGTCATGGCATCGGTAAGCAGTGCTTCAAGTGCCGTGGGCACGGTTTTATGAAAACAGAGGATTCGCAGATTGTCGATCCCCTGCTCCCTGGCCAGCTTCATGGTCCCGGCTATGGTGGGAGCCGTCGTTTCAAACCCTACACCGATAAAAACCACGAGATCGTCTGGATTCTCCTTGGCCAGTTTAAGTGTGTCAAATGGCGAATAGACAACCTTGATCCGGGCACCGTCGGCCTGCGCCTTTTTGAGATTGCGGCCGCCATGACCGGGAACGCGCATCAAATCACCGAAGGTGGCCAGGATCACCTTTTCATGCCCTGCCAAATCAATAAACGCATTCACCTCGGACTCGTGCGTCACGCAGACAGGACAACCGGGCCCGCTCAGATGAACCACTTCCTCAGGAAGCAAAGAACGTAAACCACTTTGAAAAATGGCAACGGTATGGGTCCCGCATACTTCCATGAACCGAAGCTCGCCGGTCAACGTAGCCTGCATTGCATCAAGTATTTTTCGACACATGCCCGGATCACGAAATTTTTCAAGCAATTCAAAACTCAAATCAGAATCCTCACGTTCCGTTCACAATTCTTTTCATGTAGCCTAACCGTTTTATATACCTAATAATGCCGTGGAGCAAACAAAATCCAGATTGATAATAATGATCAATAGCCCCCCCTTATTGGGCGCATCCGGTTTGAGCGTACTTTTCAATTATATATCCCGCGCCGACAGGCGCATCCTTATGCCGCGTGTCAGCTGGGAGCGAGACGGACAACTCCTGCTAAAGGAGCGCGGCTTGGCCTCCCGCGCTTCTTGGCAGATCAAACGCGTGAACAATCGTTTGCGTCGGCAACCTCGCCTCACGCGCTCTCATGGGTACAAGGACGCTCAAACCGGATGCGCCCCTTATTTGCCCCTCAAACCACAGACTATCCTCTTTCCAGGGCATTGAATCATGCTTGGACCGATATGATTATTTTGATCATATGTTCATTTTATCTCTTGACATCTCTCCCCGAAAGCCTATCTTTTTTTGAGCACACGTTCACAATTCAGGAGGGTTAATGGGGAGAAGGAAGAAAACACGATTTGTTCGGGGGATGCCTGAAACGGTTTTTTTCAAGCCGCAAGGGATTCCCATGCGAACCCTCAAACGCCAGTCGATTTCCATTGAGGGGTTTGAAGCACTCAGGCTGGTCGATTGTGAGGGACTCATGCAACAGGAGGCGGCGGATCAAATGGGAGTATCCCGCCCCACATTGAGCCGCATCCTCGCCGAAGCCCGCAGGGGCATCGCCACGGCTCTGACAAATGGCTGGGCCATTGAACTGGAAGGCGGAGCCTATCACATCAAGGAAGAAGACGAAGGGGAAAAGCGGGAGTTCGCAAAACCATATGGAGAAAAAACCATGCCGAAGATGGATGGAACAGGGCCGCAAAGGGCCGAAAGAGGCAAGAGAAAAGGACAGGGAAGGGGCCGTGGAATGGGACAAGGTAACAACTCATGTGCAAAACAAGGACAACGCTCTGCCGCCATACCCGCCACAGTCATGCAAGAGGATGCATCGTCAATAGGAAAAATCGCCATTACCAGTGAAGGGCCGACGTTGGATGACCGCGTCGATCCCCGATTTGGTCGAGCCGCCGGGTTTGTTGTGGTGGATATGGCAACCATGAACACCGACTATATTGACAACGGAGGCTCTCAGGTCATGAATCAGGGGGCCGGTATTCAAGCAGCTGAAAATGTCGCAAACGCCGGAGCCCGAATCGTCTTGAGCGGCTATGTCGGCCCCAAGGCGTTTGCGGCACTGTCCGCCGCAGGCATCAAGGTCGTGCAGGATGTTGAGGGCATGACCGTTCGGGAGGCCGTGGAAAAATTCAAGGCCGGGGATATCGCTGTGGCCGATGCAGCCAACACTCAGCAAGGAACCAACAAGTGATCTTCGCCATAGCCAGCGGTAAGGGCGGTACGGGGAAAACAACGGTCACCGCTTCTCTCGCCTCTATATGGAACACACCGCTTACCGCTGTGGACCTTGATGTGGAAGAGCCAAATCTGCACCTGTTTCTCAAGCCTGACCAGACGCAAACAAAACAAGCGTACATGGAGGTTCCAAAACCGGACGAGGACAAATGTACCGGTTGCCGTGCATGTGCGGATATTTGCCAATTCAAGGCAATAACCGTCATGGGCGGCACACTGCTCACCTTCCAGGAGATGTGTCATGGCTGTGGCGGATGCATAGCCATTTGTCAGGAAAAGGCACTCACGCCAGGCAAAAGAGCACTGGGCGAGATCATTTCAGGCAAAGTCCATGACAACCATTTTGTCATGGGACGCCTGCGTATCGGCGAAGCCATGAGTCCACCGCTCATGAAACAGATCATGAGCGAGCTCAGGGCAATTCCCACCGAAACCGATTATCTCATTGACGCCCCTCCCGGCGTCAGTTGTCCTGCCGTCAGTGCTGTCATGTATGCAGATTGCATTGTTTTGGTCACGGAGCCGACACCCTTTGGTTTCCATGATTTCAAGTTGGCCCATGAAGCATTTTCCCCTCTCGGCAAACCCATGGGAGCAGTGATCAACAGGGCTGGAGTGGGCAATGATTCCGTCCAAACCTTTTGTAAGGAAAAGAACATCCCCATCTGGGCTGAAATACCCTATGACCGAACTGTGGCCGAAGCATACTCGAACGGGCTCGTCCCGGTCCATGCGGTTCCCAAACTCAGACCGATCTTTTCCTCTCTCAAGCAGCACATGCAAGATGCGGCAAACGAGGTGCACCATGCATGAAGTCGTCATCATCAGCGGCAAAGGGGGCGCAGGGAAAACATCCATAACCGGAGCCTTTGCCAATTTGGCCGAGAACGCCATTATCTGTGACCTTGACGTCGATGCCCCGGACCTGCACTTGTTGCTTTCCCCAAAACATCAACGGGAAGAGCCATTTCATTCCGGGCATGAAGCCGTCATAGACACAAAAGAGTGTATTGGTTGCGGCCTTTGTCAATCCATGTGTCGATTCAACGCCATTGAAAAAAACAAAGACGGATTCCACGTCAACCCGTTTCACTGCGAAGGGTGCAAGGTGTGTGTCAACTTCTGCCCGGAAAAGGCCATCCGGTTCCCTGTCCGGCACTGCGGAACATGGTACGAATCCACCACTCGGTTCGGGCCGATGATACATGCCCAACTCTTCCCCGGTGAAGAAAACTCCGGCAGACTCGTCACCTTGCTCAAGCAACAGGCGCGGCAACGCGCTGAAGAAAACGAGTATGCCCTTATTCTGAGCGATGGTGCTCCCGGCATCGGTTGCCCGGTTATCAGTTCACTGGCCAGAACAGACCTGGCCGTCATCGTGACCGAGCCGACCCTCTCCGGTCTACACGACCTCAAACGAGTGGCGGGACTGTGTAGCCGTTTCAAAACACAAATAGCCGTTATCATTAACAAATATGACCTGAACCTTGCCCAGACTTCCGCTATCGAAGCCTACTGCCGCGACAAGGGGTATCCGGTTCTTTGCCGGTTCCCTCACGATCATGCCGTGACCGATGCCATGGTACAGGGAAAGGCCGTCAATGAGACAGCAAACAACGCGGCTTCCGAGTTGCTGGAAACCGCATGGCATACCATTGTAAACCTTTTACACAAAACATCCTAAGGAGAACAGCATGAATACTCTCGTCGCCATTCCTTCAGCCATGCCGGGCGGGCTTACCGCTTCGGTCGACGCCCATTTCGGTCACTGTGAAATCTATACGCTGGTCGAGATTGCAGACGGCAAGATCGCAAAAGTCGAAACCCTGCCAAACGTTCCTCATGAACACGGCGGCTGCATGGCACCGGTCAACCATCTCGCGTCCAACAACGTCACGGTTCTCATTGCCGGAGGCATGGGATTCAGGCCGCTTCAAGGATTCAACCAGGTCGGGATTGAAGTGTTCCACGGTGCAGGAGCTCCCACGGTAAAACAGGCCATAGACGCCTTCATGCAGGGGAACCTGCCGAAATTTTCCACGGAACACACCTGCGGAGGCGGCACAGACCACAGCCACGGAGGGTGTGGCAATCACGGCTGACCAAACACCTGACGCACATTCGGGATGACGCTATCCCTTCCTTGCCCAATACCCCGGCAAGACTATCCGGCGGGAACCTTCGGCTCACATAACGGGCTGAAGGTTCCACATCCCGTCGCCCCCGGCCCTTTGGGCAAAGCCATCATTGACAAATTTCAACATACTGATATAATAAGACAAAGAATCACCTCAGCCAAACGGCAAGTCCTCATGGCTATATCCCTTCTTGACATCGGTGTCCCAGTCCTTGATAAACTGCCAGGATAGGCTGGCCGCAACGATAGTGAGAAGGTGAAAGAATCGACCATGACATACAAATACGTTTTCGGTCCTGTCATGAGCGGCCGGCTGGGACACTCTCTCGGCCTTGACCTGCTGGGTGACCGAGTATGTTCCATGGACTGTGTTTACTGTGAGGTGGGAGCCACCCGCAACCTGACTTTGGAGCGGAAGCCCTATGTCCGGGCCGCAGAAATTCTTAAGGAATTGTCTGCATGGAAGGATGAGGGGATGACACCACCGGATATGGTTACACTGGGGGGGCTTGGTGAACCCTGCCTCAATTCCGAAATGGCTACGGTCATTGAAGGGGCAAAAATCTTGTTCCCGGAAACCGACATTGCCGTACTGACCAATTCCAGTCTGCTGGTCGACCCGATTGTCAGAAAAGAGTTGGCCGAAGCGGATGTGGTTTTACCCAGTCTGGATTCACTCCTGGACAAAGAGTTCGCGCAAGTGAATCGTCCCTATAAAGGGATGACGCCCGAAGCTGTCGCAAAGGGGTTGCTTGGATTCAGAGAGGAGTTTAACGGTAAGATATTTTTGGAAATTTTGCTAATTGAGGGAATCAATGACAGTGACGACAACCTCAAAAGGCTGATGGATTTTTGCAAACGGCTCAAACCTGATCGGGTGGACGTGGTGACATCTACCCGTCCCGGAACGGTTCGGGCAATTCGCCCGGTAAAGGCTGAAACATTGAGTCGTTGGCGCATGGGACTGGAGCAGAACAGGGAAACCATTCGTTCTGCGGGTCGTGAAAAAAACGAAACGATGAGTACGGAGCAACTGACCGCCCTGATTCAGGCTTCGTTGGCTCGCAGACCACAAACCACCGTTCAATTGGCCAAAGCCTTGAACGTGAGCCGTACCATGGTCGCACCCGTCGTCGAAACCCTTTTACGAACAGGTGCTGTCATCCCTTGTAAGGAACGGGAAGAAATCTTTTACCACGGCACAGGCCACGTTATTGAAGATTGATGCGCCATGAACCAACATTTTTTCATACGAGGTTATTATGAGTACAAATAAGAAACGGCAGAAAATGTTCATCTCCATCCTGCCGGGAGAACAGGTTGAAGTTGTCATTGCCGAAGAGGGGAAAGTCAACGAGTATTACGTTGAAATGGTCCATCAGGCCAAGACCAAAGGCAACATCTACAAAGGCTATATTCACAACATAGACAACGGCCTTCAGGCCGCGTTCATTAACTATGGCGCAGAGCGCAACGGTTTTCTGCAGATAGATGAGGTGCACCCTGAGTACTATCTGAGAAGCCCAGCCCCCCCAAAAGGGCAACGATTTCCACTGATGCAAAAGGTATTGAAGCCAGGGCAGGAAATTCTTGTCCAGGTGGTCAAGGAACCCACTGGCAAGAAAGGCGCATTTTTGACATCGTACCTGTCTCTTCCTGGCCGCAGTTTCGTTTACACGGTGGGGCGATCCCATATGGGCGTATCCCGTAAAATTGAAAATGAAAAGGAACGGACCCGACTGAAAAATGCGTTGGAATCCTTTGAAACCACGGAAGGCGTGGGACTCATCGCCCGAACCGCTGCGGTGGGGCAATCCAAGGCCGCGTTGGGGCGCGATTTCAAGTATCTCAATCGCCTTTGGACCGATATTCGCTCCAACGCGCAAAAGGAAAAAGCACCCGCCATGGTCTATCGAGAGCTCGGCCTGGCCGCCCGTGCCGTGCGCGATTACCTGACCAGTGACGTTACCGAAGTGTGGGTGGATGACAAAGAGACCTTTGATCAGGTCCGCCAGTTCGTCAAACTCGCCTTCCCGCGCAAAAACAATCTGGTCAAGTTGCACGAAGACAATGACCTTTCTCTGTTGGAACGCTTCAACCTGATCAAGCAGGTGGAGGAAATCTACTCTCGTGAGGCATCCATGCCGTCCGGCGGGCGTCTCGTCTTTGACGCCACTGAGGCACTGACTGCCGTGGACATCAACTCCGGCAAGATCGGAGGTGAACGAAATTTTCAAAAAATGGCCCTCAAAACCAACATTGAAGCGGCCCGTGAAATTGCCCGCCAGTTGCGCCTGCGCGATATTGGCGGACAGGTGGTCATTGACTTCATTGAAATGAAAAATCCCAAGGATTGCCGAGAAGTTGAAAAGGTTATGCGCGCCGAAATGAAAAATGACCGCGCCCGCACCGACGTCAGCCGAATATCCTCTTTTGGCCTGATGGAACTTGTGCGGCAGCGTCTCGGCTCTTCTGCCATCGCCATTTCCACCGAATCATGCCCCTGCTGCAAAGGGACCGGTATTCGCCGAAACCTTGAATGGCAAGCATTGCAGGCTCTTAAGGGTATTCATCGTGAGATTCGCAAGCCGGGAGTCAGCCGCGTCGAACATTTTGCAGAAGAAGAATTGGCTATCTACCTGCTCAATAACAAACGTAAAATACTTGCTGACATGGAAGAAACCTATGGCAAGGAAATTAATGTGGATATCGATTACGAATATGAGGATTAAACAGCACTTTGCAGGAGCAATGGTCGCGTAAATTGTCGATAGCCGATTCAGACCGTTACTAAAAACACAAAAGGGGCGTGTGGGGATCATCCGTATATGGCCCCTGTTTGGGCAGGGGTGAAAAATAAACAGGCAGGATATCCCGTGCCCGTAATCGCTGTTGTCTTCATCCATAAGACCCGAAGACTCGTAGGCGGAAGCATCGCTGTTGTCTTCATCCGTAAGATTTGAGGACTCGTAGGCGGCTGAAGCAGATATTCTTTGGATAGTTACCTACGCCGTGCATCGAAGGTTCTCTCTGATAACGCATACCTGCCTTTCGCACAGGCAAACAACGTGACAAATGCATGGCTTGCGGAAGCACGCGGCCACCGCATAGTGAGCGCAAACAGTCGGGCTTTCACGCGCAACGAAGCAATCGTGCGCCTTCAAACAGCCTTCCACCAGAGGCTGATTTTCCGCCCCGACCAACCAAGCAGGCGGGACGGAAAATCAACGGGGAGGGGAGACCGTATTTAAGACTGAATCTCTGCCAACATTTCAGTTGCAGCTTCAAAGTCGGGATCCATTTCGAGAATTTTCTCAAGATGATCTTTTGCTGCATCTTTTTCTTCAAGGCAGACAAGGCAACCAGCCAAAGAATACCGCACTTCGTGCTTGGCCGGGTCTATCTCAAGGTAATCCTTGAGATAGGGGATGATTTCTGCCACGCGATCCAGTTCATGGCCGAGCCTGATCAAGGAAAACAGGGCAACCATGTTTTCGGGATGCATCTTCAGAGCCTCGACAAACATGGAGAAAGCACTCTCCTTTTCGCCGTTCTCCATGTGGATGAGAGCAATCCCGGAAAGACTTTTGCCAGTCGGTTCAATCTTGTGAGCCTTCTCGTACATAAGCATGGCTTCGTCCAAAGCACCGCGCTGAACAGCGACAGTTGCCAGGCCAAGGTACGGGTCGGGATGGATGCCATTAGAACTGACGGCTTTCTTGTAATACTCTTCAGCCTTGTCCAGCTCACCCATAAACAGGTAGCATTCACCAAGTTCCTTGTTGATTTCGTAATCCAGATGTCCACTCATATCTTTCCCCTCCATTTCTCCTTTACCCGGAGGGCCGGGTTGAAAAAATTTTTCACAGACCACTTTTGGCCTGCGACACAACTAAGCAATCACTGTGCCAAAAGTATGCATCCAATACAAAAAAACAATTTAACACATTGAAATAATATACCTTTTAACACCTCAAATATACCAGAGAAACAATGGTGTGGGAAATTATGTCCATCTCCCGTCAAGAGAACCCTGCGTGTCTATTACATATATAAATAATGCAGTGTCAGAAAATCGAATACCAGCACGCCCTTTCCAGCTAGCCCGCCCCATTTATGACAAACTACATAAAAAACAGCATGTTACAAAAATGGCACATTTGTTGCTTAATTTGTTGCGTCTTTGGTGGAAAATATATCCATCCATTGGCAAGAGTCGGAAGGAACGCAGGAGGATCAAAGCATGAAAGGGATTTTCGGTAGCCACATTAATTTGACAGCAAAGGTCATGGATCTGCGACTGGAACGTCAAAATCTCGTCATGGGGAACATTTCCAATGTCAACACCCCTTACTACAAGGCCCGTCGTCTTGAATTTGAAGAAAAACTTCAGAGTGCTCTCAATCAGAATGCGCACGGGAAAATGACTCGGACCTCCCAAAAGCATCTGCCGTCTGCCTTTTCGTCGGAAGGCTTCAAGGGCGACGGATTGCGAACATTCAAGCCTCGGCAAATCTACGGTGAAGACTCCGTTGATCTGGATAAGGAAATGACCGTGATGACCAAAAACGGAATGATGTATAACGCACTTGCCCAAATTATACAGAAAAATTTTCAAGACCTGCAAAAGGTCGTACAAAGTGGAGCTAAGTAATGGATTTCATGACAGCACTGGACATCGGCGCATCCGGCCTCAAGGCGCAACGTGCCAATCTGAATGTCATCTCCATGAATATGGCGAACATTCGGACGACAAAGACTTTGGAAGGCGGTCCTTACCGCCGCAAGTCGGTATCTTTTGAGGCGACTCCGGTCTACTCTCCTTTTGATACCGCCATGCACAACCAACTTAACCGCGAACTCAAGGGTGTTAAAGTCCTCGGCGTGACCGCAGATGAGCGCCCTTTCAGACAGGTGTACGAACCGCACCATCCCGATGCCAACGAACAGGGATACGTGTTCTACCCCGACATCAACGTGGTTGAAGAAATGACCAACATGATGACCGCCACGCGCGGTTATGAAGCCAACGTACAAACCATTTCCGCCGTCAAGCAGATGTTCCAGAAAGCACTGCGCATCGGCCTGTAGTCCAAGGAGTTCTCACCATGGTTGTAAAAAGTGTCGCCATCAATGCCTATCAAAATGCCATGGATATCCGCCGCAAGTCGGTGGACAATACGGTCACCAGGTCTTTGACCAAGCCGCAACCGGCTGTGCAGGACTTCAAGGACACACTGACCGACTCACTCAAAGCCGTGAACGACCTGCAAACGGAAAAAAAGGTCATGATCGAGGAGTTTGCTTCCGGGAAAAAGCAAAACGTCCACGAACTGATGATCACGATGCAAAAAGCTGGACTCGCCGTTCAGATGACAGGTGCTGTCCGCTCCAAACTGATGCAGTCATATCAGGAAATCATGCGGATGCCCTTCTAACATCTCATGACTATAGTTTTATTAAACGAAAACCTACAATCTTCGGGAGATAAATGATGCCTTCGTCTCTTACTGAAATCTGGAACAAGATAAGTGCTTACTGGACTAATCGCACCATGTCGCAGCGTGTGCTCATTGCCGGACTCGCCGTTTCGGCCATTATTGCATTCGGTTTGATGATTTTTTGGATGAACAAACCGAATTACAAAATTCTCATGACCAACCTCTACCCGGAAGATGCCAATCGTGTCGTGTCCATGTTGCAGGCCGCCAAGGAAAAATATGTTCTTGAAGACAATGGCCGTACCATCCTGGTGCCTGCTGACCGGGTCTACGAACTCCGTTTGCAGGTGGCGGGAGAAGGCAATCTCCATGGTGAAGGTATCGGGTTTGAAATTTTCGATACAGTGCAGATCGGCCAGACCGATTTTGTGCAACACATCAACTATCAACGCGCCTTGCAAGGCGAACTGGCCCGCACCATTACGGAATTTCCCATGGTTGTAAAATCGCGCGTTCATTTGGTCATTCCGAAAAAATCGCTTTTCATTGAAGATCAAATGGAGCCGTCCGCTTCCATCATCCTTCAATTAAAAGACGACGGAAAGCTCAAGAACAAGGAAATTCAGGGAATCGTGAATCTCGTTGCCATGGCAGTCGAAGGTTTGGATCCCAAGAATATCACCGTCACGGACATGAAAGGGCGGCCGTTGTACATTCCCGAAGATGACTCGACCGGGCTTGCCATGTCCAACACACAACTCGAATACAAGGCAGAGATCGAACGCAAGACGCAGCGCCGAATAATGGAACTGCTCGGCCCTGTCGTCGGCCCTGAAAAAGTCATCGCCCGTGTCAATGCCGACCTTGACTTTAGCCAAAAAACTATTCGCAAAGAGATTTTTGACAGCGAAAGCCCGGTGGTCCGTTCCGAGACCACCAGCGAAGAAACGACTCAGGGCGCGGCCAATCTGGCTGGTGGTGAGCCTGATGCCAATTTCCGTGGTGACGGATTTTCCGGAACCCGGACGACTCAGGATTCCAACCGCAATAGTCGAACCATCAACTTTGAAATCAACAAACAGGAAGAAAATATCATAGCCCCGGTTGGGGAGTTGCAACGTTTGTCCGTCGCGGTTATCGTAGACGGAACTTGGGAAACCAACGAAGCGGGCGAATCCGTCTATGTTCCCCGCTCCGAAGAGGAAATCGAACGTATCAAAACGTTGATCGCTGGAGCCGTCGGATACGACGCCACCCGCGGCGATACCATTGAGGTGTCCAACATTTCGTTTGGTGAACCGGTCTTGACCGATACCGATTCCCTGATGCGGACCATGCTCGAATATGCGCAACGTTTGGGCACCCCGTTCTTAAACGGTCTTCTGATCTTCCTCTTCCTGATCCTTGTCGTCCGTCCGGTGATCATGGCCCTTATCAGGCCCCGTGTCGCCGAACAGGAGATTGAGGAAATGGCAGGTCTGCCAAGTACTGACCGCCTTGCCCTTGAAGAGGAAGAGGTGGATGAGGAGGCCATGGATATGTCCAGGCGCCTCGAAAACGCGAAAAACCATGCGGTGCAACTGTCCGACGACAACATAGATCAGGCAGTGCATCTGCTCAAGACCTGGCTTACGCAGGAAGAGGGTGCGTAAATGGCTGACTTCACCGGCCCCCAAAAAACGGCCATCGTGCTACTCGCCCTTGGCGACAAGTTCACGGCGGAAGTATTCAAACGCCTGGAACGCAATGAAATTGCGTCCATATCCCAGGCCATGCTCACGACGGATTCCATTCCACGAGAACAGGTTCTGGAAGTGCTCAAGGAATACAATGAGGCTCTTGCCTACGGTGCCGATCTCCTTGTTGGGGGAGCGGAACAGGTCAAGCGCCTGCTGACCAAATCCCTGGACAGCGAGACCGCGAAATACATCATGGACACGCTTGAACTGGATACTGGCCCCACGCCCTTTCAGGAACTCGAAAATGTCAGTCCCCGTATTCTGGCGCAGATTCTCCGAAATGAGCACCCGCAAACACTGGCACTCATTTTGGGACATCTACACCCGGATCAGGCAGCGGAACTTATCCAGCATCTTCCCTCCGGTGTGCGAGCCGAAGTGCTCATGCGTCTGGCAAAACTGGAAGCGGTTGCCGAAGAGATGCTCATGGAAGTGGACAAGGTTCTCCAAAGTCAACTCATCGCCATGGGCGGCAAGGAAGGCAAGAAGGTCGGCGGTGTTCCATCCGTTGCGGAAATTCTCAATGCTGTTGATCGCAACACCGAAGAAGAGGTTCTCTCCGAAATCGAAGAGGAATCCACACAAATGGCCGAGGACATCCGCAATCTTATGTTCGTCTTTGAAGACATCAAGGCTGTTGATGATATCGCCATACGCGAACTGCTCAAAGAGGTTTCCAACGAAGACCTTACCGTTGCGCTCAAAGGTGCTTCAGACGAACTCAAAGACAAGTTCTTCAAGAATCTGTCCGAGCGTGCCAGTGCGATGATCAAGGAGGATCTGGAAATCATGCCGCCGAAGAAACTGTCCGAAGTCGAGGCAGCCCAGCAAAATATTGTCAAAACCGTCCGTCGTCTTGAAGACGAAGGTAAAATCGTCATCAGTAGAGGTGGAAACGATGTCTTTGTCTAAACACACAGCCAAGGGTTCCGGTCCGCAGTATACCGGAAAGGTTATCCTCGGCATGGCCTCTCCCGGCCAGGACGAGATGACCATTCAGGAACTGGAGGGTAAGCGTCAACTCCTTTGGGACGATGCGACCGACAAGGAATATCTCGCCCGCGTCAAGGAAAAGGCCAAGGAAAAGGCCAAAGAGATTGTGATGATGGCGGAACTGGAAGCGGAAGCCATACGAGCATCGGCCCAGCAAGAAGGCTATCAGGATGGTCTTGCGCAGGCCCAATCCGCTGTGGACGCCCACACCCAGGCAATGTCCTCTGATGTGGAAAATCTCATGAGTCAAATCGGCGCATGTGGGGATATGATCTATAATGAACGCAGACAGGACATTATGGCCTTGATCAAAATGGCCGTAGAAAAAACGCTCCACATCGAAATGCGTGAAAACCGCATCACCGCATTGGAAGCACTCATGACCGAAGCATTGGAACGCATGGAGTCTCAGCGACAGCTATCCATAACATGCGCTCCCGATGACGTGGCAGACCTGGAAGCATTTGTCACCACGATTCAGGAACGCAACCCCCATCTCCAATATTGGTCTGTCAAAGGCGACCCGGCCATACAAGACGGCGGGGTTGTGGTGGAAAGTGCTGATGGTAAAGTCGACAATACCATTGCCTCCCGCTGGCAGGGAGTGGAACCAATCCTCAACATGTTGGCCGAACAGGTCACCGCCGAAGGATAAGGCATGACCTCAAGTTCCCGTCTAGGGCTTCTCAAGGATTTTGATCCTTGCCAAACATTCGGCAAGGTAACCAAAGTGGTCGGTCTCATAGCCGAGGGCCATGGCATCAAGGCTCCACTCGGCTCGGTTTGCTATCTGCTTCCCGACAGTGGCAAACCGATTCCGGCTGAGGTGGTGGGATTCCGTGACGGGGCTTGCCTGTTCATGCCCTACTCCAACATGCGGGGCATTGGCCCCGGCAATCTGATCCAAAATGCGGCCACACCGCCGCTCATGCCGGTCGGTCATTCTCTTCTCGGTCGTGCCGTGGACGCCTTTGGCGACCCACTGGACGGCAAGGGAAGCATCCTCCCGGAAACCCACGTACCGTTGCACCGTGATCCACCCAACCCGTTGGAACGCCCCCGCATTGACGAACCACTGGACGTAGGCATCCGTTCAGTCAATTCGCTCTTGACACTGGGCAAGGGCCAACGGGTGGGGATCATGGCCGGATCAGGTGTGGGCAAGTCAACAACCCTCGGCATGATGGCGCGTTACACCAAGGCTGACATCAACGTCATCGCTCTGGTGGGGGAACGCGGCAGGGAAGTGGTGGAGTTCATGGAACGTGACCTCGGTCCCGAAGGCATGGCCCGGTCCGTACTTGTGGTTGCGACCTCCGATAAAAGCCCTCTCATTCGCATGCGTGCGGCCTTTGCAGCCACGGCCATTGCCGAGTTCTTCCGTGACGCGGGCAAGGATGTCCTCCTGATGATGGACTCCGTCACCCGTTTCGCCATGGCTGGCCGGGAGGTGGGGCTGGCTGCCGGTGAACCCCCAACCCGCGGCGGATACACGCCCAGTGTTTTCGCTCACCTGCCACAATTGCTGGAACGAGCCGGGAAATCCCGGACCGGCTCCATCACTGGCATCTATACGGTATTGGTAGACGGCGATGACTTCAATGAACCCATTGCCGACTCTACCCGCTCCATCCTCGACGGGCACATTGTCCTGACCCGCGAACTGGCCGATCTCGGACACTACCCGGCCATTGACGTGCTTAAATCCATCAGTCGTCTGCGCAGTGATATCACCACGGAACAAAATCAGGCAGATGGTCGCGCATTGCTCCGCCATATGGCGACCTTCAAAAAAGTTGAAGACATGGTCAATATCGGAGCCTACCAGCGCGGAGCCAATGCAGAAGTGGATGAAGCCATTCGCATGGTCGGCCCCATCAATCAGTTTTTGCGACAATTGGTCAAGGAAAACGAACCTCTGGAAAGTGCCATGGCCAAGATGCACGAACTGGTTGCCGCACCTGAGTCTCCACCGCAACAGCCGCCTCAACCGGAGCAACCCCCACAGCAACCACAACAGGAAACGCCGATTCCCCCCGGTGACATCCCGGTCAACATGGGATAACCGGAATAGCACCGGGCGACCATTCCTGCTTGCCCATAATGGTGCTGTATTCCGCCTAAAAGAAATCAAAGAAACGTCGTTTCTTTTTCGGCTTGTCCGTCGCTTTTTTTGGGGGATGATGCTGAAAAGTCACCGGTAACGGCTTTACCCACATCTTGCAGTACGCCGGTCACACCGCCAAGGATACTGTCTGCCGTCCCGATGACTATCCGTCCGGTCATGCTCATCTTTACCACCCTGTTCATCACAGCCCCTGCTGGAGTAAACATCAGGAATTGAGAAGTCGCTTTATCACGAGAAGTTCATCGCGGACTTCCAGCAAGATATCTGAATGTTCACGACTGTGCAGTTTTTTCCTGGCACCGTCTATCGTCAATCCTTCGTCGTATAAAAGGCGTTTTATTTCACGGATAATTTCCAGATGCTCTTCGGTATACAACCGCTGTCCCGATTCCGTCCGAATAGGTTCGATCTCGTCGAATTCCCCTTCCCAAAATCGAAGAACATAGGTCTTGACGCCAATCTCTCTGGCGGCCTGACCGATCTTATACCGCTTGAAGTTCTGCGAATCTTCCATTGGGCGAACATAACAAATCGTTTCAGGCACGACAATAGAGCAAAACACCTGGCCCCCGAAAACGACATCAGCACGAAACCGACCGGAAAAATCGGCATCGATGCCATCAATCAACACAAGGCGCAAGACGGACAACCCTGCGTCCTCTCACACAAACTGACGGCCTGATCTTTTTGACATAAGGCGACAGAGGGCCGGTTATCAGCAATCCGGCAATCTGCTGTTACCCTTCGCCGGCAGAAGGGGCCGAATCGCGCAGGTCAGGCAATGCCCCCTCCCGCTTCCAAGATTTGAACAGGCCAGTACATATGGTGAGCAGCACCACGGCGAAATAAAATACACCCATCATTTGTATGCCGCTCAAGCCCAACGCGCTTCCACCTGAGTAGATAATTGACGCCACGGCAAAGCCCACAGCCGTTGGAAACAAGAAAGAAAAGGCCATCCATTTATAGGATCCTGTCTGGACCTTGATCATGATAGTCGTCGCCAAACAAGGGGGATACAGGGCGAAGAAAACCATCACCGCCAAAGCATGGAGCGGCGAGAACCCCCCTTTTTCAGATTCGGACCCCATACGTTCCTCAAGACTCCGATTTTCGTCAGCACCTTCCTGATACAACACGCCGATAGTGGCCACGCTGGATTCGCGCGCCGCAAAGGAAGAAAGAATGGCTACATTAATTTTCCAATTGAAACCAGCCCATTGCGTGACAGGTTCCAAAGCCCGGCCAACCATGCCCAAGAAACTGGTTTCAATCCGCGCTTCCTTGATCTTTCGGCGCAACATCTTGCGTTTGGAGGCGAATCGGCGCAATGACCTATTGACAATCTTGGCATCCCTATCCTTACCTGGTACGAGAAAACGGAATAATTCAGGGTAGTTCTCTCTATAATGCGCTGCCAGGGAGACAGCCGCATCCTTGCTTTTGACCGCCAGTTTATCCGCCCTATAGTCCCCATAAACATTGAGCAGAGTCGTGATAGAACTTGTATCCCTGAACATCTTTGCATAGGCACTCTTGGCTGTCTCTTTTTGAAAGACAACAAGGGCCGTATCTATTTCATTCTCAAATTGAGCCTTTTGTTCTTCTGTCAGACCCGGAAACTGCAACAGGGTAAAGACACAAACAGAAACAGCCACGACAATGGAACCGACCTTCTTGACATATTGCCACGTTCTTTCAACGGCGCGCTGCCCCACACCGAACAGGGTCGGCGGATGATACTTGGGCAACTCCATCACAAAGGGAGCCGTTTCATAGGATTTGAGCACCGTGGAGGTCAGCAACTTGGCCATAAGCAATGCCGCAAATAAGGTAAATGTGGACAGGAACAACATTGTCCACGATTTGTACGGAGCAAAGAAGACATTGACCAGTAAGGTATAGAAAGGCACTTTTGCCAGACAGTTCATATACGGTACAGTCAGGATGGTCGCCATTCTGGCACGCTCATCAGGAATCCCCTTGGTTGCCATGACACCGGGCACGGCGCACCCGCCGGCAAACACACCACCCAGGATATAGGGCAGGGTGGACTGACCATGCAGGCCGAAAGAATGGAACAATTTGTCGAGAATAAAAGCAATTCTTGCCATATAGCCGCTATCTTCAAGAATGGCGATCAAGGCAAACAAAATCAGAAAGACCGGAATATAATTGAGCAAACCATTGGCTGAGTCAACCATCCATAACCCCATGGACCGGATATAGGGGTCTTCCAGTAACCCGGCATCGGGCAATAGCGAAGCAATGAGACTGCGCATCTTTGCCAAATACGGCCACCAATAGTTCGTCAGTTCATATCCCTGAACAATGGAAAGTTGATAGATAACAAAAACGGTGGCAACGAGAAAAATCGGTGCGGCAAATCGGTTGAGCACCAAATTGTCTATCATGTCGGTGATGGAATCCTTACCATCCTTTTCTTCGGAAACACAGGATTCGATAATCTCCGTTGCCAAACGGTCACGGCAACCGACCATAAAATCCGCAACACCCATGTGGTGTTCTTCCTCAAACGTCTTTTTGATACGCTGAGCTTCGGAGAGCGGGCGACATTCCTGTCCCAATTTTTCACTGACAATACGAACGGCCTCACTATCCCCTTCGACCAATTTGATGGCCAGCCAGCGTAGGGGATATTGGCCGAATTGATTGGTTTCGGCCAAAAGTTGCTGCAATCCTTTTAATTCGGGTTCAATTTTTTCATATGTAATAGGCAAAATGTGGTGATCCGTGCGATTTGCCGTTTCCAAAATGGCATCCCGCAATTCCTTTTTCCCCTTCCCCCGGCGTCCGACCATGGGAATGACGGTAACACCCAATCGGTGCTCCAACTGAGCAACATCCACTGTGGTCCCGTTGCGCTTGGCGACATCCATCATATTCAGGGCCACCACAACAGGTATTCCCATCTCAAAAATCTGAAAGGTAAAATAAAGACTACGTTTGAGAGAGGACGCATCCACCACGTTCACAAGCACATCGGGTTTTTCAGTAATTAAAAAATCTCGCGCCACACGCTCTTCGAGAGAAAAAGAACTAAGGCTGTAGGTACCGGGCAGGTCGATGGTCTCTACACGGACATCCTTGTAGCGATAGGTACCGGATTTTTTGTCAACAGTGACGCCGGGATAATTGGCAATATGTTGGTTGGCCCCGGTAAGCATGTTAAATGAAGTGGATTTACCGGCATTCTGCTGTCCGACCAGCCCCACCAGCAGTGATGCATTGGATTCTGTCGTCATATTGCTCCCCTTACCCCCGTATTCTTGTTGGAATCAACTTGCGCTGTTTCAACCAATACCAAGAAATAACTTTAAATATTCCTGTAAATTCAGCCTACACGGCTTCGACTTCAATGAGGTCCGCTTCGGCCTTGCGAAGGGCGACCTTATAGTTGGCTACGCGACATTCAATGGGATCACCCAAGGGAGCACGACGAATGACCTCAATCACCGTCTGGGGGACAAAGCCAAGATCCAAAAGCCTCTGCCGCACGGCTCCCTGTGCACGATGGCAAATAATCCTGGCCCGCTTGCCTGATTTGACATCTTTAAGCGTACTGTGTCCCTTGCCATGCCTCTTTTTTTGACCAGACAATGTGCCCTCCTCTTCATTCAAGGGTTGAAATCGGCAATGACTTTCCTTACCGTTCCCAGTAGATGAAATTATATGGCAAGTAAAGCAACACAATGAGTATCATTATCATATATAAATCAATTATAGCAAGTAGTAAGCTCC
>PDWI01003971.1_pt1 | contig 20324 bp, 14 predicted proteins | sample 1430891 | NCBI WGS metagenome assembly PDWI01 (sample SAMN01162508, study PRJNA174530) | Oral metagenome, whole genome shotgun sequencing project. | biome: Marine environment; feature: Marine mammal; material: Swab sample of the gingival sulcus; isolation source: swab sample of gingival sulcus... | reverse complement strand
GAAGCCAAGCCTCCCTATCATTTTGTCGACGAACTATTACCACAATTTATCGACTCGATTGACAACATTAAATATTATAGCGATCGACAGTATACCGCCGTACACGGCTTTAGCCCTTACAAAGACAATTACGACACCGTCTTTTATGTGCGCGGCCCCGCCGTCGCGCCGGCAATCGATTTGGGCGATATGTCGCTAGTTGATATTGCGCCCACTTTAGCCGATATTATGGACTGGCCATTGGGCGACGTCGACGGCGTATCGCACTACCAAACTTTACGCATTGTAGAAGAACCAGATGAGGACAGAGTATAACATGAAATTAAAGACGATGTCGCTCGGCGCCTTGGGTGCCAATAGCCACATTTTGTGGAACGAACAGACGAACGAAACCGTCGTCTTCGACTGCGGCGGCGAAGAACATAAAATCGTCGATTTTTTAAAGCAGCGCGAATTGACGTTAAAGTATATTATCTTGACACATGGTCACAGCGATCACATTATGGGCGTCAACGCCCTCGCCAAGACGACGGGTGCTAAAATTATTGCGCACGTTGAAGAGCGCGAAGTACTCGAAGATGCCGCCAAGAATTACAGTGGCATGTTTGGCGGCGACCGCCTCACCGTGCACGCCGATGCGTACATCAGCGGTGACGAAACGCGCCACTTAATCGGCTATGAGTTCAAGTTTTATCATACGCCGGGACATACGCGTGGCGGTATGTGCATCGAAGTCGAAGGTCAATTGTTTAGCGGCGACACCTTATTTAAGGGTTCAATCGGACGCAGCGACCTATATGGCGGCAACATGAATGTGTTGATGAAGTCGCTCCAAAAATTGCTTAAACTGTCGCATCGCCTAGTCGTACACTGTGGTCACGGACCGTCGACGACGCTGCGCGACGAGGCCAAATACAATCCATTTTTAAACAGATGAACATTTACTTAGTCAACCATACATTTGACTACGCCTGCATGCACGTCGCAAAATTATTTGTCGATCGACCGCAAGTGCAGGTGGCTGGCGCCGACTTCGCGGCGCCGGCAGCTCAGCACATCGTCAGTCGTGTGCTTTTTTTTGACGCCAAAAAAGTCGTATTAACGACAGTACAAAGATCTGGACAAACGCACTACAGCAGCGAGCAGACCGTCGTTGGCGAGGATAAGGGCGAACTCAAGCGCGCCGTCATTCGCGCCCTATTCGACTGCTTGGCGGCCATTACGAGCTATCGTCCCGAATGGGGCATTCTGGTCGGCGTCAGGCCGACAAAATTGGTCAACAGTTTGCTGCAAGCCGGTTTGGACGAAACTGCAGTCGCCGAGCGCTTGTCCAAACAATACTATTTGAACGACGCTAAAATTGCACTTCTCTTAGAAGTCTGCCGCGGCGAGCGGTCGCTGTTGCAAAAAAATGACAAAGGCGATTTTTCGATTTATGTCGGCATACCTTTTTGCCCTAGCAGATGCGTTTATTGTTCGTTTATTTCGCAGGTTGCAGCGCGCGGTAGCGCCCTAGTCGAGCGCTATGTCGATGCCCTCATCGCCGAGCTGTACAGTAAAAAAGAGGATTTTTGTAACCGTCGAGTCGATTCGCTGTATATCGGCGGCGGCACGCCGGCAATACTGAGCGCCGAACAAATCAATCGCCTATTTGCGGCGTTGCGCGACTGCTATCAGCTCGCTAACGCGCGCGAAATTACTTTTGAGGCCGGTCGTCCCGAATTAATCGATGCGACGTTGTTAAATGCGCTGCGCGACAACGCCGTCGATCGCATTTGCGTCAATCCGCAGACGATGCACGACGAGACCTTAAAGCGAATCGGTCGTCATCACAGTGTCGCCGATACCGCGCGCGCCTTAAATCTGGTAAAGTGCTATGACTTTACCGCCGTCAACGTCGATATCATCGCCGGTCTGGACGGTGAAACTGTAGCGGTGTTTAGTCAGACGCTGTCGCAAATACTGGATTACCGCCCGGAGAACATCACGGTGCACTGCCTGGCGATAAAGCGGGCGTCCAAACTGGCCGAGGTGGGGGGCCGTGACAATTTAGCTGCGGCAGATGTCGTCAGGCGTCAACTCGGCGAGGCCGATAGACAGTTGCGCCGGCAAGGTTATCGCCCCTACTACATGTACCGCCAAAAGAATATGCTGGCAAATCTTGAAAATATCGGCTATGCAGTTGGCGGTATGGGCTCTGTTTACAATGTTGTCATAATAGAAGAAAGTCAATCAATTGTGGCCTTTGGCGCCGGTGCTAGCGGTAAAATTATTCAATCCGACGGTACAATCAAGCGATATCACAACCCAAAAGACATAAAAACTTATCTGAGTCGTCATATTTAAACAAAATAAATGAAATTCCTATAAAAAATAATTTATATTTAGGCGCGTTTGAACTCTTTTTTGATTTATTGTATAATAAATTATCTAGCTCGGATTTTCATGTGTTCGACTGAACCCAGAATATTCACACCACTACTCAAAAATCGTTTCAATCTTTAGAATACCTGCGCTCTAAAAATTTTCGCCGTACAGTCACGCGTTACGCCTCAAATTTTTATATCGCACCTATTCTCAAGCGCTATAGCGATTTTCACGCACTGGTGCGAATGATTTGGTCTGAATAATTCGAGTCCAATAAGAAAGGGGTAATGTATGAGTAGGATTAAAAAAATGAGAGTGTTGTTTGTCGTAATTTTGATTATTGCCTTGGCGATTAGTGGCTGTGGCGGCGGTCAGGATACGTCGACTGGCGATGGTGCAGCTCAGCCTGCAAAAGACAGTGTAAAAGCCGGTCCGGCCATTGACAAGGACACAGTTGTCATTTGTACTGCGGACGAAACGCCTTCGTTGACGACTGCGGATCACAACGCGGTTGCCGGTGACTACGTCAACAAGTTGACCCATAACGGTTTGTTTAGATTGGATAAAGAACTCAATCCACAACCCGACTTGGTCGCCGAGTTCAAAACGGAAAAGGACGCCAATGGCGAAGCGACAATTTGGTTTATGACATTACACGAAGGAATTAAGTTCCACGACGGTACGGTTATGACGGCAGATGACGTCGTCGCGTCTTTGGAAAATGCTAAAAATTCACCCGATATCGCTTCTTATACGAAGTCGTTCCAAACTGTCGAAAAAGTCGACGATTTAACGGTTAAGATTACAACTGACGGCCCGTCGGCCAGCTTGTTGTACGACTTGTCGCACCACGGGAACTACATCGTTCCGAAAGCACTATTGGATTCTGGAAACGATTTTAATACGAACCCAATCGGCGCCGGCCCATATAAATTTGTCGAGTGGAAGCGCGGCGAGCAAATTACATTTGTGGCCTTTGATGACTACTTTGACAAAGAACGCGCGGCGAAGATTAAAAATATCGTATGGCGAATCATCCCCGAAGGCGCAGCGCGCACGATTGCCATTGAAGCTGGTGAAGTCGACTATATTATCGAACTCGACTCTACATCTGTAAACAGCTTGGATGAAAACGTCAATATCGTCGTCATGAAACAGCCGAGCGTATCGCATAGCTGGCTGACGGTAAACAACGAAGTTGCACCGTTTGACGACGTCAACCTCAGAAAGGCAATCAACGCCGCCATTAACAAAGAAGACGTTTTAATAGTAGCGCTTAACAACATGGGCGTCGTCGCCAAGGCGCAAACGCCGATGGGCATGTTGGGTGAAAATCCCGATGGCTTCGATACATTCGACCTCGAAAAGGCCAAAGAATACATGGCTGCATGGGGTGGCGATCCATCTACAGTTACGCTCGAAGTCATCTGCTCGAACGATACCAAGCGCCGCGCTGCCGAAGTTATTCAGAGCAACTTGAAAGAGATTGGCATCGAAATGTCTATTAAGTCGATGGACTTGGCAACTTATTTATCGGAAACGGCTAGCGGTAACTTTACGGGCTTTATCGGCGGTTATACGTCAAATGAAATGATGTCGTTCTTGCGCGGCGTCTACCACTCAGACAACATCAATTCATCGAACAAGACGCGTACAGCCAATCCGGAATTAGACGCTTTAATCGACAAGTCAATCAAGACAATCGATCAAGCTGAAAGAGAAAAAGTCTTGCAAGAAGCTACTAAGATCTTAAATGATAATTGCTACCAAATGCCATTGTATCAAACGTATATCTTGAGTGCTCATAAAGCAGATCTCAAGAATACATTTATTACGACGGGCGGCACATTCTTTGCTAATGAATGGAGCTGGGAATAATACAGAGTATTAACAGATGAGGTTATTCCCCTTGTGGAATAACCTCTTTTTTTAAAGGAGAACATAATGTGGAAATATATATTAAGGCGAATCGTAGCTTTAATTCCCGTATTAATTGGTGTTACTCTGATTGTATTTTTAATTATGAGCTTTGCACCGGGTGATCCAGTTAAATCCATTTTAGGTGAGCAGGCGACACCGGAGGCGATTGAACAATTGCGCGAAGAATTGGGTTTGAATGATCACGTTTTAGTACAGTATAAAAATTATATGGCAAAATTAATTAGAGGCGACTTCGGCATTTCTTACAAGAGTAAGGTAGGCGTCGTCGATGAAATTGGCGCGCGCTTGCCGACGACGATTAAATTGTCCGTCATGGCAATACTGATCGCCGTCGTCTTTTCAATACCGCTCGGTATAATTGCAGCCATCAAGCAGAATACTTGGATTGACGGCGTCAGCATGTTTATCGCCCTAATCGGCGTATCGATTCCGGTCTTTTGGCTGGGCTTAATGTTGCTTTTGGAGTTCTCGTTAAAGCGCGGCTGGTTTCCGGTGTCGGGTGCACAGACTTGGCAGTCCTTCGTATTGCCCAGCATTTCACTCGGCTTTCTCAGCATGGCGTCAATCGCCAGGGTTACCCGTTCTTCAATGCTCGAAGTCATTCGTCAAGACTACATTAGAACGGCGCGCAGTAAGGGATTGCCCTACGCCAAAGTGGTGCGCAAACACGCCCTGCGCAACGCCTTGATTCCGACAGTGACAGTGGCCGGACTGCAAATCGGTTCGTTGCTGGCCGGTTCAGTTTTGACCGAAACCGTATTTGGCTTGCCCGGCATTGGTCGCTTTATGATTCAATCGCTGAGAGGGCGCGACATTCCCAGCGTAATGGGATGCATCATTGTCTTTACGCTCTGTTTTTCAATTGTAAATTTAATCGTCGACCTGTTATACGCCTTTATCGACCCGCGTATTCGGGCACAGTATTCATAAGGAGGAGCACATGTTACACTCTCATTCGGGTTCACCTTATGATGTGACCAGAAAATATAAAAAGCAAAGTCAGTTCAAGGAGATTATGCGTCGCCTATTTAGGAACAAGACGGCTATTCTCGGCTTAATCATCGTTATAATGTTGATCGGTATGGCGTTGCTTTCCGGCGTCATTTACGATTACGATAAAGACGTCATCAGTCAAAATATTAAAGAACGTCTGCAGGCGCCCTCGTCAGAACATCCCTTTGGCACCGATAGCATGGGGCGCGACGTACTGGCGCGCGTCGTCTACGGATCGCGTATTTCGCTTAGCGTCGGCGTTTCCGCCGTGGCGATTGCGTTGTTGGTGGGTGGTATATTGGGCGCTATCGCCGGTTATTACGGCGCCGTCGTCGACAATATTATCATGCGTTTAATGGACGTTTTCTTGGCGATACCGGGTACGCTGTTCGCCATTACGATTATGGCGGCACTCGGACCGAGTATGCAAAACTTAGTCGTGGCACTGAGCATTGCAACTGTACCGCGCTTTGCCAGAATTGTCAGGAGCTCCGTTATGACAGTGCGCGATAACGAATACATCGAGGCCGCCAGGGCGATCGGCGCCAACGATTTCAGAATCATCTTAGAACATGTCATTCCCAACAGTTTGGCACCGGTTATCGTACAGACGACACTTAGCGTTGCGACGATTATTTTGACAATCGCCGGACTCAGTTTCTTGGGACTGGGCGTTCAGGCACCGGCGCCGGAATGGGGCGCCATGCTGGCCGAAAACAGACCTTATTTAAGGGACTATAGTTTTTTGACGTTTTTCCCCGGTCTGGCAATTATTATTACGATACTGGCGCTTAATTTGTTGGGCGATGGTCTGCGCGACGCACTCGATCCAAGGCTTAAGTAATATGGCTTAGAGTAGGAGATATAATGAATAGCGAAAATATAAATAATCGACAGGCGAATCAGATGGCTGCCGCAGAAGAGCCGATTTTGACAATTGAAGATTTATTTGTCGAGTATCGCACTGACGACGGCGTCGTCAAAGCACTCAATGGTATGAATTTAGTTTTACAAAAGGGCGAAACGCATGGCCTTGTCGGCGAAACCGGCGCTGGTAAGACGACCACCGGATTATCGATTTTGCGACTGGTGGCGCAGCCCCCCGGCGTTTACGTGGGCGGAAAGATCTCGCTCAACGGCAAGAGTATATTTGATATGAGCGAGCGCGAAATGGGCAACATTCGCGGCAGTGAGGTATCGATGATCTTCCAGGATCCGATGACTTCGCTCAATCCGGTTATTACAGTTGAAGACCAAATCGCCGAAGTCATCGACTTTCACGAAGACGTTTCATATGACGAAGCGCTCAAGCGCACGCACGAATTGTTGGAACTGGTCGGCATTCCGGCCGATCGCGGCAAAGAGTTTCCGCACCAGTTTTCGGGTGGCATGAAGCAGCGCGTCGTCATCGCCATTGCGTTGGCCTGTAAACCCGGTTTGTTAATTGCCGACGAGCCGACTACGGCGCTCGACGTAACGATACAGGCGCAGGTTTTGGCGATGATGCGCGACCTTAAAAAAGAATATGACACATCGCTGTTAATGATAACGCACGACCTTGGCGTCGTAGCCGAAATATGCGACCACGTGTCGGTCGTCTACGCTGGCGAAATCATTGAACAGGGTACTTTAGTGGACATTTTTGATAATACGCGACACCCCTATACAGAGGGACTGTTTAACTCGCTGCCCAATATGAAGAACCGCAGTGCCGAGTTAAAGCCGATTAAGGGATTGATGCCCGATCCGATGAACTTGCCGACGGGCTGTCCATTTCATCCGCGTTGTGACTACGCCAAACAGATTTGCGCTGAACAGGTAGCGCCCTTGGTGAGGCGCAATGACACGCACTACGTCAAATGTCATTTGTATACAAATGAAAACATCGTACAAGGGGGGCAGATAAAACGTGGCTAATCCGATATTAGAAGTAAGGGGATTAAAAAAGTATTTTAAAACTGGTCGCGGCATGCTGCACGCCGTAGACGATGTCAGTTTTACAATTGAAAAAGGTAAGACGCTGGGTATTGTCGGCGAGTCGGGCTGCGGTAAATCGACGACTGGTCGCACCATTTTGCGCCTATTAGAACCAACCGGCGGCGACATTTTCTTCGAAGGCGAAAATTTAAGTGAATTGACGCCGCTGGCAATGCGCAACAAGCGCAAAGAACTGCAGATGATATTTCAGGATCCGTTTTCGTCGCTCAATCCGCGTAAGACGATTAGTCAGACCATTATGGAGCCGATGATTATCCATAAAATGTACAAGACAAAGGCTGAGATGATCGATAAAGTACTCGAAACAATGGAGTTAGTCGGCTTGGCGGAACGCTTTTTCAACACTTATCCGCACGAGTTGGACGGCGGTCGCAGACAGCGTATCGGCATCGCTCGGGCGTTGGCCTTAAACCCCAAGTTTATCGTCTGCGACGAGCCCGTTTCGGCACTCGACGTATCGATACAGGCGCAAATACTAAATTTAATGAAGAATTTACAGAAGAAGATGGACTTGACCTATATGTTTATCACACATGACTTGTCGGTAGTCAATCACTTTAGCGATGATATTGGCGTCATGTACCTCGGACGCCTGATTGAAAAGGCGTCAGCTGAAGAGTTGTTTGAAAATCCCAAACACCCTTATACTAAGGCGTTGCTCAGCGCAATTCCGGTTCCCGATATTCACTATAAGAGCGAACGGGTGATTTTAAAAGGCGAAATCACGTCGCCAATCGAACCGCCCAACAAGTGTCGCTTTGCCAATCGCTGTCCCAATGTACACGATAAATGCCATATGTCAGAACCGGCTTTAATCGAAACGTCGCCCAATCACTTTGTTTCCTGTTTCTTGCATTAGGCTTAACGGGCAGATTTTGCGAAGTGATTTCGCTGATGTGATTCAATAAAAGAGCAAAAACAGTTGTTCGCCGAAAGCTAGCGCTTTGAACAGCTGTTTTTTTTAATGTCGGCATAGATTTAGAATGAGTATTATAGCAGTTATTGTGGTATCATAATAATATAAGATAATTTTTTTGCAGAACGCGTCAGATGTATAGAATTGAGGGAAAATGCTTATATCGGAACAGGATCGCTATTTATTTCACGAGGGCACGCACGTCGCGCCGTATCAGTTTTTGGGTGCTCACGTCGTCGACGGCGGCGTTCACTTTGCAACTTGGGCGCCGCATGCCAATAGCGTTGCAGTGCTGGGCGATTTTAACAATTGGAACGGCTCTGCACACCAAATGAAAAAGATAAGCCCGCAGGGCATTTGGACACTGTTCATTGCCGACCTGCCACCCTACAGCATTTATAAGTACGAGATTTTTTCGAGTTATCTTGGTAGACTGGTCAAGGCCGATCCCTATGCGCGTCACTGTGAGCTGCGCCCCAATACGGCGTCGATCGTCTATCCGAAATTGGACTATAGCTGGTCTGATGGCGCTTGGTTAAAAGCGCGCGCTTCTGGCAATGTAATGGAAAGGCCAATTTCCATCTATGAGGTCAACCTGCTCTCTTGGAAAAAACCGGCAGAGGGCAGTTATAGCTATCGTCAATTGGCGGAACAGTTGATACCCTACGTCGTCGCAAACGGCTTTACGCACATTGAATTGATGCCCGTTATGGAGCACCCCTTTGACGGCTCATGGGGCTATCAGATTACCGGATTTTATGCGGTGACCAGCCGCTACGGCACACCCGACGACTTTAAGTACTTTGTCGACAGCTGCCACGCGGCCGGACTGGGCGTCATTTTGGACTGGGTGCCCGGACACTTTTGTAAAGATGAACACGGTTTGGCGTTTTATGACGGCGAACCGCTCTATGAGCCCTGCGATGAAAACCTGCGCGAAAACTTATCTTGGGGCACGATGAACTTTAACTACGACTGCCCCGAAGTGCGTTCCTTTTTAATCGGCAATGCCAATTACTGGCTGACCGAATACCACGTCGACGGCCTTAGAATCGACGCCGTTGCCTATATGCTCTATAAACACATGGCGACGGCACGCTACGACTTATTTACAGAAAACGACATCAATCAGGCGGCGGTTCAGTTTCTCAAACAACTCAATCAGACGCTGTTTGGCCTGCACCGCAATGTTTTAATGATGGCGGAAGAGTCGTCGGCCTATCCACTGGTGAGCGCGCCGGTGCACGATGGCGGGCTCGGTTTTAACTACAAGTGGAACATGGGTTGGATGCACGACACATTGGATTACATGGCACGCGATCCGCTGGCCAGAAAGCACGCTCAAGACAAGTTGACTTTTTCAATCTATTACGCCTTTAACGAAAACTTTGTGTTGCCGCTGTCGCACGATGAGGTGGTACATGGTAAGCGTTCATTAGTCGACAAGATGCCGGGCGACTACTGGCACAAGTTTGCCAACCTCAGGCTGTTAATAGCCTATCAGTTCTTTCACCCCGGCAAGAAGTTAAACTTTATGGGTAACGAGTTTGCTCAGTTTATCGAGTGGAACGAATGGGATCAGCTCGACTGGCACCTTTTTGACTACGACTCGCACCGCGCTTTTAATCGCTATTTTAAAAAACTAAACGCGCTTTATAGAACGCAGCCGGCACTTTACCAAATCGATCATCATTACGAGGGCTTTGAATGGATAGAATTCGACAATCATAAGGAGAGCATTATCGCCTTTAAACGGCGCGATAAAGCCGCTAAATTTCTGATAGCAGTGTTTAATTTTACGCCGGTGGTGCGCAAAAAGTATCCGATTAAAGTACCGCAGGGCGGCAGCTACCGCGAAATATTTAATAGTGATGCCACTGAATTTTACGGTTCCGGCGTCGTCGACGATAGGCCACTTGTCGCGCAAAAAAGGGTGGACGATTACTTTATTGAATTGACGTTACCGCCGCTCGGCGCGGTATTGCTGGAATTGAAAAGAGAGAAAAAAGATAACTGTTCAAACGTTGAAGAACATGATGTCATCTCGAACGAAGTGCGCAGCGCGCAGTGAAGAGATCTCACTTTTAAATCCGAGATTTCTCGATAAACTGGAAATGACATATAAGGGTTGGTCATCTCGACCGCAGTGGAGAGATCTCGCTTTCAAACCGGAGATTTCTCAATAAACTCGAAATGACAATATGATAAATAGAAGACGGTCTTTAGCAGAATTAACTGACGAGAAGGAGGTCGCATATGATTAAAAAAGAGCTTATTGCCATGATTTTGGCAGGCGGTCAGGGATCGCGTTTAAAGTCACTGACGCGTAAAATTGCCAAACCGGCAGTACCGTACGGCGGCAAGTTTCGCATTATTGACTTTGCGCTATCCAATTGCGCCAATAGTGACATCGACACCGTGGGCATACTGACGCAGTATCAGCCCTTGATACTGAATAGCCACGTCGGCATCGGCATACCGTGGGATTTGGACAGGCGTCACGGCGGCGTTAGGGTGTTGCCACCCTATATGTCGGAAAAGGGTGGCCGCTGGTATTTGGGTACGGCCAATGCAATTTATGAAAATATGAACTTCATTGAAATGTACGACCCGGAATATGTCTTGATTTTATCGGGTGATCACATCTATAAAATGAACTATTCTAAAATGCTCAAATTTCACAAGGCGAAAGGCGCCGATGTGACGATTAGCGTCATCGAAGTTCCGTTTGACGAGGCTAATCGCTTTGGCATTTTAAATACCAATCCAGATCTGTCAATTTACGAATTTGAAGAAAAACCGCAAAATCCAAAGAATAATTTGGCTTCTATGGGCATTTACATTTTCTCTTGGAAGGCGTTAAAGCGTTACTTGGAAATGGACAGTGAAGACGACGAGTCGGAGCACGACTTTGGCAAAAATATCATACCCAAAATGCTCGACGATGGCTTAAAAATGTATGGTTATGTATTTAAGGGCTACTGGAAAGACGTTGGAACAATCGCCAGCTTTTGGCAGGGTAATATGGATTTGCTCGATAACGACGAGTTTGACATGTACGATAAGACGTGGCGCATTTACACTGAAAATGAAGACTTGCCGGCGCACTATATCGGCCCGCGTGCCGTCGTCGAAAACGCATTGGTCAACGAGGGATGCGAAGTACTCGGCAAGGTAAGGCATTCCGTTTTATTCACCGAAGTATCCATCGGCGAAAACGCCGAAGTAAACGATTCGGTCATCTTCCCCAATGTCAAAATAGGTGAAGGCGCCAAAATCAACAGGGCAATCGTGATGGGTGATTTTGAAATTCAGCCAAACGCGGTAATCGAAGATCCGGACGGCGACATTATATTAGTCGGCAATCCGGAAGATTCGCTATTCTTTGAAAAGTAAAGGAGGGATTATGGCTCAAGATGTTATCGGGATTATTAATCTCGCGGAAAACGAAGAAAACATACAAGACTTGACGGGCAATAGACCAATCGCCGCCATTCCCTTTGGCGGTCGCTACCGCGTTATCGATTTTACGATATCTAACATAGTCAACAGCGGTATAAAGCGGGTGGCGATATTTACCAAGAGTAAGTTTAGATCGCTGCAAGATCATCTCGGGCCAGGTAAATACTGGAACCTAGACCGAAAGCGCGACGGACTTTACATGTTGCATCCAATGCTCGACTATTCGAACAGCGTGAAACGCTACGGCGACTTGCAGACGTTTAAGGACAATCTTGATTTTTTAGTCAGTTCAAGACAAAAATACGTTTTGATTTGCCGTAGCTATGTGCTCGCCAATATCGATATCAAGCCGATTATAGAGTTTCACAAAAAGTCCAAAGCTGATATAACAATCATTGGTAAGTCGATCGATAATGGCCAAGTTGCCAGTCAGTACATCGGTCTCGACAGGCTTGAATTGGACGAATGTGGCAATGTCACTGGCGTCGGTCTAAACTTTGGCTCGCAAGATGATTTTACGCTCTCTTTAGAAATGTATCTATTAAAAAAAGACCTCTTAATCGAGATTATTACAGAGGCCTATAGCAGTGGTCAAAATAGTTTCTTAAAGCAGGCGGTCTTTGATTATATGCGCAAACTAAAGGTAAATACTTATCGACATGAGGGTCCGACCTATTTTATCAACTCGATATTTAACTATTATAAGGCGAGTATGGCATTACTCAATCGCGATGTGTTTAAAGCGCTCTTCGACGGTCACGGACGCATTTACACAAAGATAAAAGATGAACCATCGACGATTTACGGCAGTACCAGTTGCGTGACCAATTCAATTGTCGCCAATGGTTGTAGAATTGAAGGCACTGTTGAAAACTCAATAATTTTTAGGGGTGTCCACGTCGCCAAAGGGGCGATTGTCCGCAATTCGATTATTATGCAGAACAGCGTTATAGATCAAACGGCGCATTTGAATTACGTGATAACGGACAAGGGTGTTAAAATAGCCGAAAAGAAAATATTAATGGGAGATGGCGGCGTGCCCTTTGTCATCAAGAAGGGCGTACACATTAAGTAGAGTCGGTCATTCAGCGGCGAATGGCCAGTGAGGAGGTAATGGTGAAAATATTATTTGTTGCTTCAGAGGCAGTTCCCTTTGCCAAAACAGGTGGATTGGCAGACGTCGGCTATGCCCTGCCCAAGGCACTCGTCGAAATGGGTCACGACGTACGCGTCGTCATTCCAAAGTATAAATCGATTATTGAAAATCATGGCGACGCGTTGACATTTGTCAAGTCGGGCAACATTGAAATGAACTGGCGCACGCCATACGTCGGTTTATTTGAAGCCCAGTACGAGGGCGTAAAATACTATTTTATAGACAACGAGTCGTATTTTAAAAGAGATGGCTATTACGGTTACTTTGACGACGGCGAACGCTTTAGTTTCTTTTGTAAAGCGGTGTTGGACATGGTTTGCGATGATGTTTTCGTACCGGACATCTTACATTTAAACGATTGGCACACGGCGCCAATTGCCTTATTGCTGAAAGACGACATGTATCGACACGGTCATCTCTCAGCCGTAAAGACGGTTTATACAATACATAATTTAAAATATCAGGGCATTTTTCCAAAAAATATGCTAGCCGACTTTTACTGCATATCAGACCGCTATCTAACGCCCGAGGGCATTGAATTTAACGGCAATATCAACTTTATGAAAATGGGTATCGTGATGGCTGACAGCGTCACGACGGTCAGCAAGACCTACGCCGACGAGATTAAATACCCTTATTTTGGCGAGCGTTTAGATGGCGTGATCGCAACGCGTCAGGTGACCGGCATCGTCAACGGTTTGGATTGCGACTTAAACGATCCGGCAACCGATGAATCCATTTTCGAAAACTATACTGCACAGAACGCCTATGTTAAAAAGCGCAAAAATAAAATGATGTTACAGCGCCTTTTGCGCTTAAAAAATGACCCGAATATTCCGATGGTGGCAATGGTCACGCGCTTAGTCGAGCACAAGGGCATTGATTTAGTCGTCCACGTCGCCGACGAACTCGTTAGTTCTGGCGTTCAGCTGGTCATTTTGGGCACGGGTGACAAGAACTATGAAGAGGCGCTGATGAGTATCGACAGTTATCATCCGGAAATGATGTCGGCCAATATCTACTTCGATTCAGTTATGGCGTCGCGCATTTACGCTAGCGCCGATATATTCTTGATGCCGTCATTGATTGAACCCTGCGGCATCGGCCAGCTCATAGCCATGCACTATGGCACAATTCCAGTTGTCAGACAGACCGGCGGTTTAATGGATACGGTTGAGCCCTACAATAAATTTGAAGACAGCGGTACCGGTTTTGGCTTTATGAACGCCAATGCGCACGAAATGCTATTTACCATAAAAGAAGCGCTGGAAGTCTATCGCGATAAACCGAAATGGCGGAGATTGATCGAACGAGCGATGGCGGCAGATGTCAGTTGGCAACAGTCGGCCAATGCGTACCAAGCGCTCTATCAGAGTATAATGAATTGAGGAATATATGAAGTTATCAGCAGATGGATTTAAAAAACAGTATTTATCGCGTTTAAAGGCGATCAGTGGTAAGAACCCCAATCAGACGTCGACTTGGGACAAATACCATACGCTTGGCATTATGGTGCGCGAGTACATTACCGACGATTGGATTGATCAAAATCACATATTACAAAACACCGGTGAAAAGCAGGTCTATTATTTTTCAATGGAGTTTTTAACCGGAAAATTTTTGGAAAAGAATTTAATTTACTTAAATTTACTGGATACCGTAAAAGAGGCGTTTGAAGAGTTGGACTACGATTTTAAAGCTGTCTTCGACATCGAAAAAGATCCCGGCTTGGGCAATGGCGGATTGGGGCGCTTGGCGGCTTGCTTTTTAGATTCTTTGGCCTGTACCGGTTATGCCGGCAACGGCTGCGGTATTCGCTACAACTACGGTCTGTTTGAACAAAAAATTGTCAATGGCTATCAGGTTGAATTCCCCGATCGCTGGCTGGAGAACCGAAACGTTTGGGAGATTAAAAAGCCGGATCGCAGCGTGGTCGTCGAGTTCGGTGGAGCGGTCAAAGTCGAAAAGTCGGGAGACCGACTCGTGTTTTCGTTACAAAACACTGAAAAAGTTTTGGCGGTGCCGTATGACACGCCGGTGCTCGGCTATCGCAACGACCGCATTAACACATTGCGCTTATTTTCGGCAGAAGCGGTAGTCAACGACTTTGACTTCGGCAGCTTTAGCTCGGGCGACTACAATCGGGCCTTTGCAAAAAAGCACACGGCCGAGGCGATTTCGCAGGTACTCTATCCCAACGACAACTACTACGAGGGCAAGGTATTGCGCTTAAAACAGGAGTACTTTCTGGTGTCGGCGGGCATTCAGTCGCTGATTCGCACCTATCGCAAGACGGGGCGCAGCATTCGCGACTTGCACCGCCACGTCGCGTTGCACATCAACGATACGCATCCGGCGCTGATCATTCCCGAATTAATGCGTTTGTTGATGGATGTCGACGGACTTAGTTGGGAAGCGGCTTGGGATATAACGAATAGAACGGTATCCTATACCAATCATACGATTTTATCTGAAGCGCTCGAAACCTGGCCGATTGGCATGATTCACGAACTGTTGCCGCGCATTGCCATGATTATTGAGGAAATCAATAATCGCTTTGTCGAATCGCTGCGCGCGGTGCATCATTTATCCGATCGTGAAATTGACAAATTGCGCATTATACACAACGACACCGTTTTTATGGCGAATATGTGCATTGTCGCCAGCAACAGCGTCAATGGCGTCGCGAAATTGCATACCGAAATACTAAAACAGCGCGAGCTGAATCACTTTTATAAGCTGTTTCCCTATAAATTTAACAATAAAACCAACGGCATAACGCACCGTCGTTGGTTGATGCACTGCAACGAGGCGCTGACCGAAAAAATTGATCAAGGTATCGGTACGCGTTGGCATTACGAACCGGTTTTAATGGATCGCCTCATGCAGTTTAGTCGCGATAGGGCCTTTTTAGAGGATATTCGCAATATAAAACTGCAGAATAAAACGGCATTGGCAGATTACATTAAGCACAAAAATGACATAGTCGTCAATCCGCATTCGATATTTGACATACAGTCAAAGCGGCTTCACGAATACAAGCGTCAATTGATGAATGTCTTTCACATCATGTATTTGTACAATAAAATCGTCGACAATCCTGGTATTGATATGACGCCGCGAACCTTTATATTCGGCGCCAAGGCTGCACCGGGTTACCACATTGCCAAGGTGATTATTCGCCTGATTCATTCGTTGAGCAACAAAATCGAAAAGACGCCATATGTGCGCGACATCATAAAGACCGTATTCATTGAAAACTACAGCGTGTCGTTAGCCGAGAAAATGATTCCGGCGGCTGACGTCAGCGAACAGATTTCAACGGCATCAAAAGAGGCATCTGGCACCGGCAATATGAAATTTATGATGAACGGCGCGGTGACGATTGGCACTTTGGATGGCGCCAATGTCGAAATAAAAGACGTGGTGGGCGACCAAAATATTTACATCTTCGGTATGACGGCAGACGAGGTTTATAAGCTTTACGCCGACCGCAGTTACAGCGCGCAGTCCATTTACGACAATCACGCGGTACTGCATAGAATTATCGACCAGTTGAGCAACGGATTCTTTGAAGACGTATCGCGCGAAGAGTATCAGCCGCTCGTCGACACACTCTTAAAGCGCAATGACGAATTTTTCGTATTAAAGGACTTCGACGACTACATTAGAGTACAAGAAAATTTGAGTCGCGACTTTGTCGACGCCGACAAGTGGAATAAAATGGCACTTGTCAACATTGCCAAGTCGGGTATATTTTCGAGTGACTACACCATAAAGGAATACGCCAAACACATTTGGAAGTTGTAGGTGATATTATGGATTTTAAGGCATACCAATTTGGTTATGATTATGGCAAGGCAGGAACGACGTTTACCGTCTTTGCAACTGATTGCGAACAACTGTCGGTTGCAATTTACGCTGACGCCAATCGCTTTCAGTATACATTGCACGCCATGTGCGAAGTGGCTACAAACATTTGGAGCGTTAAAATCCCCGGCGATTTAGACGGCACTTATTATAATTATATCATCACTAGGTCGGGGATGCGCTTTAAGGCAAATGACCCATTTGCCTTCTCCTGTTCGACCAATGGCCGCCGCAGCTGCGTGGTCGATTTGGCGCGATTTAAGCAGCGCAGTTCGGAATTGCAGCACGTTTCCGAGGGCCTAAAAAGCGCCATTATATACGAAACCCACATTCGCGATTTTACCGTGAAGACGGGTGATTCAGTAGTTGATAAAGGCAAATTCTTAGGTGTCGTCGAGGGCTCTGGCGAGGACGACAGACTGACCTACTTAAAACAACTCGGCGTCAGTCACATTCACTTTTTACCGCTACAAGATTTTAGCAGCGTTGACGAAACAGTTGAAGACGATTACAATTGGGGTTACGACCCACATCATTACTTTATACCGGAAGGCGCCTATGCGACTGATGTCGACGATCCCTATGCGCGCATTGACGAACTCTTGCAGATGGTCGAGGGCGTACACCGGGCCGGTTTAGGGCTAATCCTCGACGTCGTTTACAACCACACCTATGACTCCGCTTGGCAGGCGCTTGAAATACTGGCACCCAGCGTCTATTTTAGAAAGAGGCAAGACGGCACGTTCTCAGATGGTTCCGGTTGCGGGAGCGAACTCAATACGACGCACCCGGCGACGCGCCACTTAATAGTAGAGAGTCTTAAACACTGGCAGAATTTTTACGGTTTTGACGGTTTTCGCTTTGACCTAATGGCTTTAATCGACGTTGAAACCATGCAGCTTATCTCCGATGTACTGAAACAGACACATCCCGATGTCATATTGTACGGAGAGCCGTGGATGGCCACAGCGACCACCCTCGACCCGGAACTGCGCTTTGTCAAAGGTAAGCAGCGTGGCAGCGGCATAGCCGTTTTCAACGACGATTATCGTCAGCTATTAAAAGGCGATAGCGATGGTGGCGGCGTTGGTTTTGTACAGGGCGACAGTGCACAAAGTCATTTTATTAAAACTCACTTATTGGGCGCAATCGATTATTCGGACGAACATAAAGGATTTACCGACTGTCCCTTCGAAGCAATTAACTACATTTCGGCGCACGATAATTTAATTTTGTACGACAAACTCAAATTGTCGACTAATTGGTCGGATACCGAAATAATGCGCGCCACAAAGCTTTCCTTTGCACTATTTTTATTGGCCTTTGGCGTACCCTTTATTCAGGGGGGCACCGAACTGATGCACAGTAAAAAAATGGATCGAAATTCCTATAAGAGCGGCGATAGAATTAACGCCATCGATTGGAGTAAGCGTTCGGAATTTTCCGAACTGACGGATTGGGTTGCCGAACTAATTGCCTTTCGCAAGGCAATGCCCTGTTATCGCAGCTATGACGCCGCACAGATTCGCGCCCACGTCAAATTGCTCAATCACAATACGGCAATCGGTTTTCAAATTGAACAAGTAGATTTTACAGCGCCTTATACAATGATATTAATAAATGGGCAACTGTCTGAACAAGTGATTGACCTATCGATTGACGACAGCTTGCAGAAAGTGTTGTCGTCATACGAAAACAGCTGCGACAACAGCAGGGGATTTGTCCTACAGGCGCAGCAGGTTTGTGTGTTACAACAGCAAACGCCATTCCTGGCAGGCTGTTGATTTGGCTAAACTTTGTGCTACTCATCACGTCGCACTATAGTCGTAGTGCGGCATTTTTTTGCGCAGATTTTGTTTACATTTCGGTGCCAGGCACGCTTTTGTAGGAGTTTTGTCCTATCTGTCATCTCGACCGAGCGCGGCGAGTGGAGGGCTCTCGCCTTTGATTTTGACTTTATGTTTTCCTATGTCGCAGACATTTCACATCGCGCGTTAGCGCGATATTTCACGGCGCATAGCGCCATTTCAATGCCGATAGGCAATTTCACTGAAAAACACCTGTGTTTTTCTGGGTGCCAGGCACGTTTGTAAGGCGTTTGTCATCTCGAACGCAGTTGAGAAATCTCAGTTTTTACAACGATTGAAACGAAAGCTCTGCGCCTGTCATTTCGATGTTACCGGAATTATCCGGACGCGACTGCAGGGGCGGTGTTTACGGAGTAAACATAATTAGAGTAGGTGAAACCGGAATCGTCAAATCTCGATTTATATAACTTGGTGTTTATGTCTATTCTTTGCCATCTCGCCAATTTAAAATTACATACGCCAAATAATCAATAATGGCGAGAATACTCTCGCCATTATTGATTTATATACGCCATATATGCTATAATGGCTATGAAAAGGGGAGGTGGTGTTTTGAGAACGTTTAACTATTTAAAATTAATGGATTTATCTCTACCGGTTAATATCTATCATATCATTGCCGGAATTCATGAATATAAAGGGAAACAAGAATTATATGTAGAAAATTATCCAGATGTTTTGGAAAAGATGATTGATGTTGCAAAAGTGCAAAGTACAAAGTCTTCCAATGCCATTGAAGGCATTTATACCAATGATGCAAGACTTAGGGAATTAATGAGAAAAAAAGCGGAACCTAAGAATAGAAATGAAGAAGAAATAGCGGGGTATAGACATGTGCTTGACATTGTACATGAAAATTATCAATATATCGAATTTAATAAAAATGACATCTTAAACCTACACAATCAATTATACGCTTATTCCTATGTGAGGCATAAGGGCAAATTTAAAACAATGGACAACACCATTGTCGAAGTAGACGCACTAGGAAATAAAAAAATTCGCTTTCAGCCCGTTAGCAGTTTTGAAACGGAAATGTATTTTGATGAAATGGTTGCAGCATATAATGAAGCATTAAAAGCAAATATTCCACCATTACTTTTAATCCCCATTGTCATTCATGATTTTTTGTGTATTCATCCATTTGATGATGGAAATGGCAGAATGAGCAGGATATTAGCCCTCCTTTTGCTATATAAGTTTGGCTATTTTGTCGGCAGATATATCAGTATAGAAATGTTGATTGAGGAAAGTAAGGACTCTAATTATGAAGAATTACAGAATTCCAGTCAAAAATGGCATACAGCAGAAAATGATGAACTTCCTTTTTTGAAATATATGCTCGGAATAATTCTAAAAGCCTATAGAGAATGTGATGACAGATTTAGACTAATTGCAGAACAGAAACTCACATCTCCTGAGAGAGTACTGTTCGTCATTCAAAAATCATTAGAACCGCTATCTAAAAGTGATATTATGATCCTTTGTCCGGATATATCGCAAAGAACCATAGAAAGAGCTTTAAAAGCGTTGCAAGATGATGAAAAGATAAGAAGAGTGGGAAATGGGCGTTCGTCAAAATATATTAATATCTGATTTGTAATCTTGTCGCCCCGCTTGTCATGTCGAGAGTCGTCGAGACATCTCGGTTTTCACCGCAATTGGAACGGTTCTTAGATACCCGAAGATACGGGCGGCGAAGCCGTAATTGCGCAGCAATTATTGTGAGTAGCTGATGTCGTTCCGCATTATT
>PDWI01006209.1_pt1 | contig 20340 bp, 18 predicted proteins | sample 1430891 | NCBI WGS metagenome assembly PDWI01 (sample SAMN01162508, study PRJNA174530) | Oral metagenome, whole genome shotgun sequencing project. | biome: Marine environment; feature: Marine mammal; material: Swab sample of the gingival sulcus; isolation source: swab sample of gingival sulcus... | reverse complement strand
GTGACGTTTTACTGTACCCGCAAAACCTTTACCAATGCTGACACCGCGGACATCGACTTTTGAACCTGCTTCAAAAAGTGTCAATGGCACAACGCTACCGGCAGCATAGTTTTCTAAATCGGCTTCGTCAACGCGAAACTCAGTTAGGCCTGCGCCCAATTCAACATTGTTTTTGGCAAAGTGACCGATTTCGGCCTTGGAGAGACGTGACGGCTTTTGCGAACCATAAGTCACTTGAACGGCACTATAGCCGTCTTTTTCCACTGTCTTGTGAGAGACAACGGTATTGGCAGGAACACGAATTACAGTAACGGGAACCGCACTGCCGTCTTCCTTAAAGATTCGGGTCATACCTTCTTTGTACCCGACCAATCCCATTTTCATATAGCATTTACCTCTTAAAGTAAAAGTTAATATTAGCGAGAGGAGGAAATGGGTTCCCTCATCGCCCACCCCTTTACCTCATAAACAATGAGACCAAGCGCCAATTAAAGACGTTTAGCCTCTTAAAAAATAAAGGGAAATTTGCTTGTTTGCAAAGAAAGTTTCACAAACAAGGGCGCGAATTATAGCCTAATCCGCGGCCTAGGTCAACAAAATCGTTGAAAAAACTGCTTGCTAGGACACGCCCTAGCTACTCCAATAAATAATTGGCTCTTGTTGCTGTCTGGATTTGGGTACATAGCGATATTGGTCGGTCATATAGGAGAAGACCAAATCCGACACCTCGCGCATCATCTTGCTACGCGCCGTAATCCATGGCCCATAGGATTTGGCCTTGCGGCCGCGCTCCAAAATGCCGATAAAGGTGTAGGCATTGTGACCGCCGTAACCGACTTGAACAATACCGGCATCGCCACACAACATGCCAGTTGAACCGGTTTTATCGTAAATGGTGACGTCGTACCCCATTTGCTCGGTGGTGATGCGGTCGTGGTTTTCCATAGACAACAAACGCTTCAATTCGTGCGCCATCGGCAACTTGCCATGCCACAAGTCATAAAAAAAGCGGCTGTAGTCAATGGCAGCGGCGCGATTTCGGTAAGTTCTACCGCCCTTGGGAATGTATTCCACAATATGCAAATGCAAAAAGCGATTGCCGGTGGCCTGCTGGCATAAAGCCGCAATGCGACTCGGCCCGCCACACCACCCCATCACCTGATTGGTCGCGGTATTGCTACTTTTAACCAGCATTTTTTGCATCACCTGCTGCTCTTTCCAGCCATAAGGATATTGATAAGGCGAGCGCTGATGCAAGAAAAAATACGCCAACGCCACAAAGACCTTAACCATGCTGGCAGCTTGTAGCCGGCTGTACTCGTTAATTGAAACTAATTTTTGGCGCGAATTGAAATCGTAAACCGACCACGCCGTGCGCTCATTAGGTGAGATGCGCCCTTGCTGACGCATTTGCCGGATCAGCGCATTGAGTTGATATTGTAATTCACTGGGTTGCGCCCAAGCACCCATGGGGGTCAGCGCTCCCATAGCGCCATAAGCCAACAATTGACGACGAGATAATGACATGGTTTCCTCCAACTAGTCTGTGCAAACGGTTCGATATTCTAACGAATTTCAGCAGAAGCGCCAACCGCCCCAGTCATACCAACCCGCTAAAAAAGCGCTAGAAAAGCGCCAAAAAATAGAAAACATTATTGTTTTCAAAGAGATTATAGCACAAGCAAAACAATCATTAAATATTCTAACAACCGACAAGCCCCACCAACGCGGCCGGCAAACTGAGCAACAAAGTAAACTTCACTGTCATCGCCAAACATTGATTGTAATCGCCGTGCGTTTTTGCCTCTGCCAGCTGGCGATAAATCGCCCAAGACAAGCCGGCCGCCAATAACGGCAGTGACAATCCCCACCACTGCACCGACAAGGCATAAATCAACAAAGCCAACACTGCGCCAACAAATAAATAACGCTGATAAAGCAAAGCCACCGATTGCCCCAATAAATTGGCGATGGTGATTTTTTGATGCTGGCGATCTTTTTCACAATCCCGCAAATTATTGATATTGAGTACCGAAGTAGAAAACGCACCAAAAGCCACAGCCACCAACCAAATACCACCCCGTGCTAACTGGCCGCCTTGCAAATAATAACTGCCGACCACGCCCACTAAACCGAAAAATAAAAACACCATCACATCACCCAAGGCGTAATAACCATAGGGGCGTTTGCCCATCGTGTAACCCACTGCGGCCAGCACCGAAGCAATACCCAAGGCAAACATGGTCTGCTTGCCAGCACTAGACACCGGCGATGACCACACCAATAACATCACGCACAGCAAACTGGCCACGGCCGTAACGATTATCGCGGTTTTGACTTGCGAAGCGGTGAAATTGCCGGCACTAAGGGCGCGGTAAGCCTCTGGCCGATCGTCATCAACACCTTTTTTAAAATCGCCGTAGTCGTTGGCAAAATTACTCACCAATTGAAAGCCGGCTGCCGACAGCAATGACAGCACTAAAATATCAAGGCGCAAGTTATCCCAGCCGACCTGACAAGCACCGGCCAAGATAACCGCAACAGACAAGCCCATCGTGTGAGGGCGCGAGGCTTTGAGCCATTTTTTTATCGTTTGTTTATTCATGTTGGTTTATTTACGTTGGCATATTTATATCTATCAAAATAAAAAACCGCCACACCCTAATACACGGGGTGTGACGGTTGGCATTGAGGTTGTACTACTTCAATTAAGCGTCAGCTTTTTTATCATCTTTACCGGCTGATTTGGCCGCATCTGCCGCCTCATCATTGCCCGATGCAGCGCTCAACGCCATGGTTTCCGGCGCACTCAACACATCACCACTAACGGCTTGATTTTCCTTGTAGGTCAAACCCAGTGAAGTACGATAGGCTTGCAGGGCATTATTTTCCTGTCCTAGCGCTTCGTAGATTTTACCCAACAGTGCCAATGCTTCAGGCAACGGCTGCGCTTTGACTGAACGCTCGGCGAAGGTTTTGGCTTTTTCCAAATCCTCAGACTGGAAGGCCAATTTGGCCGCCCCATAGTTCAAGTAAGCGTTGTCTGGGCGCGAACGCAACCAGCCCGTCAACTTATCTAAACGCTCACGCGATGAACCCACTTCCAATTGCGTGTAGGCGTGAATGAGTGGGTCGGCATAGGTGGCGCGAATTTCCTTGGCCAATACGGCTTCGGCTTTTTCTTTTTCATTTTGGTTAATCAAGGCGCTGACATAAGCCAAAATGACGGTGTCATCTTGTTTTTCTGACTTCGGCAACTCGGCCCAAACGGTTTCGATGCTATCGATAGGGCTGTTTAATGCCGCAAACAAATCCTTAGCGACCTCAACCTGACGCGCTTGGTAGCTGGCGCGGTCTGGGAAGCTCTTTTTCAAGTTTTTCAATAAGCGCCAAACTTCACTGTGCTCACCCAATTGTTGGTAAGCGCGGCTTTCTAAGTTCAATAGGCGTTCGTTGGCGTAGTGTAGCGTTTGATGCTCTTTCAAAATGGCGAGCGCTTGTTTTGGCTCACTGGCTTCAAGGTGTAACTCGGCTTCGGCCAAGGCGGCTGTAAAGGTGTCTGCACCCTCGGCGGCCAATTGGCGAGCTTCCAATAAGTAATGGTCGCGACGCTTGCTGTCCCCTTGGTTTTGTGCAGCTTGTGCAGCAATACTGAGGAACAAGCCAGCATCTTGCTGACCTTTATGGCTCAGACGTGCGCCTTTTGCCAATAGTTTTTCAGCGCGTCTCCACTGGCCTTTGCCCATCGCGAGCATACCTTTTTGCAACAAGTGATTGGCCTTGGCAACACGACGATTCTTGCCGAAGCGCTTGCTGATGCTAGGCAGGCGGACAATCGTCCAAATAATTTTCACGGCCACTAGCGATACGCCGATAACGACCAACAAGGCCAGTAAGAAATACCAAATCGGCATCTGGAAACTGCCAGACTGTAACCCAATTTCGACATACCCTGGGTACTTGCTGAGTAGTGTGGCCAGATAAACCAAGCCAACGACAATGGCTAATATAATAATTGCAGCTATCATGATATATTCTCCTGCGATTAGCGGTTATCGAACTGCTCTGCCAAACTGCTTAGGTCGGGGAGAACGGTTTCCAATTTTTGTTTTTCGATGTTAGCCAGTGTGGCTTTGATGCTTTTGGCCGTGGCGTCGTCGGCAAAGTATTTATCCAAAGCCGCGCGCAAACTACTTAGCGTTTCAGCCAACAACACGCCATTTTCCGAACGCACCGCCAATTCAGCCGTGCGAATATCGGCCTGCATCAGGCGCTTCTCAATCAACACGGTTTCGGCAGAAATGTCGATTTTGCTCGGATCGTTTGGCGTGTATTTAACACCGCTGGCAATGGCGTTGCCGATAGTGGCCAACATGCCGCCGTCTTTGTCCTCGACCACTTTTACGGTTTCGACGACTTGTTCGCTAGGTTTGGCTTTCAAATTGGGAATGGTGGCCGATAATTTTCTTAAATCAGCGATAATCGCGTTGCTGTCAACGGCTTTGACGCCGCGCAACTGAATGTAGCGCTGGCGGATATTTTCCACCATTTTGTCGCTTTTGCCCTTGTTAAGCAATAACAGTTTTTTCTCGGCAATTTCTAACAAGCCGGCGGCACTTTCAGCATCACCTTCGTTTTCAACCTTGTAGTCGGCCATGCGTAGCAAGTAGCTGATTTCTTGTTTGGCCATACCCTCGGCAGTGACGGCCTCGCCAGCGGCCACGGCTTGGCGCAAGTTTTGCGAAATGCCTTTTTGCGTCAACTCCATTTGGTCAACTTTTTTCAACAATTCGTTAATTTCCGCAAGGCGCTTATCCAAGGTCGCCTTCACGTCACCCTGCAAGGTCTTGGTTAAACCGTTTTGGGTTTGTTCAATGGCACTGAGGCGCTGGTTAAATTTGCCGTTGTCGGCCTTAGCGCTTGCAGTGGCTTTGGCAATCTGGGCACTAAGTTTTTTCTCTAGCGCTTGCGTGTTGCCGCCGGTATTCAAAGCAGCGAGCTTGTCTTCCAGCGTTTTCACCTGCGCCGTTAGTGCTTTCACTTCGCTGTTATCGTTAGATTTACGCATCAAATCGAAGTTATACACACCCAAGCCAGTACCGGCAATACCCGTCAACAAAGCCAATACTGGCACTAGACCGCCTTTTTTAGCCGGTTCGGGCGCGGCTTGAGCCGGCGCTGGTTGAGCGGGTTTTGCAGCCATGCTACCGGCCGGTTTGTCGCTTTTTGCGACCGGCTTTTGCGGGGCTTTATCGTCAATTTTTTTACTGTTTTTGTTATCTTTTTTAACTTGTTCTGCCTTGGCAGATTGTTGAGGAGAGGATTTTTTTGCGCTCATATCGTTAGATTGTGTTATGGAGTGAGTCGGTTGTTTTTTTGCATCAGCTGGCGACGCTTGTGACGCGAGGCTTAACTGTTCGTTAAGTAACTCCTCAGCTTTTTTGTCTGCTTTTGCCGCTTCATTAATGGACTTACTAACAGACTTACCCACAGGTTTTTGCACAGCCTCCGCACCCTTGTTATTTGCTGTATTGACAGCATTTTTGGAATTGTCGGTTGGCTTATCAACCACTTTGTCGTCTTTTGAATTGTTTGTTTGGTTATTGTTGCTCATAACGCTACTTCCCACCAGTTAATAATACGTTGATATAAGAAATGTTGATTGGCACGTTCGGCAATAACAAGGTGTTCAAAGCCTAACGTCTCGGCGTGCGCTGCGATGCGCGCGCTCAAAGCAAATGCCGGCAAGCGAAAGCACTGCCGCAAATTTGCTCGATTTAACTGACTGGCGACGGCATCGACCACGTCGTTGCTACTGAGAATAATTCCGCCAATCGAATAATCATCGACAAATTTTACCATAAATTCTGGTAACAGGTGAATTTTATCGCGCCGATAACACGCAATGCGCCGGACATGTTGGCGCGTTTTGGCGAGTTCGTCTTGCAACAGCCGTCGCCCACCAACACCACAGACAATGCCAAGGCGTTGACAAGACAAGGTCTGCCATGCCGGTGAAGCCAACAGCGCTTCGCTATTATGCGGCGGCGGGGCGGTCATTATCGGCGCTAGCTGTGCATCGCGCAACGCCGATTCGGTGCGTTTGCCGATGGCAATTCGCTGGAGCGACGCCAAGCGCTGTCTTGGCAGTTGAGCCAGCGCTTCCCTCACGGCGTAGTAACTGGTAAAAATCAGCGCATCCAACGCCTCTAACGCCGCAGCCGAAACGGGTTGGGAGACAATGGCCAGCACCGGCAAATGGTACACTACAATCTGGTCGGCAAGCCATTCTGGCGCTTTGGACTCACCCAAAGGCGCTGGCCGCGGCGACCAAATGGCCAAGGTATTGGTTGGTGCAGCGGCCGCTGACGAAATCGACACGGTTTGGGGCTTCATCTATTGGCCGATGACGTCTAAAATGCTTTGCGCGCCTTGTGATAGCAAATCCTCGGCGCAAGCTATGCCGAGTGCGTGAGCTTGCTCAACATCACCCGTCGCTTGACTGTGAAGCATTACCTCACCGTCGGGTGAGCCAATCAAAGCCCGCAAATGCAACTGCCGGCCGTCCAACGTCGCATAGGCGGCGATCGGCGTCTGACAACTGCCGTTCAAACGCTCATTCACGGCGCGTTCGGCAGTGGCGCGGTAGGTGTTATCGACATCGGCGAGCGGCTGTAAGCGCGCCAAGGTCTCGACATCATCACTGCGCAATTCGATGCCCAGCGAGCCTTGCGCGATAGCCGGCAAACAAATGTCTGGCGCAATTGCGCTGGCGACGCGGTGTCCCAAATCGAGGCGTTCCAAACCCGACACCGCCAAAATAATGGCATCGTATTCGCCGCTGTCCAGCTTGGCGAGGCGGGTGTTGACATTGCCGCGTAAGTTTTTGAACTGCAAATGCGGATACAACCTTTTCAGCTGACAAACGCGACGCAAGCTACACGTGCCCACCACCGCCTGCGCCGGCAAGTCGTCCAAGCATTCGTAGTCGTTGCTAACCAAGGCATCATAGGGACTGTGACGCGCCATGATACAACCAATGTGCAAACCGGCCGGAAAGCTCACCCCAACATCTTTCATAGAATGCACGGCGATATCGGCGCGGCCGTCTAATAGCGCATTCTCTAACTCCTTCACGAATAAACCCTTGCCGCCAATTTTTGCCAAGGGGCTGTGCAATAGTTGGTCGCCGCGCGTGGTCATGCCGATAATTGCCACCGTCAAATCGGCGTGGTGGCGCAACAATTCGTCGCGAACAAATTCGGCCTGCCAAAGGGCTAACGGGCTGTTGCGCGTGGCAATGCGTAAAGTGTTTTTCATGGTTATTCAGTGTGCATCAAAAGGCGTTCAGCATAGCATTAATCAGCGGCCGGCACAATCAGCCAACGCTGGAGATTGAAAAAGCAAATTTTACATTTTTAACCGCAAGCGCACATCATCTGAGTTAAAATACGCCCTTTCAATTTTCATTCACCCATTTTCCCCGAGAACATCATGGATTTAAGTTTTATACCCGGCCAAGCCTTTTTGCCGCTGGCCGTTACCTTTAGCGTTATTGTTTCCATCATTTTAAAAATCGCGCGCCGTAGCCACATCGTTTTGGAACAGGCGATTACCTTTAACTACTTAATGGCGTTGACGTTAACGCTGTTGTGGTTTTATCCGACCTCTGGCCACCTCGTTTGCGTTGCCGACACTTGCGTCAATGTGCCTTGGTTTACCCAAATCGTGCCCGATAATTGGAAATCATTGCCGTGGGCGATTTACGTGCCGCTCGGCATTTTGTTGCCGTCGGTGTTTATTTTCATGGGCAAAGCCGTGCAACACGCCGGCATTATCCGTGCCGATATCGCCCAACGCCTGTCGCTGATTATTCCCTTGGTAGCGGCCGTGGTTATCTTTAAAGAACACCCAGCACTGCACAAAATGGTCGGCGTTGGCGTCGCCTTTTTAGCTTTATTTTGCCTGCTAGCGCGCACCGAGCCTAAACCCACACCCGAACAACTGGCGCAAGCACGAGCGCAAGGTCAACAGCCCCAAAACAATCACCTGTTCGCGGTATTTTTCTTGTTGTGTACTTTTGTCGGCTACGGCGTGATCGACGTACTGTTCAAACAGCTGTCAAAAAGCGAGTTTATCCCCGGACTGACTTATGCTTTTGCCTTTGGTTTTGTCTTTATGGTGCTTTTTGTGTTCTTATGTTATCAGACGTGGACATTGCGCAGTATCGTCGGTGGCTTGATTTTGGGCGTCTTTAACTTCCTCAATATTATTTGTTATATCAAGGCGCACCAGTATTACTCAACCTCGCCAACTGTCGTTTTTGTTGGCATGAACATCGGTGTGATTGCACTGGGAACGATTATCGGGGCGCTGATATTTAGAGAAAAAATGCGCGTCATTAATATACTGGGTGTGATTTTAGCCGGCTGTGCCGTCTATCTGATGTACTACGGCAAAGACATTGTCGCCCACTATTGGCCGATAGTGACCGACTTTTTTACGTCGTTAGGCGCGTAAAGAAAAACTTGCAAATGATTTTCAATTGCAATATAATTCCATGCCGATTGTGCGTTATTCCTAAAAACGGCAGTTGATTTGTAAGGTGGGTAGAGCGAAGCGAAACCCACCATTCGTGGCAGATAACTATTTGTTAAATTTTAAATTGTTGCAAATGGTGGGTTGCGCTCGTACCTCGCTAACCCACCCTACGGCGCTACGAATTAACTGCGGTTTTTAGGATAATGTTTAATCCACAACCGGCTTTTTGTTCTAACACCATTTATAAGGATTGCTGAAATATCATGAAGAAACTCACATTAGCGGTGGCGTTGGTCGCCAGCTTGGGCTTGGCACAGGCCAAAGACAAATTCAAAGTCGTCACCACTTTCACCGTTATCCAAGACATCGCTCAAAATGTCGCCGGTGACGCGGCCGAGGTGGTATCCATTACCAAACCTAGCGCCGAAATCCACAACTATCAACCGACGCCCAGAGACATCGTCAAAGCTCAACACGCCGACCTCGTCATTTGGAACGGCATGTACTTGGAGCGTTGGTTTGAGCGCTTTTTCCAACAACTCAAAGACGTACCGGCGGTCGTCGCCACCGACGGCATCGAACCGTTGTCGATTTACGAAGGCCCCTACTCCGGCAAACCCAACCCGCACGCGTGGATGTCAGCGAAAGGCGCTTTAACTTACATTGAAAATATCCGCAAAGCCCTAGTCAAACACGACCCCGACAACGCCGACGTCTACAACGCCAACGCCAAGGCCTACGCCGAAAAAGTCACTCAAACCGGCGAAACCATGCGCGAAGCCCTGAAACACATTCCTAAAAAGCAACGCTTTTTGGTCACTAGTGAAGGCGCGTTCTCCTACCTCGCCAAAGACTACGGCCTAAAAGAACTCTACCTGTGGCCGATTAATGCCGACCAACAAGGCACGCCAAAGCAAATCAAAAACCTCATTGACAAAGTGCGCGAAAACCACATTCCCGTGGTCTTTAGTGAAAGTACCATTTCCGACAAGCCGGCCAAGCAGGTCGCCAAGGAAACTGAAGCCGAATACGGCGGCGTACTCTACGTTGATTCGCTATCCAAAGCCGACGGCAAAGTGCCGACTTACATCGACTTGTTAAAAGTGACTTCGCAAACCATTGTTGACGGCTTCAACAAAGCCGGCGTTACACAAGCCAAAACGGACGATAACTAGTTATGAATACGCCGACGGTTTCAATCACGACCGATGAGATATCGGTCACTTACAACAATGGCCACACCGCCATTCACGACGTCAGCATCTCCCTAGGTGCTGGCAAAACCTGCGCGCTAGTGGGCGTGAACGGCAGTGGCAAATCGACGCTGTTCAAAAGCATTATGGGCTTGGTCAAGCCACAAACCGGTAGCATCCGCCTAGGCGGCCTGCCGGTCAAAGAGGCTCTCAAGCGCAGTTTAGTTGCCTACGTGCCACAAAGCGAAGACATCGACTGGGACTTCCCCATTTTGGTGCGCGATGTGGTCATGCAAGGCCGTTATGGCTTTATGGGCTTTTTCCGCCGCGCTAGCGACGAAGACCACCGCGCGGTGGACGATGCCATGGCGCGCCTTGGCATCAGCGACTTGGGTAAGCGCCAAATTGGCGAGTTGTCCGGTGGTCAGAAAAAGCGCGTTTTCTTGGCGCGCGCCCTCGCCCAGCAGAGCAAAATTATCTTGCTTGACGAGCCATTTACCGGCGTCGATGTCAAAACTGAAAACGCCATTATGGAACTACTACAAGAGTTACAGGACGAAGGCTACTTAATGTTGGTGTCCACCCACAACTTGGGCACGGTGCCGGATTATTGTAACGAAGTGGTGTTGCTCAACCGTACCGTCATCGCCGCCGGCTCGACTGAGACCACCTACACGCAGGAAAACTTGGAAAAAACCTTCGGCGGCATTTTGAAACATATCCGCTTAAGCGGCGATGAGTTGCACGACGATGCTGACGAGCGCACCGTCACCATTATTACCGATGACGAACGTCCGGCGGTTTTTTACGGCAAAACCAAAGAAGACTCACCCGTCAAACGCAACATTGAAGGGGGGGACGCGTGATAGAAACTTTACTCGAGCCCTTTGCCTACGACTACATGAACAAAGCCATTTTTGCCGCCGCTGTCGTGGGAGCGGTGTGCGCGTTTTTGTCGGCCTATTTGATGTTGCGCGGCTGGTCGCTGATTGGCGACGCGCTGTCGCACTCGGTCGTTCCCGGCGTTGCCGGCGCTTACGCTTTGGGCGCGCCCTACGCTTTGGGAGCGTTTTTTACCGGTTTTTTGGCGGCTATCGCCATGGCCATGCTCAAACACTTATCGAATTTGCGCGAAGACGCCATTATCGGCTTTATTTTCACCACCTTTTTTGCCGCCGGTTTGTTGCTAATTTCGCTCAACCCGACTGCCGTCAACATCAACGCCATTATTTTTGGCAATATGATTGGCATCGCCGACAGCGACTTGTGGCAAATCGTCATTATCGCCGGCGTGTCCATGACCATTTTGGTCGCCAAGTGGAAAGACTTTATGATGGTGTTTTTTGACGAAATTCACGCCAACGCCATTGGCTTGAACGTCTTTTGGTTGAAAATTCTCTTCTTCACGCTGTTGAGCGCTTGTACCGTAGCTTCACTGCAAACCGTGGGAGCGATTTTGGTTATCGCTATGGTGGTCACACCGGGGGCGACGGCGTATTTGCTCACCGACAAATTCGACCGGCTGTTGATTTACTCCACCCTGATTGGCTTAATCACAGCGGCTATGGGCGCTTACGTCAGCTATTTTTGGGACGGCGTCATGGGGGCGTTGATTGTCATGTTTGAGACCTTTATTTTCGCCTTGGTTTTCCTATTCGCGCCCAAGCACGGCTTGATAGCAAACCAATACCAAAAGTACGCGCGCAAACGCGCCGCTAAAGCCCAAGGCATAGGAGGCTAATCATGAACGCATTTTTCAACCAATGGCTTATCGAGCCGTTGAGTTTCCCCTTTATGCAAAACGCCTTGATTGCCGCCTGTATTATCGGGGTGGTGTGCGCGCTGTTGTCGTGCTTTTTGGTGTTGCGCGGTTGGTCGCTGATGGGCGATGCCGTCTCGCACGCCGTATTGCCGGGCATTGCCGTCGCCGAAGTTATCGGCTTCGCCCACCCGATTGGGGCGTTCTTTTCCGGCTTGGCTTGTGCGCTACTCACCGGCTTTGTCAGCGATAAAAGCCGGCTCAAAGAAGACACCGTCATGGGGATTATCTTCTCCGGCATGTTTGCCTTGGGGCTGCTCATGGTGTCACGCATCAAAACCACGGTACACTTAGACCACATTATCCAAGGTAACGTCCTCGGCATCACCCCCGAAGAACTCACCCAAACCGCGGTGATTTCCGGCATTGTGGTGTTGGTGATTGCGCTGAAGTGGAAGGACTTCTTGCTGTATTGCTTCGATACTTCGCACGCGCGCGTCACTGGTTTGTCAATCCCCGTATTGCACTATACCTTATTGATTATGTTGGCCATGACCATTGTAGCGGCCATTCAATCGGTGGGTGTCATTTTGGTAGTGGCGCTGTTAATCGCACCGGGTATCACTGGCTTTGTCTTGACTAAGCGCTTTTCGACGATGATGATTATCGCCGTGGTGTCGTCAGTCTTAGCGGCCGTTTCCGGCGTTATCGTCAGTTTCCACACTGATGCGGCGACGGCGGCTTGTATTGTGCTTATTCAAGCGTTGTTGTTTATACTGGCATTAGTGTTTAAATACTTTAAACGCATTTTATTTGGCAATTGACCTTATCATCACGCTATTTAAAAGTAAAAAACCGCAGTGGGGCAATGTCCACTGCGGTTTTTTATTTTTTAACACGGCTAAGACCATTTCTGGCTACGCCTTTGGATGCCTTGACTGTATCACATCACCACATTCACCAAGCCATTCAACAGCGCGCCGCCAAACACTAGCCACACCCAAATGGCGCCGGCCAATTTAAACGGGGCAACGCCGACTTTTTTCATGTCGCCAAAGTGCGTGGTTAACCCCAACGCGCCCATGGCCATACACAGCATTAAAGTGTCTAGCCAAATGATAACGCTGACGAGAGCCTCTGGCCAGATCGGGATTGAATGAATGCCGATAACGATGATAAAACCAAGCGCGAACCACGGCACGGTGATTTTGCCTTTTTGCTCGCCCTCGGCTTGGTTGCGTAGCATGTAGGTGAGCATCAACAAGAACGGCGCCAACAAAATGACGCGCGCCATTTTGGTAATCACAGCGGTGTTCATGACATCGGTGGAAATCACGCCACCGGCGGCGGCGACTTGAGCGACTTCGTGCACGGTCGAACCGATATAAACGCCAAATTCAGCGCCGTCAAAGGGGAAAATGCCCAACGAGTAAATCACCGGATACAAAAACATCGACACTGTGCCGAACAGTACTACGGTGGCGAGAGCGACCGAGACTTTGTGCGCCGGTGCTTTGACCACGGGTTCGGCGGCAAGGACGGCGGCCGCGCCACAAATGCTCGCGCCAGAGCCAATCAACATTGAAGTCTGGCTATCGACCTTAAACCAACGCTTGCCCAACCAAACGGCGAGGAAAAACGTCCCGAAAACAATAATGACATCGACCAACAATGCCGCCACGCCGACATCGACTAACTCCGTAAACGTCAAGCGAAAGCCGTAGAAAACAATGGCTATTCGTAGCACTTGTTTTTTGGCCAAGTCGATGCCAGTGGAAAACTGTGGTTGCACCTTGTCATACCACGTGTTACCCAATATCAAGCCGATAATAATGGCGACTAATAAAGGGTTGCTCAAAGCTTTGGCGGCCGTTTCTGAAAACGCGCCCATGATTTTGCCCAGTAGGGGCGCAATCAGTAGCGCGGCGATGCCTAATCCCAACGCCAGCAGTAGGCCGTTGACGGTTTTTTTGTCTGTTTGCATAGTTGTTGTTTCCTTTTATTTCCTTTTTTGGTTAAACCTAAAATTCGCGCAAATAATTGCCGACGCCGATAATGACATCGCCCTCGGCGGCGAAATACGAGTGCTTGCGCTCTACCGACTCGCTCAACGGGTTTGGCCAACGATAAACAATTTTTTGAATGCCGGCTTGTTTGTCGGCGCGGTCAATCATTTGTTGAATAAAATGATTACCGCCTTCGTCGGCAATTTTGCGGCCGTCTTTGCCCTCCAGTTCGGGGGCGAGACCGTTGACGATAACGGTGCCGTCTTGTTTATTAATGACAAAAACGTATAAGTCACCGCGCAAGAAATCGCCGAATTCGTGGAAGGATTTTTTCGCGCCCTCGGCATCGGCTTTCCAAGCCTCCATGGCTCTAGCTAACAGCACGCGCGCATCTTTTTCGGTAGAGCGCGGGGCGTGATAACCGACAGCGATAATGACATCGCCGACGCGGTTGTAGTGTGCCACTTTCGGAGTCAAGCCACCGCCGGGGTTGAACCAGTGGTATTTGACTTCGCCGTTGTCGCTTTCTGCAGCTTTTTTGACTAACTCGCGAAAAAATTGCTTGCCGTTGGCATCGGTGTAGCTGAGGACGTTACTGCCCGATAAGGCTTCAGAGTCGCCGCCACTGGCGAGGAATGTGCCGTTAATATCCAAGGCGTAAACGTACAATTCCTTGTCGATAAACTTTGCCAAGCGCGTGAAGTCTCTGACTGAGTCGGCGCCGTTGGCTTTGACGTGTTCCACGGCTTTGGCGAGCAGTTTGTCGGTGCGCGCCAACAAAGCGGCGTTAGCGGTTAAGGTGGCGGCTTTGTCCGCTTTCTCAGCCTTAGCAGGCGATGCCGGCACAGTGACCGAGGCAGGCTTGTCGGCAGTGGGTTGCTCGTCACTGGCTTGTTGTGCTTGCGCGGCCGTGGCGAGGCTTATCGCTAAACACAAAGCCGGCCATTTTGGCGAAAAATTTTTCTTTAACATAAACTTAATGTCTCCATAAACCTAAATTTTTATTTTAAACTTAATGTAGAGACGCATTCAATGCGTCTCTACATTTATAATTGTCTTATAGCTAAAGCTAATTCGTAGGGTGGGTTAGCGAGGCACGAGCGTAACCCACAAATTGCAGTGAATTAAAATTCAAAGAGAATTTCCCTGCGAACGGTGGGTATCGCTGACGCTCCACCCACCCTACATGGTCAATTTGGTGCGTGAAACGCACCCTACAACTTAACCGATTTTATCCCAAACGGTGCGCGATGCGCACCCTACGACTTGTGAGCTAACAGGGGGCTAATAACCGGCTAAACCGGGTAGCCACAGCGTCAGACTGGGCACATAGGCGATGATAAACACCATAATCACCGTGACGATGACAAATGGATAGACGCGCGCGACAATCTCTTCCACTGTAGAGCCGCCGATACCCGATGCCACAAACAGGTTCTCGCCCAGCGGTGGGGTCATAAAGCCAATCGACAGCACACAAATACATAATCGGCAACAGCACGGGGACGAGAATCATAATCGCCGCCAAGGTCTCCATAAACATGCCGATGAAGAGTAGCATAATAATAATAATCGCCCAAATAACGTAAACATTGTCGGTGAAATCCAACAGCGATTTGGCAAGCATGGCCGGCACTTGTTGCTCGACCAATAAGCGTCCGAACACCGTGGCGGCAAACAAAATCATCAATACGCGCCCCGTAATCCACGTTGTGGTGCGTAAGGAGTGGAACAAGGATTTAAATTTCAACTCGCGGTGGATAACAACACCGACAAACAGCGTGTAGAAAATCGCCACAACCGCCGATTCGGTAGGGGTAAACAACCCTGTGTAAATGCCGCCGAGGATAATCACGGGCGCGAGTGCCGACCAAACGCCTTTTTTCAAGGCTTGTTTTAAATCGCTGACTGACCAAGTATCACTCAAGCCTTTGTAGCCGTTTTTCTTGGAAATGAAATAGTTCATGATTAACAAACTACCGGCCATTAAAATACCAGGGACAACGCCTGCAACAAAGAGTTTCGGGATAGAGACGCTAGAAAACGTGCCAAACTTTTCCACCGCTTCGGGCGACGGCGCGATACTAATGGCCGAGACGCCAAATATCACCATGGGAATGGAGGGTGGAATAATAATCCCCAGTCCCCCCGAGGCCGCAGTCACTGCCGAGGCGTAGGGTTTGTCGTAGTTTCGCGCCGTCATCGCAGGAATCATTAACATGCCGACAGCCGCCGTGGTCGCTGGTCCTGAGCCAGAAATGGCGCCAAAAAACAGACAAGCCATAATGGTTGCCGCGCCCAAGCCGCCGGTAATCGGGCCGGCCATGGCTTCGGCAATATCGACTAGCCGCTTGGATATGCCGGCGGCCTCCATGAGTGCGCCTGCCAGTATAAAGGCCGGTAGTGCCATGAGCGGAAAACTCCCCACCGAGGTGAAAGCAATCTGCACAAAAGTAATCGGGTTTTTCCCCAACGCCAAGAAAGCCACCAAGGCCGCACCAGCGAGGGAAACGGTAATCGGCGCGCCGATTAATAAGAGAAAGAAAAAGGCGCCGAATAAAATTTCAACTAAATACTGTTCCATTATGACTGCTCCTGCGCGCTTGGTTGGGTTTTTTCTGGAGATTTTTCTGAGGCATGCTCTGACGATTGTGCCGATTGTGCTTGCAACTCGGCGTTTTCTTTGCGCAGTTGCTCGATTTCTTCTTGTTCGGGGTCAATAATTTCGACACCGCGCAGGCGCAAATAGACGTTCCACAAAATGCGTATCGACATCAACAAAAACGCCGCCGGCAAAATCATGTAAACGTATTTCATCGGCAAACCTAGCGTTTGCGACTTCCAAAAAGTATTCATGCGATGAAAGACAAAGTCGTAGCTCAACCAAACAAAATAGCAATTAAAGGCCACCCACAACAAGTCGGCAATGGTCTCTGAGACGATTTTCACCCACGGCGGGAAAAACATAAATTGGAAACTGACGCGATTGTGCGCCGACATTTTGGCGGCGACCACGGCGCCTAAATAGGCAAACCAAACAAATAAGTAGGTTGCCAACTCTTCTCCCCACGGTAGGGAGTAACTAAAGAATGCGCGCAAGAGAATTTGCACAAACATCAAGGTGACAAAAAACGCCAGTATGGCGTTGCAGACGATTTCTTCAAGGTTGTTGATGAATTTTAAAAAGGTGCGCATCTCCCTCTCCTAATGCAGATAGCTGACCCAGTCGAACGGCGTGTTCGTGTGCGACTGGGTGAGATATCTGGTTGATGTTTTGTGTTGGTTTTTGAACCTAGAACAGCAACTAGGCAACCCCCTCTCCCTCAGGGAGAGGGTTGGGGTGAGGGTGAATAGTTTGGAAGTACAATGAATTGACAAGATTAAATAAAGCGTAACATTATTCAATCCAACTCGTTCATTTTTCTTTCAACCATTTTCCCCCTCACCCTAGCCCTCTCCCCCAAAGGGGAGAGGGAACAGTTTTAGGTTAAAACCAACACTATTAATGGATTTAATTAGCGTCCCAAAACTTTCAAGACATTATCCAATTTTTCCTTACCACCGATAGAGTCGTAGAACTTAGGCCAAACGGTTTTGGTGGCTTTTTCAATCCACTCTTTTTCGCCGTCGGCTGGATCGCTGATAACGATGCCGTTTTCTTTAAACTTGGCTTTGATGCCGTCCTCGGTGTCTTTGAGGTATTGGAAGCTTACCGCAGTCGCTTCTTTACCGGCGTCGAGAATGGCTTGTTGAACGTCTTTTGGTTGCTCTTGGAAAACCATTTCGCTAACCACCAATGGCTCTAGCGAGAACACATAGCGAATGTTGGTGACGTACTTTTGGATTTCGTCAAACTTCATGGCGGCGTTGGTGATGTACGGGTTGTCTTGGCCGTGAACCACGCCTTGTTGTAGAGCGGTGAAAGTCTCAGACCACGCCATTGGCGTTGGGTTGACACCCCATGATTGGTAAGTGGCAATCATGACTTCGTTTTTTGGTACGCGAATGACGAGGCCTTTCAAGTCGTCAAGTGTTTTCACAGGACGCTTAGAGTTCGTCAACACGCGGAAGCCCGAATACGCCCAGCCGATAATGCGGACATTGGCGTCGCGAATGGTGTTTTCGGTCAATTCTTTACCGACATCGCCTTCGACCAATAATTTGGCTTCGTCAGCACTTTGAATGACATACGGTAGCGTCAACACGCCGACAGTCGGTGAAAACGGCGTGACGTTGTTAATGGCAACGACCGAGAAATCTAGCGTACCCATAGCGGCGTTGTTAATGGTGTCTTGTTCGCTACCCAATTGGCCGTTGGGGAAAATCGCGCCCGTGTGTTTGCCGCCAGTCTTTTTAGACAATAAATCGGCAAAGGTTTTAGCGATTTTGTGCTGTGTGCCACCCTCGGCATCGCCTAGCGAGATTTTGAACTCTTTGGCGTTAGCTACGCCACTGGCGAGCATGGCAGGCAATAATAGTGTCAGTAGATATTTTTTAAACATCGTTTAATACTCCTTTGTATTGTTTATTAAAATGTTATTTAACCTTTTTCGCCGCACGCCGATAAATCGGCCGCGTTGCGGAGGTTTTACAGTCAAGCCGTGACGAAAGCAATACGCCGTAGTGCTTCTGTCACGGTTTGACTGGGGTTAAAGCACCTCGTCTTTGAGCCAGTACCAACGGTACAGACCCGTCTGCCCCAAACGTCTAAAGGGAGCAAATACTTCGGAAACCAGTAGCTCTCTAACGTTGGGAAAGGGCAAATCGTCTTGGAAAATCGGCAAATCGGGAATGTCGGCCTGATTACCCGTCATCCACTGTGCCAAACGCCGACCCGCTTGCGCCGAATACATCACGCCGTTACCGCCGTAGCCCATGGCGTAAAATAACGGCTCTTTGGCGTTGGGTTGAAAAATGCGCGGCATCATATCGTGACTCACGTCCACCCAACCCCACCACGAGTAATCAATGTCGATGCCTTCCAGTGCGGGGAATTTTTTGTGCAAGTCGCGAATGAGAAAATCTTCGTATTTTTTCCTCGGCGCACTGCGACCCGTGACGGCACTGCGCGAGCCAATCTGCACGCGGTTGTCGGGCAACAAGCGATAGTAATGGCGCAAAATCCGCGTGTCGGTCAATACTTGGTTGGTGTGAAACGAACAGGCTTCAATTTGCTCAGGTGTCAGTGGCGCGGTGGTAATCGAGTTCGACAAAATCGGAAACAAGCGATTTTTCAACGAGCGATGCAAGTGATTAGACGTGTAGCCACCCGTCGCCAAGCCCACGGTTTTGGTGCGAACCGTGCCGTTGGGCGTGCGCAGGTAGTAGTAACCGTCGCGGCGCTCGATGTCTTGCACGGGACTGGCCGGGTGGATTTTCACACCCAAAGCGCGCGCCTTGTTGATATAACCAAACGCCAATTTGCCGGCGTGAATGCCGATGCCCTCGGGCTCGTGCATGGCGCCATGCGCTTCTTGGTCGCCGACCCACTCGTTTTGCACGGTGGCTTTGTCCAAAATTTGGGCGTCATAGCCGAAGGTGTCGCGCAACAAGGCGGCTTCTTTTTCCAACACCGGCATGACGCGCGCTTTGTGGGCAATATAGAGATGACCGCCGGGTTGGGCATCACAGTCGATATCTTTGGTGACGTGCTTGAAGTATTCCATGCCGTCCAAACACTCTTGGTGCATGGCTTTGGCAGTGTCTAAGCCCCAACGCGAAATCCACTGCGAGCGTTTGAGCCGGCCGCTAGCGCACTGCGCTTGACCGCCGTTGCGGGTGCTACAGCCCCACGCGGAGCGGTTGGCTTCCAAAACCGTGGCGCGAATGCCGTATTCTTCCGCCAAGAAAATGGCGGCGTTCAATCCAGTAAAACCCGAACCGACAATCACCATTTCGGCGTCGGTATCGGCGGTGATTGGGTTTTAGCTACCAAAGGGTCGTAAGCGGGGTCGTAAGCCCCTAACGGCTTAGTGCACTGTGATGTTGTCATAACGCCTCTCTATGGGTTAGGGTTTAGGACTTGGCAGGCAAGGCTGGGCGGTTTTTGCGGTAGGCATTTTTCACGGCGATTTTTCCGTCTTTAAAGGTAAAGACATCGACCATACGCGCTTCGACGCGCGTACCGTCGGCATTCGTTCCGCAGAAAGTGGTTTCGGAGACGCCACGGTCGCCAATAACAAAGTGCTCGCCGTCTAGCCATTGGGCATCGGGGAAGTTTTTAAAGGCGGCTTCAAAGCCTTCGCGCACGGCTTCGCGGCCGACAAAACGCGTGCCTAGCAAGTCATCGCCGGCAACGGCATCGAATTCGCAGTCATCTGCCATCATGCTCATCAAAGCTTCGATGTCGTGGTCGTTCCATGCTTGGCCAAAGGCTTCTAAAAAGGCAATATCGGGTTGTTTCATAGTGTTTTCCTGTCGTTTGTTTTGTTTAATTAGTTTATTTCTAAAAAGTGTTAAGTCGTAGGTTGAGTTAGTACCTATTTTTCGTAGCGTGGGCTGCGCCCACGTAATGCGTGTCACGTCAGCGTGTTTCGTGGGCGCAGCCCACGCTACTGTGGCTCGTAGGGTGCGTTTTACGCACCAACAGTAGCATCGTAGGGTGGGTGAAGCCCCTCACCATTTGCGGAAATTTAACATTTAAGCAAAAATTCAACCTCCGCGAACGGTGGGTTTCGCTACGCTACACCCACCCTACGAGTTCTACCGCATTTATCGGTGCGTGAAACGCACCCTACGCATCGGCTTAAACGTAATCCTTATACTTATCCAAGAAGCGGATAGGCTTAGCCAAGGCATCGCGGCGGAACGGGTCGCCCAATTCGCGCGTACACATAATTTC
>PDWI01004513.1_pt1 | contig 20345 bp, 20 predicted proteins | sample 1430891 | NCBI WGS metagenome assembly PDWI01 (sample SAMN01162508, study PRJNA174530) | Oral metagenome, whole genome shotgun sequencing project. | biome: Marine environment; feature: Marine mammal; material: Swab sample of the gingival sulcus; isolation source: swab sample of gingival sulcus... | reverse complement strand
CGGCGCTCCGGTAAATTCGCTCCCCGGTAAATGCAGCCCCGGTAAATGCGGCGCCGGGTAAATGCAGCCCCCGGTAAATGCGCGCCCTTGGTAAATGCGCCCCGGTAAATGCGGCGCTCCGGTAAATTCGCTCCCCGGTAAATTCGCTCCCCGGTAAATGCGGCTTCCCGGCAAATGCGCGCCCCGGTAAATGCGGCGCTCGGCAAATGCGCGCCCCGACAAATGCAGCTCCCGGCAAATGCGCGCCCGGTAAATGCGCGCCCGGTAAATGCGGCCCGGCAGATGCGGCCCCCGGTAAATGCGGCGCCGGGTAAATGCAGCCCCCCCCCGGTAAATGCGGCGCCGGGTAAATGCAGCCCCCGGTAAATGCGCGCCCTTGGTAAATGCGGCGCCGGCAAATGCGCGCCCGCTCCGTTGAATCTTCGTATGAGCTGGGTTAGACTTGGCCGCATATTCCTGACGCGCTGTATGGTTGAGAACCGCAAAGCAGCAGTTCTGTCTCAGGGGGATTGGATGGCAGTTAAAAGCGATATTGAAATAGCCCAGGCCTCAAAGCCTTACTATATTGGTAAAGTGGCCGAAGGCCTGTCCGTTCCTGATGATTATCTGGAGTGTTACGGGAAGTACAAGGCTAAGGTGAATTACAATCTGCTGGAGGATCTGGAGGGCCGGGAAGACGGCCGGCTGATTCTGGTAACGGCCATTACTCCTACTCCGGCGGGCGAGGGAAAAACCACCACAACCGTGGGGCTGGGCGACGCTTTAAGCCGGACAGGCCGGAAGGCGGTTATAGCTCTCAGGGAGCCTTCTCTGGGGCCGGTGTTCGGAATGAAGGGCGGCGCGGCCGGTGGCGGTTACGCTCAGGTTGTGCCCATGGAAGATATTAACCTGCATTTTACCGGCGATATTCACGCGGTAACCGCGGCCAACAACCTTATTGCCGCTTTGCTGGACAATCATATTCAGCAGGGCAATGCCCTGAACATCGACTCCCGCAGAATTATCTGGAAGCGCTGTATGGACATGAACGACCGTCAGCTGCGTTTCATTGTAGACGGTCTGGGCGGTAAGCCTAACGGTTCCCCCCGCGAGGACGGCTTTGATATTTCGGTTGCTTCGGAAATTATGGCCGTACTGTGTCTGGCTGATGATCTGGGTGATCTGAAGGCCAAGGTGGCCCGCATTATTCTGGCTTATACTTTTGACGGCAGTCCTGTAACAGTGAAGGATATTAAGGGTGAGGGGGCCGTGGCTGCCCTGCTGAAAGATGCCCTGAAACCTAATCTGGTGCAGACTCTGGAACATACGCCGGCCTTTATTCACGGTGGTCCTTTTGCCAATATTGCTCACGGCTGTAACAGTGTGATGGCTACAAGAATGGCTTTGAAGCTGGGTGACTACGCTGTAACGGAAGCGGGTTTCGGCGCGGATTTGGGGGCGGAAAAATTCCTGGATATAAAATGCCGGCTCAGCGGACTGCGGCCGAATGCTGTGGTAATTGTAGCCACGGCCCGGGCATTGAAACTGCACGGCGGCGTTCCCAGGGCAGACCTGGATACGGAAAATACCGGAGCGCTGGAGAAGGGAATGTGCAATCTGCTCAAACATGTGGAAAACATCAGGGATGTTTTCGGTCTGCCGGCTGTTGTAGCTGTTAACCGCTTTCCTTCGGATACGGAAGCAGAATTGAAACTGATTGAAGAGCGGTGCCGGGCTCTGGGGGTGAATGCGCCGAGGTATGGGCAAAGGGCGGAGAAGGCGGTAAGGCTCTGGCCGAAGAAGTGATTCGTATTACCGAAGGCCGGGAAGGCGGCGGCGAGGCCGGTGCGGGTGTCGAAAACGGCGCCGGCAGTTTAAGTGCGGGTGGTTCAAATGCGGCCAGTTCCGGCGCTGGCAGTTCAAGTGTGGCCGGTTCAAGTGCGGGTGTCGAAAGTGGTCCGGCCAGTTCCGGCGGCGGCGTTCACAGCGCAGGCCATGGCCGAACAAACACCGGCGCGGCCGGTTTCCGTTTTGCCTATGAGGACGCTCAGAGCATTCAGGAAAAAATTGAGGCTGTGGCAACAAAAATTTACGGTGCTGAAAGGGTTGATTTTGCCAAAGCGGCTCTGCGGCAGATACACCGCCTGGAAGAGCTTGGTTACGGGAATCTTCCGGTGTGTATGGCCAAAACGCAGTATTCCCTGTCGGACGATCCCAAAAAACCGGGCCGTCCGGAAAAGTTTGCAATTAAGGTGAAGAAGGTAAAACCTTCGGTCGGAGCCGGTTTTCTGGTTGTACTGACCGGAGACATTATGACCATGCCCGGCCTTCCCAAAGTTCCTTCAGCTGAACTGATAGACGTGGATAAAACCGGTAAAATTTCCGGGCTGTTTTAGAACGGCCGGAAGCAGGAGGACTTGATGCTGGATAATACATGTACAGATTTTATTGAAGCGCTGGCTTCGAAGAAGCCTGTGCCCGGGGGCGGCGGTGCTTCGGCATTGACCGGTTCTCTGGGAACGGCTCTGGGAAGTATGGTGGGCAATCTGACAACCGGCAAGAAAAAATACGCTGATGTGGAAGAGGATATTCAGCGCCTGCTGAGACAGTCTGAAGAATTGACGGCCCGTTTTAACGGTCTGGTTGTTAAGGACGCGGAGGTGTTTGAACCGCTTTCCCGGGCCTACGGAATGCCGCGCGGTACGGAAGAGGAAAAGAAGGAAAGAGAACAGGTTCTGCAGAGCGCCTTGAAAAAGGCCGCCCTTGTTCCTCTGGAAATTGCGGAATGCAGTCTGGAAGCTCTGCGGCTTCTGGATGAGTACGCCCTTAAGGGCAGCCGGCTGGTTATCAGCGATGCCGGAGTGGGCGCTGTGCTGTGCAAAGCGGCCCTGCAGGGTGCCAGGCTGAACGTTCTGATCAATGTGAAACTAATGAAAGACGTTAATTTGAAAGCAGAGCTGCTTCAGAAAATTAACGCGCTTGAAAAGGAAGGTGCTGCCCTGGCCGATAAAATTTACGGCTGTGTGGAAGGTGAACTATGCTGCTGAAAGGTAAGCCCGCCGCGGATAAAATACGCGCTGAAATTCAGGCTGCCGTGGAAGAATGCCGGGCCGCCGGCAAAGCCCCGCCCTCTCTGGCTCTTCTGCGTGCGGGCCGGCGGCCCGACGACATGGCATACGAGAGCCGTATTCTGAAGAACTGCGGGAAACTGGGTATTCAGGCTGATGTGACAGAACTGGATGAGGCGGTTAATACCGAAGGTGTTCTTCAGGCTCTGGATGTTCTGAATAACAATGAAAAAGTACACGGTATTCTTGTTTTCCGCCCTCTTCCCAAAGGGGTTGATGAGAAGGCTGTGCGGGAAAAAATCAGTCCGAAAAAAGATATTGACTGCATGAGTCCTGTGAATCTGGAAAAGATCTTTGAAGGTGGGCAGAAAGTTATTCCGCCCTGTACGCCGGAAGCGGTTATTGCCATTCTGGAACACTACGGGTACAGCCTGACAGGGAAAAATGTGGTAATTGTGAACCGCAGCATGGTTCTGGGAAAGCCGCTTTCCATGCTGTTTCTGGGCCGTAACGCAACAGTAACCCTGTGTCATTCCAAAACCCGGCAGCTGCAGGATATTACAGCGGCGGCTGATATTGTGGTCAGCGGTGTGGGCCGGGCATCTTACTTCGGGCCGGAATATTTTTCTGCTCATTCGGTTGTGGTGGATGTGGGCATTAACGTTGATAATGACAATAAACTGTGCGGAGATGTCAATTTTGAAGAAGTTTCTGAACGTGTAGAAGCTCTTACTCCGGTTCCCGGAGGGGTCGGTACGCTTACATCCATGCTGCTCCTTGAGCATGTTATACGGGCCATGCGGAACCAGAGAGAAGCGGCTGGAGGCTGAATGCTTTTTATCGACAGGGTAAGCCGGCACTTTGACGCGGTTCAGGCTCTTAATAATGTCAGTTTTACAATACAGCCCGGCAGGGTGCATGGAATAATAGGGCCGAACGGCTCGGGCAAAACCACACTGTTTAACTGTATTTCGGGGCTTCTGGAACTTAGTTCGGGAAACATCTTTCTGGATGAAAAAAAGATTTCGGGTCTTCCGGCGCATGAAATTGCCCGCATGGGCATACGGCGGACTTTTCAGCAGGGGCCTCTGGTTCCCACGCTCACCGTAATGGAAAATGTTATGGTGGGACTTTTTGACTGCCGGCTTGACAGCCGGTGTCAAAACGCGGCCGGCGTTCTGTCCGGTTCGGCGGAGCAGCAGGCGCGTGAAGCGGCCGCGGAAATGCTTCAATTTATAGGCATGCCGGACTCTGGTGAAAGGTGGGCGTCCGATCTGGTGTGGGCGGAACGGCAGATGGTGCAGATTGCCCGCGCCGCCGTTTCCCGTCCCCGTATTATTCTTATGGATGAGCCGGCCGCCGGTATGGGAAGCGCGGAGGCGCGGCAGGCAGGCCGCCTGATTAACAGTCTGAAAGATATGGATATTACTCCGGTGGTGGTGAGTCATAATATGAAAATGCTTATGAGTACAGCGGAAACGGTTACCGTGCTGAACTTCGGCCGTATTATTTTTGAAGGCGAGCCGGCGGAAGCGCAGAACGATCCGGAAGTGCTGGAGGCCTATCTTGGCCCGGAATAAAGTACTGCTGGAGGTTCGGAATCTGAGTGTTTCTTACGGACAGATTCAGGCGCTTTCCGGTGTTTCTCTGGAAGTAAATAAGGGCGAAACTGTTGTGCTGACAGGGGCTAACGGTGCCGGCAAAACCAGCATTATGGAAACAGTACTGGGAGTGCACCGGCCGCGGTCCGGGGAAATTTTATTCAGGGGGCAGCTCATTAACGGTGAAGCGGTGGACCGGAATGTCCGCAGGGGCATGTATCTGGTTCCGGAAGGGAGGGGTGTCTTTGCGTCCATGAGCGTTATGGACAACCTTCTGCTGGGGGCTCATTACAATACGCGGAACGTCAAAAAGCGGCTGGAGTTTGTGTTTGATACTTTTCCGGTTCTTTCTCAGCGGCAGGGACAGGGGGCCGCTACCCTGAGCGGAGGGGAACGGCAAATGCTGGCCATTGCCCGGGCCCTGATGTCGTCTCCTGAAATAATTCTGGTAGATGAACCTTCCCTGGGGCTTGCTCCCGCGGTTGTGAGCCGTATTATGGAGCTTATCTCTTCACTGAACCGTGAAGGTTATTCCATACTTCTTTCGGAACAGAACGCGTTTAAGGCGCTTAAAATAGCCGACAGGGGCTATGTTCTGGAAACAGGCCGTATTGTGCAAAGCGGTTCAGCTCAAAATCTGCTCAGCGATACAGCTGTACGCGAAGCCTACCTTGGAGCATAGAGCATGGAAGTACTGACAGCCCAGATTTTCAACGGTCTTGCCATTGGAAGTATTTATGTTCTGCTGGTAACCGGTTTTAATCTGCTTCTTCTTGTGGCCATGATTGTGCATTTTTCTTTTCCGCTGATGGTTGTTTTTTCCATGTATGTGTCCTGGGCTGTTATTCAGCATACCGGGAATATCTTTTTGGGAATTCTTGCGGGAATACTTTCGGCTGTTATTGCCAACGCGGCAACGGCTCCTCTCTTCCAGCGTCTGTCCGTAAAGGGAGAGAGGGTTGATATAAATGCCACCATGGTTGTTTCCATGGGACTGGGCATGATTATTACCGACATTCTCTCTCATACGTTTAATAACGGCTTTCCCATTGCATTCCCCGACGCCCTTACCGGAAGGGATAAAGGCGCTCTGGTTCACGCGGGTCTGGTGAGTATTTCACGGGCACAGGTTCTTACTCTGGCCGCGGGTGTTGTCTCTGCCGCCTTTCTGTTCTGGCTGCTTTACAGAACACGGACAGGAAGGGCCTTCCGGGCCATAGCCGAAGATCCGGCCGGTGCCAGACTTGCGGGTATTCCGCTGCTGAAAACCGGATTTATGAGTTACGCCTTAACCGGTGTTCTGGGCGGTATTACCGCTGTATTGATGTCAGTTCTTCTGGGTTCGGCTTCCGCCGGGCTGGGGGATCAGCTGGGGCACAAGGTTCTGGCTGTTTCCATTATTGCCGGATTGGGAAACCTGAAAGGCGGACTGGTTGCCGGGCTGCTGCTGGGTATTCTGGAGGCCCTTATTCAGGGTTATCTGGCCGGTTCCTGGTCGAACGCCATTGCGTTTGTCATTATGCTTGTGGTGATACTGATTAAACCCCGGGGAATTTTCGGATCCCGGCTGTAGCTGTGGAGGGCAAGGTGTCTTTACCGCTTTATTATTATCTGGCCATAACGGCAGTTTACATACTGATGAGCTGGTCTTTGTATCTGCCCTACCGGATGGGACAGCTGCATTTTATGACGGTGGCCAATATGGCTTTTTCGGCGTACTTTGCCGCGTTTATGTCTGTCAATTATTCCTGGCCCTTCTGGGTTCTTCTTCCTCTCGGCACTTTACTGGCGGCGCTGACAGGTTTTCTTGTGTCGTTTGCTATTGGCGATGCTCCCTGCTTTGCGGTTGTAATAGTGGGTTTCACGTTTATTTATCTGACAAAGACTGTTATTGAAAATATGGAGATTCTCGGGGGGCCCATGGGTATTTTCAGCATACCGAAGGTTCTTTCTTCTTCCGCGGATAACCGGGTTTTTCTGCTGGCTGTTGTATATATTCTGGTACTGATAACAGGATTTTTTATTCTCCGTTTTGATTATTCCAGACTGGGCCGGGCGGCTTCTACCATTTTCACTGACCGGAATCTTGCTTCTTCTTTCGGCGTGAATGTTAAAAGAATGGGCATGCTTCTGCAGACCTGGGCCAGTGCCCTCGGCGGTATTTCCGGTGTTATGTACGCTTTTATTATGCGCAGTATTTCTCCGAATCATTTTACATTTCAGCTGATTGGAATTTGCATGACCATTCTTTTTCTGGGGGGGCATACAACCCTTTGGGGTACTCTTCTGGCCGCTCCTGTTTTGTGGGGATTTTCCCTGGTTCTTCCGGAATCATTGCAGTCCTGGAGCAATGTGCTGTATGGATTGCTTTTAATTCTTGTGCTGGTTATAAAACCGGAAGGATTTATAACGCGGCGCATGGTGAAAAAGCTGCAGAAAGGTCTTTCGGATAAGGGAAAGGCCGTATAGGATGTTTGGAGGGAGTGAAAAATGAAAAAAGGTCTGTTGTTACTGCTTTTAATTTCAATGGCTTTTGCGGTTTCCTGCCAAAAGAAAAGTACGGCTGCGGAAGAATGGGAAATTCCCTTTCTGAACTGTCTGACCGGTCCTATTGCCAGTATTGGAGAGTATCTGCAGTGGGGTGCCGAGTTCGCGGCTGAGCAGATTAACGCCGAAGGCGGCATTGCCGGCAGGCCGGTGAAAATTGTCGGGGTAGATACCGGTATGAGTGCCGAGAAGGGAACGGTGGAAATGTCTAGGCTGGCGGAGAACGCGCTGGTTGTTATGGGTCCGGTACCTGAGCCTGTTATTATGGCCGCTGTACCTGTTGCCGCGGATGAGGGGCTTTACAGCTTTACCGCAACCACTTCCTTTGAATACGCTTCAAAATATTTTCCCTGGGCCGTTTCCTGGTTCCCGCCCACCGAAGAAGCTCTTCCGCCGGCCATTGCGCGCTGGGCTGAAATAGTGGAAGCCGATAGCGCGGTTCAGTTTATTGAAAACTACGGCGCGTGGCCGGGAATGGCTGCCGCTCATTCAAAAGGTCTTGAGGCTGCCGGATGCCGGCTGCTGGAAGACGTGGAGGTTCCCCAGGACGCGGTATCTTTCGGTCCGCTTATTGTTAAAGCTCTGGCGCAGAATCCCGACACGCTGGTTCTGGCCTGCAACGCGGAGAAAGCCGCCAAAATTATTATGGAGCTGAAAAACCGGGGCTGGGAAAATATGAACAAAATTCTGGTGTTTTCCAGTGCCGACGACGCGGCTCTTTACTCTACCGGCGGCAGCTCATTAAATGGGGTAATGATATACAACTACAATGATCCGCATCTGGATACTCCGCGCTGGCGCGAATTCCGTCAGGCTTTCAAGGCTGCTCACGACGGTATGGAACCGTTTTCCCTTTCGCCCAATTACTATGATGCCGTTTACATGATCAAACGGGCCATAGAAGAAACAGGTGTTACAGGCAATCCGAAACATCTGGCGGAGGAACGCGTTAAAATTCGGGACTACTGCAATGATATTGCTCAATTTGAGGGTTTGCAGTTTCAGTGGTCCAACAAAGGCGGGTATCCTGCGGACAAACCGGTTTTCCTGTTTGAAATTCAGGACGGCGCCAAGGTTCTTGTGGAAAAGGTTGTTCCCTGACCGGGCGGCCCCCGCTGCTATTTGAGCGCGCTCATAACCAGTTCTCCGTGTTTGACACCCTTCAGGCTTATTAAGGAGTCGGCCAGGTCTATAAGATCCTGCGCGGGGCCTCTGACGGCAAGTGTTTCCAGGCAGCTTTCATGGTCCAGGTGGATATGCTGGACAGAAAGAATAAGATGATGGTGTTTGTGCTGCATGCTGGTGGACTGCGCTTCGAGTTCTTTCTTTCCGTGATCGAAAATCAGAACAATGGCGCCGGCCACTTCTTCATTTTTCTGCCACTTTTCACCTATCTTGTTTTTCTGAATGAGGTAGCGGACGGCCTGGGATCTGCTGGGGAATTTTTTTTCGGCGGTAAAACGGTCCAGCTCTTTCAGGAAATCATCTTCCAGAGAAACTCCAAAACGCTTAACACCCGGACTCATGCGGACCTCCTGTGCGGATAGTTGAACCCTATGCGCTATTTCAGGCTTCGTCAACAGTGTTATGGCGGCCGGCTGAACGCCGTCTGCAGGATATGTTCAGTAAACATATTGACTCTTTTACGGCCAGCGGTATTATTCTGGTTAAAATCCGGGAGATGAGTTTCCTGAAACCGTTAAGGACCGAGAGAGCGTTGTTATTAAGGAAGACGGAAGGGAATTTATAGCTTAAAATATATGAAAAAACCTGGTTTTTTCTGAATCAGTGTCTATAGTTTTTATTAATGCTGTTAAAGGCAGGATAAGGAATATATTGTGAATGATTCTGAGAGAATACTGGCGAATGGACAGTTAGGTAATCATCCGGATCTCAGTTTATTTCTGGAGAATACGGATTCCAGGGATACTGTCATTATTCATCAGGCCGGTTTAATTGATACATATAATGCTGATTTTTTCCGCAGGGAAGTTGTGCGGGTTGTTGAATCCGGCTACAGGAATATTATTTTGAATTCTTCAGCAACCACATTTATGTCCAGCACCGGAGTGGGTGTTTATACGGCTTTGCTGAAAACCATACGTGAACATGAGGGTTCTCTTGCCATTTACGGCATGCCTTCCAATATTCTGGACATATTTGAAATTCTGGGTTTTTCAAAGTTCTTTTGTATTTGTGAAACCCGGGAAGAAGCCCTGGAACATGCTGCCAGATATTCAAAAATAGAACAAATTCCGTCAGTTTTTCCCTTTGTTTTTACCTGTCCTGAATGTTCCCGCCGGCTCAGGGCGGTTAAGCCCGGCCGATTCCGCTGCAGTGCCTGCAGGAAGGTTCTGGTGGTTCAGCTGGAAGGTAAAGTGCTGGTTTCCTGATTTCTCATGAACACGGGAAGGCTGTGTATGCTATTATATGTTGAGGAGAAGTAATATGGTGCAGTCTCTTGAGCATATAAAAGGAACGGTTGGTTTTATAGGCGGCCGTTTTCTGCCCTTTCACAGGGGGCATATCTTTGCCATTATTGAGGCCAGTAACCATGTGGAAAACCTCTATGTGGTTTTAAATTCCAGCGAAAAAAAGGACAGGGAGGTCTGTCTGGCTGACGGGGTGCAGCCCATGCCGGCAGAAGACCGTCTGAGCTGGATTGGCGAAAGTATCAGCAAACTGGAAAACATTCACATACTGCATATTCAGGATGACACCTGGGGAGAGTCGGATAACTGGGATAAAGGTACCCGCGCGGTTAAAAAAGCTATTGGGCGGGCCATTACCCATGTGTTCAGTTCCGAGCATGCCTATGATGAGTTGTTTGACAAGTACTATCCGGAAGCAAAGCATGTGGTTATTGATGCCAGACGGAGTACTGTTACAGCGCATTCTGCCAGTGAAATACGCCGTAATCTCTATGATTACTGGAGCCTGCTGCCGCATACGGTTCAAAGTTTTTTTGTTAAACGAATTGCTTTTGTGGGCACCGAGAGTACGGGGAAAACCACTCTGGCCGAGAAGCTCAGTAAATTTTACAATACCGCCTATGTGCATGAGGTGGGACGGGACTACACTCTCCGCTTCAGTGACCAGCTGACCGAAAAGCATTTTGATGAACTGGCCATGGAGCATTTTCTGCTGACCCAAAAGCAGGCTCTGGACTGTAACATGGTGTTGATGGTAGACAGTGAAGCCATTGTTACCCAGTACTATATGGAAATGTATTTTGGGAAAAAAAGCAGTTTGATCGATGAAATAATTGCCAGGCAGAAATTCGACCTGTGGCTGTATCTGGAGCCGGATCTGGAATGGATCGATGACGGTGTACGCTTTGCCGGCGACCCTGAAGTGCGGGAGCGGAACAACCGGCATTTGAAGAAAATGCTGCTGGAATACGGAGTGGAGTTTCAGAGCATCAGCGGAGATTACAATAACCGGTTTATTGAGGCAAAAAAGGCCATAGATAATTTGTTTAAATCCGGAAAACCTTAAACCTCTGCTTCAGAAGTACGTCTGTCCGGCCCGGTCAGCGTGTTTTCCGACACATCCCGGATAAGAATGCGTGAATTACGGCCCGGGTTATAGTTCTTGCGGCGTTCTTCGGGGAGAAGGCTGATATTCCCTTCCCGGAAACCCTGGGCCAGAAACCAGTCGGCCGTGCGGGTTGTCAGTACAAAAACTCTGTGCAGTCCATCGGCGGCGGCCTTTTCGCAGAGCCGGGATATAAGCTTTATTCCTATGCCCAGCTGCGCGTAGCGGGGATCAACGGCTACGCCGGCTATTTCGCCGCAGCCTTCGCCTCTGGTGTGGAGAGCCGCGCAGCCATGTACTACTCCGTCCATGGAGTACACCCAGTAATCGCTGCGGTTTTCTTCCAGTTCTTCCCGGCTGCGTTCTATCAGAATTCCTTCCGAAATAAGCGGCCGCATTATTTCCAGAATACCGGGTACATCGGCAATTTCCATGGGGCGCAGATTTTCATAGACATCGGCAAATACCATGGTACCTGCACCGAGGTTGGAGAAAATTTCCTTCAGAAGCACACCGCTCTGTGTACCGTCCAGAATATGGGCCCGGTTAACGCCGCCGCGGCAGGCTGAGGCAGCTGTTTCCAGCAGTTCTTTTCCTCTCCTCCCCGGATTCCGTAAAAGAAAGTCTTCTATTGCGCCTGGGGTCATTCGGAAAATGCGGCCGTCTTCCAGAACTTCAACATCAGGAGCAACGTTCCATTCGGAATTTTTCAGCGGCGGGCGGTCTGTCAGCAGAAACAGTTTGCGGGCATTCATGGCCGCTGAAACACTTACGGCAAGATCGCTGGAAGAGAGGTTGAAAGGATCACCGTTTTCGTTATGCCCCACACAGGGAAAGATGGGCACATGTCCCTGTTCCAGTGAGCGCGCAACAGCTTCAACCCGGATCCGTTCCACCAGGCCCGTACGTTCGAAGTCAGTGCCGTTTACCACTCCGCGTGAGCGTGAGCGCACCCAGTTGCCTATGACGGCTGTTATTTTATGACCGGAAAGCGCTGTCATTACCTTGTGCGCTGTATCAAAGGCGGCCATTTTTATAAGATCAATGGATTCGGAAGAACTGATCCGGACTCCATCGGAAAAATTCGGCTGCACTCCGAATTGATCCAGTACTTCATCAATACGCCGGCGGGCTCCGGGAATAATTATAATGCGGATACCTGTTTTGTGAAGCAGAGCTAAATCCCGGGCATGCTGCGCGAAGCTGGGATGATCAATAATTTCGTTGCTTATTCTGATAACAAAGGTAGAACCCCGAAAGCGGTCGGCGTACGCAAATACTTCGCGTATCAGATCAACCTGTTCATTTATATCCGATGCAGACATGAAAGAAGCCTAAAGTATGGAGGCCGGGACGGTCAAGGAATGTCCAGAACCATTCCGACATGAAGCGGTTCGAGCTGTTTCCCCATAACTTTGCGGAACATTTTCATGGCTTTTTTTCCGGTGCAGTGTCCGGCCATAATGCGGGTATCCGGAAGAGTTTTTTTGAGGTATTCCGCCATAAATTTAACTTCCCGGGGGTCTTCAAAATCATCAATAAGATGAAAACCGCCGATAAGCGCCGTTATGGGGCATTGTTCACAGTAGGTATTTACCTGATCCGCTATGTTAAGAATTCCCCGGTGCGAACAGCCGCTTACAACCACAAGGCCGCTTTTTCCGTGAAGAACCATGGTCAGCTCATCGGTAAACTCATCCTGCATGCGGCTGCCTCCCGGGCCGGAAAGCAGTGACGCGTTATGAGAAGGCCGTTTATGCAGTCCCGGAGCTGCCGGAAGAATGTCGACATTGCTGTTGTAAGTAATGTCACTGACGGCCGTAAGCTGCCCAAGGGCAGGGTCTGAAGGATTTAGACCGCTTCCCACTTCCCGGGGAACTCTTCCTGAAACGCTCCACCGCGGCTGGAACGCGTCAACTCCGTGGTAAACCGGAGCATGGGTGTTGATTTTAAGAAAGTCGGTTATTCCTCCTGTGTGATCGTAGTGCCCATGAGAAAGCACTGCTGTATCCACATTGTCCAGGGGGACATTCAGTGCGGCGGCGTTTTGGGCAAGAGCACCGGCAGAGCCGAAATCGTATAGAATATTCCGGTTTTCCATAGCAGCGTGAAGTGAAAAACCGTGTTTGGAACTCAGATCGGTCCGTTGAGGATGAGGAGTATCATCGGCCAGAATGGTAATAGTCATGACGCAGCCTCCAGTATTGTACGGGCACAGTATAACCTGAAAATCATTAAGAGGTAATAACAAAAAATACTGGTAAAACCGGCTGTTTCCGGCCGTTTTCTCTTAAATACCGCTCAGGTCCGGTTCGGGCACGGTTGCGTTGGCATACGGAAAAATGAGAACCCGGGGATTCTGATGGCTTTCAGGCCAGCGGCTGCTCCATTCGGCTATACAGTTATTCACTGATACGCCGGGCGTAAAGAGCAGTGAACGGACAGTGTCTTCCGGCAGAGAAGAGTGCAGGTAGACGCGGCGTCCGTCAGCATCGTCTGCAATCAATTTGGCTTTATGGACGCCCAGACGGAATTCTTCCTTTGCATAGGCCTTCTTTACTTCCGTGAAGCTTGTTTTATTCTGCATCCAGCTCTGATACAGATTATGGCCCACTCCTGCAGAGCATTCTGCGGCCAGAATAATGTCTGCATGCGGCTGCGCGGCCATGGCGCCGTGGCGCAGGGCTTTCTGAGACTGATAGAGATCAATATCCTTGGGATATCCTCCCGGAGAAGCAATAACCAGATCGGCCGGCGGTCCGGAGGGAACTGTAAACCGGGATGCCGCAAAACAAACGGCGCGTTCCATAACATCCTGCGGCGCGCCGGCAAACACACCGGCAATGTCTTTATGGCTGTTTAATACCACGTTTAAAGCCAGATGAACTTTTATCATACGGCCCATTTCTTCCACATCCATGCGCAGGGGATTATCCCCGTAACGGCCGGGCGCGCAGTTCGGAAGGCAGAGGTTCTTATGATTGGCCGTTATGGTTTGTTCTCCGGCAAGGCCTATTGCCGCGCTCTTGGCTCCTCCGGACCAGCCCATGAACTGATGCGGTTCAATGTTTCCCACAACAATTTTCAAAGATGCCCGGGCGTAGTTCCTGTTGACATAACAGGGAGTGCCGAGCCTGGTGGTTCCCAGGTATAAGAGCTGCCGGCTGGCGCGGCAGTTGTGCACCTGTACGCCGCAGCCACGGGTAATATCCGGAGGCAGTATTCTGCTGATCTGCTCTTGCGAGGGCGGCCTGTGGCTGCCTGTGGCAATGAAAAAGGTTATCTGACTGCGGGGGCAGCCGGCTTTTTCCAGCCGGGCAATGAGAGGCGGAAGAAGCTGACGGTGAGGTACCGGCCGTGTCTGGTCATTAACGGCAATGGCGGCGCGGTGCCGGGCGGCGGAAGAACCGTTCAAAATACCGGGCGGCAGTGTTTTAAGAGCCCGGCCTATTTCCCGGCCGATTTCCTGTTCCGGGTTTTTCAGAGCGTCTCCCTGCCGCGGAGCTATAACTTCAATGTCCCATTCTTCGGGCAGATGAAATTCCTGAAAACCTTTTCCATAGGGAATAGTGCAGAGCCTTGTTTTTTTTCCTTTGGCATTTCCCAACATAATTATATCTTTTATTATACAGCTTTCAGCATGGGGGGATAATGGGCTTGATTCATTTGGAAAAAAATCGAGGTGTTTGTCCGTTGAACTCTGAAACCGCTCCTGAAGAAACGCGCCGCCGGGAACTGGGGGAAGCTCCGGTAGGAGCCTTATTTCTGAAAATGTCGATACCGGCAACGGCCGGTATGTTTGCCAACGGTCTGTACAACCTGGTAGATACAATTTTTATCGGCCGCGGGGTGGGTACTCATGCCATCGGCGGGCTGGCCCTGGCTTTTCCTGTTCAGATGCTCATAATGACTTTCGGCCTTATGACAGGGCAGGGGGCGGCCTCTGTGGTGTCGCGGAACCTGGGCTCCGGTAACGGCCGGCGGGTGCGGCGGGCCGCGGGAAATGCTTTTTCTCTGGCTCTTCTTTTCGGCGGGCTTATTCTTATTTCCGGTCTTGTTTTTATTGAACCTCTTCTGAACCTTCTGGGGGCCGCTTCCCCGCTGAGAGCTCCGGCCCGTGAGTATTTAAGCATTGTGCTGCTGGGATCGCCTTTTTTTATATTGACAATGGTCAGCAACCATCTGCTGCGTTCTGAAGGCCGGGCCCGTTCTTCCATGCTGGTAATGCTGACCGGCATTGTTGTGAATCTTGTTCTTGATCCGGTATTTATTTTTCTTTTCCGTTTCGGGGTGGCCGGAGCCGCGTGGGCTACCGTTATTGGCCAGCTGACGGCTTTTATGCTGGCGCTTGTTCTTTTTCTGAAAGGGCAGTCTCTTATCCGGTTTAAGGCAAAACACTTAATGTTGAAACTGGATGTAACAAGGGAAATTCTGTTTCTGGGTCTGCCGACGTTTTTCCGGCAGATAGGACAGAGTGTTACAATTCTTCTGCTGAACAACCTGCTGAACATTCACGGAGGAGCGTTGTACATATCCGCTTACGGGGCTGTTAACCGGCTTATTATGTTCTTATTTATGCCGATGTTCGGCATGGTGCAGGGTTTTCAGCCCATAGCCGGTTTTAATTATGGAGCCGGTTTGTTTGGACGCGTCCGTAAAATACTGAAGATTGCCGTTATTTATACCTCCGTTTATATGAGTACCGGTTTCCTTCTGCTTGTTTTCTTCCCCGGTTTTTTTGCCGGTTTATTTTCGACTGATCCAGAACTTATTAAGACTGCATCATTTGTTATGCGTTATATGACAGCGCTTATGCCTTTGGTGGGAATTCAGGTTATCGGCTCAACGTATTTTATTGTTGCGGGAAAGGGGCTGCCCGGACTGGTGCTGAGTCTTTCCCGCCAGGTTCTTCTGCTTATTCCCCTGCTTCTTATTCTTCCGGAGTTCCTGGGGCTGAAAGGTGTGCTGCTCAGTTTTCCGGTGGCGGATTTTTTTGCTGCTGTAATTACAGTTTTCTGGCTGCTCTCTGAGCTGCGGCGGCTGAGGAAGCCGCAGGACCAGGCTAAAAAGGAAAAATGGAAAGAAAATGACCGTAAAATTAAATAATTGGTTGATATTTACCGCTCCTTCCCGTAAAACGGAAGGAGGCAAGGAACTGAACTGTTCAGGACAGGGGATGGGTATGATAAAAAAGATGTTGAGATTGGCAGTTCTGAGGAAAACAGCGGGAGCTGCTGCTGCCGGTCTTCTCCTCTTGCTTCCGGTTTTGACAGGTTTGTCCTGCGCTTCCGGTTCTCAGGCTGTCCAGTCCATTGTTCTGGATGAGGAAACAGAAGAAGTCAGGAAAAATCCGAATGTTAATATTCAGGATTCAATGGGGCGTACAGCCCTTCATATTGCCGTTGAAAAAAGTGATATACTTAAATCAGCCCGCCTGCTGAATGAAGGTGCCGATCCGAATTTAACCGATAAAAAGGGACAATCCGCTCTGCACCTGGCTGTTATGGCAGGTAATCCGGATATGGTGGCCATGCTGCTGGCTGCCGGAGCGGATGCTTCTCTGGAGGACAGAAGGAAAGAGTCGCCTTTGAATTTAGCCCGCGGCAATAACCGTGAGAACATTCTTGAAATAATTCTTTCTTCTCTGGAAGAATTCCAGGCGCAGTAGGCTTTTTTACTTCGGCAAAGCCAGACTGATAACCTCAGATAGTTCACTCACCGGATGAAAGCGTATTCCTTTACGCACAAGTTCCGGAATATCTTCCAGATCGCGCATGTTGGCTTCGGGAATAATAATGTCCTTCACATTGTGCCGCCGGGCCGCAATGGTTTTTTCTTTCAGCCCGCCAATGGCAAGGACCTTGCCGGTCAGACTGAGTTCGCCTGTCATGGCCAGAGACGGTTTAATTGTTTTGCCCATTACAAGAGAAAGCAGCGCTGTTGTCATGGTAATACCGGCAGAAGGTCCGTCTTTGGGTGTGGCTCCTTCGGGAATATGCAGGTGAATGACATGTGTGTTGAAAAACTTTTCCAGCTCCGCGTTGCCGCTTTCTTCAACAATTTTCTGCGCGCGGGTATAGGCAATAGACGCAGATTCTTTCATAACATCGCCCATTCGTCCTGTGAGTTTGAGGGCGCTTTTTCCTTTAACAGCATCCGCTTCAATAATCAGTACATCTCCGCCCATACTGGTCCAGGCCAGTCCCAGAGCCATACCCGGCTTCACGGCTTTTTTCAGACCGTCTTCGCGGAAATGCGGTTTTTTCAGGTACTGCTCCAGGCCGTCTGCTGTAATGCGGGCCGGAAGATTCTTGTTGTTTTCCACCACTTCCCGGGCCACTTTCCTGTGAATGCGGTCCACGGCTTTTTCAAAGGTGCGCATTCCGGCATCCCGCGCGTAGCCTTCCGCTATGGCTTTCAGAGTGCTTTTGTTGTAGCGGATATGGCTTTTCTTCAATCCGTGTTTTTTCAGACTTTTCGGTATAATGTACTGCTTTGCAATTTCTATTTTTTCTTCTACCACGTAGCCGGAAAGGCGGATTACTTCCATACGGTCCAGCAGAGGACGGGGAATAGTGTCCATTGTGTTGGCCGTGGCCACAAACACAACATGGGAAAGGTCGTAGGGCAAGTCAAGGTAGTGATCGCGGAAGTTGATATTCTGCTCGGGATCCAGTACTTCCAGAAGGGCCGATGAAGGATCGCCCTGAAAACTGGAACCCAGTTTGTCAATTTCATCAATCATGAAGACAGGTGAAAGGGATTTGACAATTTTCATGCCCTGAAGAATTTTTCCCGGCATGGCACCGACATAAGTGCGGCGGTGCCCCTTAATTTCGGCTTCATCGCGCATTCCTCCGACAGAAAAGCGGAAGAAGGGCCGGTTCATTGCGCGCGCGATGGATTTCCCAATAGACGTTTTTCCTACACCCGGGGGCCCGACCAGAAGAATAATGGAGCCTTTGGTGTCTTTCTTGAGTTTCCGTACAGCCAGATATTCCAGAATGCGCTCTTTAACATCTTCCAGACCAAAGTGATCTTCATTCAGAATGCGGACGGCTTTTTCCATGTCAATTTCTTCCGGTTCAGACGGAGTCCATGGAAGAGATACAATCCAGTCCAGGTAGTTGCGGGTTACAATATATTCGCTGGAGGCCGGTTCCATAATCTGGAATTTTTCCAGTTCCTGTTCAACCTGTTCGGCTATTTCGCCTTCAAAACCAAAGGCCTCTATGGTCTTACGGAATTTCTGATACTCACTGGAACGGGCGTCGGAGGGTTCACCCAGTTCCTTTTTGATGGCTTTCAGTTCTTCGCGGAGGAAGTAGTCTCTTTGGCTTTTTTCAATTTTCTCGTTGATTTCTCCGGTAATGCGTTTCTGAATTTTGGCCAGTTCATGTTCTTTTTTGATATAGACAAGAACCATTTCCATGCGTTTTTTGACATTCAGTGTTTCCAGTATTTCCTGCTGTTTTTCCCTGTCCACATTAAGAATACTGGTAACAAAGTCGGCAATTTTCCCCGGGTTGTCGATGTTCACCATGTTCAGCCGCATTTCTTCGGAAAAAAGCGGATTATCTTCGCTGATCTGTTTCATTTGTGTCAGCAGAGCCCGGGTGAATCCTTTCAGTTCCTTGTCTTTCGGGTTGTAGTCATCATCCAGATAGCTGACAACAGCTGAGTAGGGGCTGACCTGATTCTGGATTTTGAGAATTTGAAAACGCCTGAGGGTGCTGATAAATATATTAATACCGCCGTCGGGAAGGTTGATGCGTTTAACAATTTTGGCTGCTGTTCCTACCTGGTGCAGCTGCTGCGGATCCGGTGATTCAGCAGACGGATCTTTGGTGAGTACCAGGCCTATAACCTTGTGGCTCTCCATGGCTTTGTCTATTACAGCAATATCTTCAGCTCCGGTAATCATTATGGGTGTAAAAATTCCCGGAAAGATTGGTTTTCCCTGGAGCGGAACAACATATATCTGATTGGGTAATGCTTCAACAGCATTAATAATTGAATTGTTTTCCTGGCTGGACATTATCGAACCTTTTCCTTACTAACAGTCTTTGTAAGATACTTCATTAGAGGGGTGTCGGGCAAATTAAAATATACAGGAAAGAGGGAATCTGCGTCTGTTTACAGCTCAAAAAGTTCCTTCCGTCTGGCAAACGGATGAATTCTCTGGTAAAATCTCAATGTGTAAGCCGATTCTCCCGGTTATAAGGGGCAGGAGGCTTCGAATGAGTGTAACGGCTATGCAGTTAAGCGACGACCAGTTAAACGTTATTGGAAACTATGTACGGCTTCATCTTCATGAGTGGATAGATCCCCGGCAGGAAATGGAGCTGCGGGAAAGAATTATCCGTGTGGAAGAATCTCTGGAGAGGCAGCTTGCCCTGATGAAACAGGGATTTGAATTCATGGAACGGCGTTTTGAGCAGGTGGACAAGCGCTTTGAGCAGATGGAACGGCGTTTCGAGCAGGTGGACAAACGCTTTGAGCAGATGGAACGGCGTTTTGAGCAGGTGGACAAGCGCTTTGAACTGGTAGACAAGCGTTTTGAAGAACTGCGCGGCGATATGAATAAACGCTTTAACCATATGTTCACTTTTATGACAACAGGATTTGTGCTTCTCAGTCTTCTTATGTCTGTTTACCGCTTTTTAAACTAGAAGTTGTATGACACGAACTATTAAAGCTTCCTCCATTGTTCTGAAAGCTCATCCTGTAGGGGAGAATCACCGGGGGCTGGTTATGCTGGTCCGGGAAGAAGGTCTGGTCCGCCCTCTGGCTTTTGGCGCTCAGGGACGGCGCAGTGCCCTGCGCGCGTCAGCTGTACCCTATAACCGGGGCATTGCCAACCTGCATTTTGACGGCGCCAAAAACAGCTGGCGGCTTACGGCTTTTGATACGGAAAACACCCATGACGGCCTGCGGGAAAATCTGGACCGTTTTTACGCGGCCTCTTCCTGGGCCGAGATTCTGCTTGTTTCTCATGGAGGCGGCCATGATTCGGAAGATGTTTTTGATTTGGCCAGCACCGCTCTGGCTTTAATGTCGGAGGCCCGGGGAAAATGCATTATGGAACTGAGGAGCGCCTTTCTCTGGAATTTTTTGACGCTGGAAGGAGTGGCGCCTGATCTGAGTCGCTGCGGAGTATGCGGAAGGAAGACTCCTGATAACCTGTATTATTATTCACGCGGCTTGTTGAGCTGCTCCGGCTGTCTGGTAGACAGACGTCAGATGTTTCCTGAAATGGCGCGTGAATGGCTCTTGCGGCTCAGTTTGGGGCGGACACCGGCAGAATGCATGGGTACGGAAATACCGGAAGTAATTCTTAAAGAAGTGGAAAACTGGCTGCTTCTGCTGGTGCAGAATCTGCTGGAAAGGCCTTTGAGAAGCCGGAAAAATCTTTATTAGCTCAAACCGATTGCCCCCCTGTTGCGTCAATATAAAATCTACTCGAAGAGTTGTGGTTGCCTCATAACCTAAATCTATCTGAAGGTAATGTTTCAGATAGACTGATTTTTCTCATGCCCCCCATTTTCTTTCAGGATATGCAGAATGGAGTTTCTCTGCCTGCTTAAGAAGCTGCTGCTGAAGATTTTTAACC
>PDWI01003968.1_pt1 | contig 20347 bp, 17 predicted proteins | sample 1430891 | NCBI WGS metagenome assembly PDWI01 (sample SAMN01162508, study PRJNA174530) | Oral metagenome, whole genome shotgun sequencing project. | biome: Marine environment; feature: Marine mammal; material: Swab sample of the gingival sulcus; isolation source: swab sample of gingival sulcus... | reverse complement strand
AGAGAGAAAGTTCCAATCCTACAGAACCGATGAAACCTTAGATACAAGGCAATTTCAGCTTGCCCTAAAAAAACTTAGAAATCTGACTAGTAAAACCGATGGTGCCAAGACGGAGCTAAACCTAGATGAGACCATTAATCAAACTTGCAAAAACGCAGGAAGACTCGAATTAGTATGGGATAGACCAAGGGAAAATGCAATAAAAGTGTTACTTTTAATGGACTCAGGCGGTTCTATGAACTACTATAATAAACTCTGCCGCCAACTGTTTAAGGCGGTGAATAACAGCACCCACTTTAAAGACCTACAGATGTTCTATTTTCATAACTGTATTTATGATCAGTTATTTACTGATTCTCTCTATTATTACGGTGATGGCTACGTAGATACCGAACATATTTTACGTACTTTTGATAAAGATTACAAAGTGATTATTGTTGGTGATGCCTCAATGAATCCTAATGAACTAATGCACAAGGGCGGCATTATTTACTGGGGCATGTATAATGATATTTCAGGTATTGACTGGCTCAAAAAAATCCGCAAGCATTTTGAATATTCGGTATGGCTCAACCCCATTCAAAAAGATTATTGGGATTATGCTAAAGGATATTATACCATTAATAAGGTAGCAGAAGTCTTCCCAATGGATGAACTGACAGTTGCTGGCTTAGAGCGTTCGATTGCTAGATTAAAAGTGAAAAAGTAGTATAGCAAGACACATGCAACTACGTAATGCTCGTAAGCTCGCATTACTACGCTCAGTGTGACATCTCTTTACGTAATAATAAAATCCATTATCAATTAAAAATTCTAAACCCTAGTTTTTTCCTCACTTTTTAAATAAATACCGTTCATTTTTCAACGGTATTTTATTATATAAAAAATTTTTTCGATTTTTTTCTCATTATCAATTGAAAAATCCTTAGTTTGCTGGTAAAATATGTCCCAGAGAGTTTGAACTGAGTTTTTTGGGTATATATGGTAAAGACAACGGCATAGCCCGTTCGACTCCCTAGAGTCGCTCAGGCTTACTAATTAGCAAGATCCATTCGACTAAAAAATGCTAACGCATTTTCCAATCAGAATTATGATATTTGTAGTTGATATTCAAAAAACAATATAGAGAAAGGAATAAAAAATGGAATCATTAAAAATTAAAGATCTAAAGGTTTCAATAAATGACAAGCCAATATTAAAAGGCGTCAATTTAACAATGAATAAAGGAGAGGTTCACGTAGTAATGGGACAAAATGGTAGTGGGAAATCAACACTAGCTGCAGCCATTTCAGGAAACCCAATTTATGATATCGATGCTGGTTGCATGGAATTCTACGGTGAAGACCTTTTAGAAATGGAAATTTACGAAAGAGCTAGAGCTGGAATATTTTTATCATTCCAGAATCCACAAGAGATCCCTGGCTTAGAAATCGAACACTTCCTAAAAATTGCAAAAGAAAACATCACAGGCGAAAAAGTTTCAGCAATGAAATTCCACAAAGAACTTCTACAAGTAATGGAAGACTTAGAAATGCCTGAAGATTACTCAACAAGAAGTTTGAACGAAGGCTTTTCTGGTGGTGAAAAGAAAAAATCAGAAATCTTACAAATGGCTGTTCTAAAACCTAAGTTTGTTATCTTAGACGAAACAGACTCAGGCCTAGATATAGACGCCATTAAAACAGTGTTCAAAAACATCAAAAAAATCTTAGACAAAAACCCAGATATGAATGCCATCATTATCACCCACTATAATAAGGTGCTTGAATACTTAAATCCAGATAAGGTACATGTAATGCACGAAGGTAGAATTGTACAATCAGGTGGCATGGAAATTGTAGGAGAAATCGAAAAAATAGGTTATGACCAATTTGTTAGTGAGTTGGAAGGTAAATAATATGAGTGAAGAGAAAAAAGAAATATTTGAATATTCTGAAGAGCAGAAAAGTTTAGACCGAATCACGTTTAGACATATTGATGCTGCAGATGAAAAGGAAGATGCTCTTTTTCAAGAGCGTAAAAGAACATACGTATCAGATATAGAGCGCGGCGACTACGACATCGTGGACACAGTAAACTATACTTATTCAACGGATGTTGGTCTTAATGAAGACGTTATCAGAAAAATTTCTTCAAGAAAAAATGAGCCAGATTGGATGCTGGAATTACGATTAAAGTCGCTTGAAATATATAACAACACACCTACTCCTACTTGGGGAGCAGACATATCGGATTTAGATGTCAATGACATTATCCACTATATTGAGCCAGATGCCAAGTACATGGCAGAAGACTGGAAAGATGTCCCAGATGAAATCAAGACCACTTTTGATAGACTAGGAATTCCTGAAGCTGAACAAAAATCACTTGCTGGTGTTGGCGCACAGTACGACTCAATGATGGTTTATCACAGCTTACAAAAAGAACTTCAAGACCAAGGTGTTGTATACACAAACATTGATGATGCAATAACTGAGTACGAAGATATTGTAAAGAAACACTTTATGAAGATTATTCCGCCTAGCTATCATAAGTTTGCGGCACTTCACGGTGCAGTTTGGTCTGGTGGTTCCTTTGTATACATTCCAAAGGGCGTAAAAGTGGAATTGCCTTTGCAATCATACTTTAGATTAAACGCAAGCCAAGCAGGACAGTTTGAGCATACCCTAATCATCGTTGATGAGGGAGCTGACCTACACTTTATAGAGGGTTGTTCAGCGCCAAAATACTTTAAAAATGCCTTACACGCAGGGGCTGTTGAGCTCTATGTAAAGAAGGGGGCAAAACTTAGATATTCTACAATAGAAAACTGGTCAAGAAACCTATACAACCTAAACACAAAGGTTGCCTTAGTAGAAGAAGATGGCATCATGGAGTGGATTTCTGGTTCCTTTGGTTCAAGAGCTTCTATGCTTTATCCAACGAGCATACTAAAAGGTGACAGAGCAACTAGTGAGTTTACAGGCATCACCTTTGCAGGTGAAGGTCAGTGCTTAGATACAGGTGCAAAGAACATCCACATTGGAAAGAACACAAAATCAGAAGTAAATAGTAAATCAATTGCTAAAAGCGGTGGAGAAGCAAACTATCGCTCCCTACTAAAAATTGGCGCTAACGCTACTGGGTCAAAGGCCTATGCAATGTGTGATTCTCTGATGTTAGATGATGACTCTAGATGTGATACCATCCCAATATTAGAGGTTGAAAATGACGATGTTGATATCGGTCACGAGGCAAAAATCGGCAGAATTTCAGATGAAATGGTATTTTATTTGATGCAGAGAGGAATTGATGAGCAAGAAGCAAAATCAATGATTATCAAAGGTTACATTGATCCTATCGCAAAAGAACTGCCACTAGAATACGCTGTAGAACTAAATCAGCTTATTAGTTTAGAACTTGAAGGTACAATCGGTTAATATTGGATGGAAAAGGATATAGAAAAAATGATGAATATTGCAAAATATAAAAGATTAAACGCCAGTATTCCAGACGTTGAGACAAAAGCTTTTAATAACATGAGTTTTAGTTCTTCAATAAAAGATGGGGTTATTTTTAAAGATGTAAAAGACTTTCTAGCACACGCTGATGATGAAACCTTAGATAACGTGCTAAAGTATAGCAAGTCTGAAAGAGAAAAAAATACTGGTTTAGGTAGCAGCGTAAAGGCTGACCTTATTAAAAAACAAAACAGCGGTTTTTATCTAAAAATCGAACAGAATTTTACAGATGATGATTATGTTATCATCAACTATAAATTAGATGAGGAAAACAATGCCCTATTTGACTTAAACGTAATTGACATTGCAGATAATGTTAAGGCAACAGTTGTAATTAACTATGAAGGAGGCTGCAAAGATGCCTTTAGAAACGGTTTTTATTACACACAAATTGGCAAGGAAGCGGAGTTAAACCTAGTAAAAGTTCAAGATTTTTTAGATGAAAGCATGAACGTAGAAAGTGCTAAATTCGAATTAAAAGAACGAGCTAAGTTTAATTATTATCCTGTTGAATTCGGTGCAGGCACCTGCCTAACTTCATGTTCTACCTACCAAAAGGAAGAGTGGAGTGAAGTGACAATATACCCACTATTCTTTGTGGATGATAAGAGAAAAGCCGACTATGAGCAAAATCTTATCGTCAATGGAAAGAATAGCCTAGGGCACATTAAAGCAAACGGCTGTATTAAAGATGAAGGTAGAAAAGTATTTAGAGGAAACGTCTTTTTAAATAAAGGTTGTAAGCGTTCTATCGGTAGATTTTCAGATAAGAGCGTTATTATGAACCCGGGGATTAAAGCCCATACAATACCGACCATCTTTTGTGATGAAGACGACGTTATCGGCGAACACGCTGGTAGTTTTGAACCGCTAAAAGTTAGCGAACTATACTACTTGATGAGCAGAGGTTTTACTAAAAAAGAAGCTCGAGTAATCCTAGTAAAATCAGCCTTTTTACCAGCCATTAATTTGATTAAAAATAGAGAATTGAAGGACAAATTGCTAGGTAAACTAGAAGAGCGCCTAAGTAAGTAGCAGACTAGATAGTTATTATAAAAAAAGAAAGTTACGCAGGATTTTTGCACTAGAACAAGGCAACGAGAAAAATGACGAAGGCGTGTAGATAGACCTACATAACTGAGTCATTTATTCGATGTTAACGCAGTTATTGTGAAAAAATACAAGTAAAGGGGGGAATTATGACTTATAGAAACGACTTTCCAATTTTTCAGGAAGTAGAAAACCTGCATTATATGGACAATGGAGCAACGAGTCAAAAACCACAAGTAGTAATAGACTCTATTGTAAATTACTACAAAACAATAAACGGCAATGCAGGCAGAGGCTCTCACGATTTTGCAATAAAATCAGAGCTTGCTATTGAAGAAACAAGGAAAAAAGTAGCAGACTTTGTGGGTACAAAAGATGACAAGCAGATTGTGTTCACAAAAAATGCAACAGAGTCATTAAACATCGTAGCGTTTAGATACTTTGCAAAACATCTAAAAAAAGACGATGAAATCATTATCCCCATCTCAAACCACCATGCCAACCTAGTAACATGGCAAGAGGTTTGTAATATTACAGGAGCTAAACTAAAATATATTCCAATAGATGAGAACACGGATTTAGACATGGAAGCATACAAAAATATGCTTTCTGATAAAACCAAGCTGGTTGCTTTTTCTGGCATGGTGAACGCAACAGGTGTCATCAATCCTTATGAAGAACTAATAAGCTTAGCAAAAGAAGTTGGTGCACTGACTTTACTAGATGCAGCTCAATTAATACACCATAAAAAAATAGAAGTAGAAAAATGGGATTGCGACTTTATGGTCTTTTCAGGACATAAGATATTCTCTGCCTTTGGCGTGGGCGTATTATATGGTAAAAAAGAACTCCTAGAAAAAACAGACGCCCTTTTATATGGTGGAGAAATGATAGAGTACGTTGAAAAGTTTTCATCAACATTTAACACCGCACCAATACGATTTGAAGGTGGCACAATGAATGCCGCTGCTATTCAGTCTCTTGGCGTGGCAATAGACTACATCAATAAGATAGGTTATGATAAGATTCACGAGCACATTGCTGAAATAGATAAGTATGCAGTAGAAGAACTAAAAAAACTCGGTAATATCACATTTTATGGCTTAAATGCGAAGAATAGATCAGGAGTTATTGCCTTTAACTTAGGTGATATCCACTCACACGATACAGCACATATCTTAAATGAATATGGCGTTATGGTACGTTCTGGTCACCACTGTACTCAGCCATTAATGGCTGAAATTGGTGCACCAAGCTGTGCAAGAGCAAGTTTTTCTATCTACAATGAAAAAGAAGACATTGACGCATTAATTGAAGGATTGAAAAAAGCCATCGAAATCTTTGGCATTTAGTCATGTCATCTCAAGCGGAACAGAGTGTAAAGGAGGTTAACTATGAGTTTAGATGCCCTATACCAAAAAACCATTCTAGAATATGCAGGAATGAAAGAAAATAACCGAAAAATTGAAGATGCTACCAATATTGAACGCGGGCACAACCCTAGTTGTGGGGATGATATCACCCTTGTATTAAAACTTACAGACGATACGGTAGAGGACATTGCCTACCTTGGAAAAGGCTGCGCGATTTCGAGCGCCTCAACCAATATGCTAATCCAAGCAGTAAAGGGAAAATCAATTACTGATGCTAAAAAATCTCTTCAAGCCTTCTTTAAAATGATGAGTGGAGAAGAGCTAAGTGATGAAGAGCTAGAATATATCGGCGATGCAGAAATTTTAGAATTTACAGCCAATATGCCTGCTAGAATCAAATGTGCTACCCTAAGTTGGCATTCACTAGATGTAATTATTAATGAAAAGAAATAATATAATGCATCCTATATTTTATTCTGAGCGAAGCGTTGAGACGTAGACAAAAGAATCTTAACAGATATGCAAAAGAGAGGTTTTACCCTCTCTTTTTCAGTATTTATCTCCCCTGACTTGAAGCGGTATTTATTTCTTTATATGCCCAGTGTGATTTTGGCACATCATTATACAATTGAGGTACATTGATTAAACGTCTATCCGTTATTCTATTTAGTATTTGTGCTACTTCTGCTCTCTTCAGTAATTCATTTGGTTTAAACTCTCCCTTAACTACATCTACAAAGCCGTGATTATATAAGACTAATATCATCTTCTTTGCCCAATGCTTGTCAATATCGCTGATGTTAGCATCTCTTAAACTTGGCTCAAAACCTTTGATATCCCAATATTTTTTTATCATTGCACAAAGCTCCGCCCTGGTTATATTTCCTCCTGGTCTAAATTCGCCATCTGGATAACCATTTATCATGCCATATTCAGCTAGCATTAGGATATCATTTTTTGCCCAGTGATTATTGATATCACTAAATGATTTTCCTCCACTTGGCGTTTTTTTATCCAAGCCCAATATTCTTGAGAATACCGCTGCCATTTCTGCCCTTGTAATATTTCCCTCTGGCTTAAATCTTCCATCTGGATAGCCTTTATAGAAGGCATCTTTATACTTCATAATTGCCTTGTCATAGTCTTTATCAGCCACATCAATGTCTTGACGTCTACTTCTTTGGTGGCTCACACCTTCTTTTTTATACTTGGCATATAGTATCATCTTTGTTTTTACAGCTTGGTTAAAATCATACTTGCCTTCCGCATCAAACCAATCTATAAAAGTGTAGCCATCTTTTTTAGGATCTTTTTTTGGTCTTACTACTTTCTCTCCTACTTTTACACTTTGTGTAGGTGGGTTTGGATCTCCACCTTTAGCATCAAATTGTACAGTGACATAACGTGGTTTTGACTCTGTATCTACTTCTTCATTTGATGTTTCATCTTCTTGCTCTTTTTCTTTCCAAACTGCCTCTATAGTTACTGGACTTTGAACCTTTGTTCTATTTTTTTTATCGCCTAAAACCTTCCCCTCACTACTATGAAAATAAAATTCCTCTAATGTCAGTATCTTTTCTGTACCCTTTACTTTCCATCCTTGAAAACTATAACCTTCTTTACTTGGTTCTGGAATATCCTTGCTATTTAATTTTTCCATCAGTCGATATCTTTTTTCACCGATATTTGGTCTACCGCCCTTAGTATCAAAGTTTACAACAAGTGTTTCATCATCCGCAGCGTTCCAAATAGCTTTTAAAGTCAAGCTATCATAGCCTAAAGCTCCTCCCTTTCCATCATCATCATACGCATGCCAAGCTCCATTATTATATTTAAGCCGGAAATTCCCCTTCATTCTCACAGCAGTCCCTAGTTGCGCTTGCCAAAAAGCAAATTTTTTCCCTTCATGACTAATTTCTGGCGCAGATAAATCAATAAAATCTCCAGATTGTAGTAGAACTTCTTTATCAATTTCTGGTGCTCCATTATCGTAATTATAATTTACAGTAAATTTTACTTCTGAGGGGGAAGATGATAAAGACGATAAAATTTCCATTTTATAATGTAAATTATCTTTGCAATTAAATCCAGTACCCTTATCATGCTCATCCTCTACAGTAGTCCAGTTTACACCGTCACTACTTGCCATAATTCTATAGTTTTCTTTAAAAGCATTACGACGTATTTTTAAATTTTTTATTGGAGTAAATTCCAATGTTTCTAGTGTATTTCTATTATTAAAAGTAGTAGTTCTACCTTTAGCATTTTCTCCTAAGTTCAATTTAACATTTTTCACCTTTGAATCCAAAAACATTTCACTTACAATTACATTGCTTTTTTGACTTGTAAATTCTATTTTTTGTTCAAAAGATGCTGTATCATAAAACATTAAATCAAATTTTTCAACATTACGTGTATCAAAATTTACTTCTTGATTAAATTTCTTTGCACGATAAAACATTAACTTCATAGTGGTGACATTCGATGTATCTGAAAAATTAAGTTTTCCATTAAAGTTCGATGCTTTTATAAACATAGAGTTCATATTAGTAACATTTGATGTATCAAAGGTTAAATCTTGATTAAATTTTTCTGCTCCACCAAACATAACTGCCATGGTGGTAACATTGGATGTATCAATGCTAGGACAGTCCAATGTAATTTTTTCATCAAAAGTTTGAAATAAGTAGCTAGAATCTGCAGGAAATTTTATTTTTTTCTTATCACTTGTGCCATCGCCCTTTATGCTTATATTAAAATTACCTGTGCCGTTCCATGCATAGTAAAAACCATAATCATTGTTTTCATAACATTGTGGATCTATAAGCTTAGCCATTTGAACCCATTTATCTTTGTCCATTTGTCCATATCCAGTAATTTTTAATGTATTGCTAGAGCTATCATAATTAGCCACCACATTACCGCCTAAATCAAAATTATTAATATTTTCCACTCCATCAGCTTTTACCTTAAAAGCTTCAACGTTAAATCCCGAAATTACTAGCAATAGGGCTAGTACTATACTCAGCTTCCTTTTCATGTTCCCCTCCTTACTTGTCTTTTACTATACTCTCTACTTGATATTTATTATAAATAAAAAAAACTAAAAATTCAAGAAACCTAAGGTCACTGATTTTTAGTTTTTTTCTAAGAACTCTCGACTTTACTTACTATATCTTGCCTAAACACTCAAAGCCCATGTCTTCGATTTCTTCTGTTAGATAATTAATATCTAACTCTGAATCACTTTCTATGTGGGCTAGGCAATCTTCTACTACTACGTTTGCAGATTTTACACCTTCTATCATACTGAAAAAACCTTCCAGTCTTCTTTTGCATGTTCCTCAATGCATACCGTTAATTTTTAATGTTGTTTTAATCATAATATCTTCTCCTTGTTCTAAATACCCTCATCCTTACTTTCTATCCTTTAATATTGCTATAACACCAACAACTATTAAACCAATTAGTGCTAATGCCAAAACTGGAAATGACATCGCCATCATAGATAAACCTCCTAGCCTTTAAATTTCCTTAGTCTAAGGGCATTTGTTACCACTGAAACGCTAGATAAACTCATAGCAGCTGCGGCAATCATAGGATTTAGTAAAAAGCCACCGAAGGCATATAAAACGCCCGCTGCTACTGGAATTCCCAGACTATTATAAAAGAACGCCCAAAATAAGTTTTGCTTTATATTTTTCACCGTTGCCTTACTTAGGTGAATTGCCTTTACCACATCTTGAAGATTATCCTTCATCAAGACAATATCACTACTTTCAATTGCCACATCCGTTCCGGCTCCAATAGCAAAGCCAACATCACTACTGGCTAGAGCGGGCGCGTCATTGATACCATCACCTACCATGGCTGTTAAACCCGTCTCTTTTAAGCGTTCTATCTCATCGAGCTTATCCTTAGGTAAAAGATTCGCCTTATAGTCATCTAGCTGACATAAATTAGCAATATACTGACAACTTTCTTTGTTATCACCACTTAACATGCTCACGCTGATGCCCATCGCCTTCAGCTCCTTTATGGCATGAAGACTGCTTTCCTTAATCTTATCCCCCAGCTCAATAAAACCTACATATTGATTGTTAATGGCAATATGAACTAGGCTAAAACCTCCCTCTTTTGCCGAGTTTATCCGTTCACGATATACCGAAGAGTTCTGAATGTCTATTCCCTCGTCGTTTAAGAAACGCTCGTTTGAGCAGATTACCCTAACGCCCGCACTCGTTTCTATTTTGACACCACTACCACTGATTTCTTCAGCATTTTTTATTTCTTGTTTTTCTATATCATGCTGTTTATCAATATAATCTAGTATTGATAAGGACAAGGGGTGCTTTGAGATGGATTCAGCAGTATAGACAAGACCTAACACTTCCTTTTTTCTAAAGCCTTCTTCTAGATGAACGGATTGGACAAGAGGTTTGCCCAGAGTTATCGTCCCTGTTTTATCTAGGATAATATGCTTGATTTTATGAGCGTTTTCTAAAGATTCGGCACTTTTTATAAAGATTCCGAGTTCCGCCGCCTTACCGCTTGCTACCATAATGGCAGTAGGCGTTGCTAAACCAAGCGCACATGGGCAGGCAATGACCATAACGGAAACAAATACCCTTAGGGCAATTTCTGGATTGCCAGCAAGGAAATACCATAATAAGCCACTAATGGTGGCAATCGCCATCACCACGGGCACAAAATAAGCAGCTACCTTATCGGCTAACCTTGCAATCGGTGCTTTTTTATCTTGGGCAGATTCAACCAGTTTAATAATCTTACTAAGGACACTAAAGGCATTTGGCGTATCCATTTTGACATCTATTTGAGATGTCATATTGATAGTGCCACAGATGACTTTATCTCCCATCCGTTTATCCACTGGCAAACTTTCCCCTGTTATCATGCTTTCATTGACAGAACTTGTACCATTGACAATCAAACCATCTACTGAAATATTTTCACCCGCTCTTACCCGAATGATATTACCAACTTTCAGGCTAGAAACTTTAACTTCACTTTCTGAACCATCTTCATTCACTAAGATAGCGGTATCAGGACGTAGACTAACCAGTTTTCTTATGGCTTCTTTGGTATTTTGTTTTGATCTGAATTCCAAATTTTTACCTAGCATCACTAGGGTAACAATCATGGCAGCACCCTCATAGTACAATTCTTTAGTATAAGAGAGGGCCTGAGTAGGATAAGATAACATTAAAACTGTAAAGTATAAGCTAAATACAAAGGCAGCTCCCGAACCAACAGCAATTAGAGAATCCATATTTGGCGACTTAAAAAGAAGTTTAAAGCCCGTTATAAAAAATTCTCTACCAATAAATAATACTGGCACGGTCAAAAACAATTGCGTTAAAGCAAAGTTGAGTGGATGGATAGCTGGATTGATGATATCTGGAAGAAAAATCCCCAGCATATGCCCCATGGAAACAAACATTAAAAGAGAAGAAAAGACAAGGGCAAGGCTGAAATCACGCCATTTTTTTTTCATTTCTTCTTCATCTGAAATATAATTCTGCTCTATAACATCCCCTGTTTCAAAGCCGATTTTTTTTATCTTCGCCTTAATTTCTTCTAGACTAACAACATCCTCATCATAGCTTATATTGCTGCGTTCTGCCATAAGGTTAACAGAGATATCCATTACTCCTTGCATTTTTCCAACGACTCTTTCTATGGATGAAGAACAGGCAGCACAAGTCATGCCCTTGACGCCAAGTTCTACTGTTTCTATTTTTTGATTATTCATACTTCCCCTTTTTCTACAACTACTCTGCTTAGAGTATACCCGATGTGATGAATTATTAAGCAGAACCCCATGAACTGTTGAGATTTTTCGACTGAAGCGTAGCGTAGTGGAGAAATTTCTTTAAGAAAAACTCGTTATTTTAGAATTTTCATATATCTCATAGACTTCTTTTGTATAATCTCCAGATTCATCATAAATGTATAAGGGTTTTTGCCACTTGATTTCGCTCTTTGCTCCCTTTATGCACTCTAAAATAATCAGCTTGGGTTCTTCCTTTATCCTAGAGTAAATCATTTTTGCTTTTTTAACTTCCACTTGATGTTTTCTGGATGCATAGAATATATCCATTAATCTATCGGGTCTATGAATGAGATAAAATCTGCCCCTTGGTTTGAGAACTTGTCCAGCTGAATAAAAGAGTTCATCAACGTTTAGCTTAATTTCATGACGGGCTATCATCTTCGCCTCGTTATCACTAACTAGGGCGCCTCCTGCCTTAAAATAGGGTGGATTAGAGACAACCACGTCATACTCAGATAAGTGTGATGAGGCGTAATCTTTGATATCTTGATGTATGATTTCTATCTTATCTTCTAAGGAATTCATCTTAACAGAACGACTTGCCATATCCGCCATCTCCTCCTGAACTTCAATGGCAGTAATATGGCTGGGGCTTGATTTTGCAGCAATTAAAATTGGGATGATACCATTACCAGTCCCAATATCAATTACTCTATCCTTCTCTTTGACTTGTGTAAAATTAGCAAGCAAAACTGAGTCTACACCAAAAGAAAAGGTTCCTTTTTTCTGTATAATGGATAAACCATCACGTTGTAAATCATCTATGTGTTCGCCCGTCTTCAAAAAACTTGTGTTCATTACACCCCTTATATACTTCAGTAACGTGATTTTTAGATGTTAAAAGGAAATAGCAAACTACTTCCTTTTAATTTCATGTAATTTGAACGTTTCTTGTTCATCATGTAATTCATAACGTTCTTCTTCTTTGTTATAAGATTTGACTTTTCGCACCACTACCTCTTCTTTTAATGGACTAGCAGAAATAGTAAACGATTTTCCTGATGGCGTATCGATAATTTCGCCATAATTTGGCAGTTTTTTATTAGTCTCTACGTAGTGTTCGTGTTCATATTTTAGGCAGCACAATAGTTTTCCACATACGCCTGAAATTTTGTTTGGATTTAAGGACAAACTCTGTTCCTTTGCCATCTTAATAGATACTGGTAGAAATTCGCCGAGCCATGATGAGCAGCAGGTTTTCTTCCCACAATGTCCTAGAGAGTCAATTAGTTTTGCCTCATCTCTTACCCCTATTTGTCTCAGCTCTATTCTAGTTCTAAAAACCGATGCTAGTTCTTTTACAAGTTCTCTAAAGTCCACTCTGCCATCTGCCGTAAAGTAAAAGATAATCTTGCTTTTATCAAAGGTATATTCTGCCTCTACCAGTTCCATCTCTAAACCGTGCTTGGCGATAATCTCCTTACATTCTAGCCTTGCCTCATCGGCATCCATTTCATTTTGTTCTTGTATTTTATAATCTTTAGCCTCAGCCACCCTAAGAACAGGTTTTAACTCACTATTTAAATCTTTAATGGATATGGTTTTTTTACCAGTTACAAAGCCGAATTCTATACCTCTTGACGTTTCAACAATAACGGAATCTCCATCTTTTATATTATAATCAATTGGGTCAAAGTAATAGAGCTTTCCAGCCTTTTTAAACCGCACTTGAACTACTTCTATCATTTAAACACTCCCTGCATACGATATATTAAATTGCTTATTAGCAAATCTTTTTGCACATTTCTTAGATATCGCCACCTTGTTTCAGCTATTATTTCCATGTACTTTGAAAAAGCAATAGCCTTATCGTTCTTCTCTTTCATTTCATATACTTCACTCTCTGTATTAATACCACAAGCTCGGTAAGACAATATTTCTAGATTATCAAACACATCATACAAATTATCCTTGTATCCCTCTGCCTCTTTGACACAATGAAAAAGGTCAATTTTGTTTTTCGACTGCAAAGCATCAATCAGTTTTAAGGCAAAATCATGTACTTCATTATTATCAGAAGATAGTAAATCTTGATATTTGGCAACTGAACCGCCAGAGCTGATAGCCAATTGCTCATCATAAACTAAGCCCTTATTCTCAGTAAATAATCGTAGGTTTTCCATACTTAAGGCATGGAATGAAATTCTTATTAATCTGCTACATAAGGTGTCTATCATCGCCTCTTTATTCGATGTTATTAAAATAAACATCGCGTAAGCTGGGGGTTCTTCTATAATTTTCAGGATTTTATTCTGGGCATGTAAATTCATTTTATCGCAATTGTCAATTAGGACAATCTTCTTTTCTCCTCTTGAGGGAGCCAGCATTAGATATTCATGAATATTTTTGACTTGTTCTGTCTTTATTTCATTATCTTCTGGACTGACCAGCATAAAATCATTAAAATTCCCAGCATGAAAAAGCCTAGCATCTGCTTCATTATTACATAATATCTTCTCTGCAATGGCAAGTGCTAGTGTCTTCTTTCCTATTCCATCTGCGCCTTCAAATAAATAGGCGTGAAGATAGGTTTTATTTTCTATTAAATTGTTAAAATAGTCTATTTGCTTATCGTGACCTATTATATTGTTCAACGTTTCTCTTACCTCATATTCAATGCAACTTTGATAGAGTCAAATCTCTCTCTTTTTCCCTCTATCATTCCAACCGGTAATTCCGATAAAAAATTGAGATAATCCATCATCTCCCTTGTAATGATTTCTCCTTTTAATAAAATCGGAATCCCAGGTGGATAGGGTATAATATCTTCCATTGCCTGCCTACCTAAAGATTTATCAATCTCTATTATCTCATACTTTACCTCTAAATTTCTAGGATTATTTGCTTTTATTTTCAAATTTGGATAGGGAGGTAGCTCTAAATCTAATTTTTTGGGTTTTTTTAAAGTATTTAAAATCTTGTAAACTTCTATAATTTCATTTTTACTATTAAAGATACTGAGGTATAGGAGGACACCATTATACTCAGAAAACTCTACGTATATTCCCTCTTCCATTAATATTTTACTAAATTCGTATCCTGTGAAACCATAGTCAGCACTATTGATAAAAACTTTAAAAGGATCCTTGACTTTACTGTTTTTTTTATCTCCCATATTCTTGAAAGAAAACTCTCTTTCAAGCTCTTTAAACTCAAAGTATTTCTCTTGGACAAGCTCCCTATTATTATTCATATACGAACATGCCTCATCAATCGAGATCATAATGGGGTAGGATGGACTTGATGATTGAAACATTCTTAAAGCCTCATCTACACGCAAAATCGCCTCATTATTAATTCTTTTCCCATAATGTAGCATAGCAGCCATAGTCATAGCTGGTAACGTTTTATGTGCACTTTGAACACTAATATGAGCTCCCTGTGATAATGCAGAATAATTTTTTAATTCTGTAAATTGAAGGTGGGCTCCATGTGCTTCATCGACTATTAGATATCCTCCCCTTTTATCAAGTTCATCGGCAATTTTTTTAAACTGACGGATAGAACCATAGTAATTTGGGCTGGTTATCACAGCTAATCTGAGCTCTGGATTTTGCATTAAAACATCGTAAAAATCAAGATATTCTACAGGCAAGCCATCTTCATTAACACGTGGCATCACGCATTGATACGATAAGTTAGCAATTTTACAAGCATTAAATACAGATTTATGTGAATCTCTGCCTATCAATATCGTATCTCCTGAATTAGATAAGGCATAGATACTTGCAATCAAACCAATACTAGAACCAGAAACCATGATTCTAGATTTTTTTGAATGATAAATTTTAGAGATTCTCTCTTCCGCATCCTTTATGCAAGAACTTGCACTATGTAAATTATCGCTACCCTCTATTTCTGTTGTATCTATCTCATTAATGCCAAGCTGCATGATGTCTTGATACTTATGCCCAGGCATATGAAAAGACGTTTTCACCTTTGATAACGTATTTAAGATATCTTCTTTTAAGGACATTGTTTACCTACTTTTTTATAAGTGATTACTACTTCACTCTTTTCAGCTCACTTTTATATTCACGAGAACTTTTGTATAAATCAAAAATAAACGCTAATAAAAGAGCAAGAAAAATGCCTGAAAAAACTAAAACAATAAAGATATTAATATCCAAATTTACCCCCTATACAAGTGCATACTAATACGATGGGCTCATTATAACACAAAAACTAGCTATATAAAACAAAAAGCCAGTTAAAAACTGACTCTTTGTTCTATTCAATATATATAAATATTTAAATTCTAGATAAACAATGATGAGAACACCAATGCAACAATTGTCATTAACTTAATTAAGATGTTGATTGATGGCCCTGAAGTATCCTTGAATGGGTCACCTACAGTATCACCAACTACAGCAGCCTTATGAGCCTCTGAGCCTTTACCACCGTTGTGTCCTTCTTCAATATACTTCTTCGCGTTATCCCATGCACCACCAGCGTTCGCCATAAAGATAGCCATTAGAACACCTGTTACAAGAGCACCTGCAAGCATACCACCTAGAGCTGCAGCACCTAATAAATAACCAACGATTATTGGAGAAACAACCGCCATAATACCAGGAACTAACATTTCTTTTAATGCCGCTTTAGTTGAGATATCTACACATCTAGCATAATCAGGTTTTTGCTCACCTTTCATGATGCCAGGCATTTCTTTAAACTGTCTTCTAACTTCTTCTATCATTTCAAATGCAGCCTTACCAACTGATTCCATAGTTAAAGCAGAGAAGATAAATGGTAGCATACCACCAATGAATAATCCACCTACAACCTTAGGATCAAGAACGTTGATACCAACTTTGCTTAATCCAACTGCTTCTGAATAAGAAACGAATAAAGCAAGTGCTGTAAGAGCCGCTGAACCAATCGCAAAACCTTTACCGATAGCTGCTGTTGTATTACCAACGGAGTCTAACTTGTCAGTGATTTCTCTTACTTCTGGAGGAAGTTCACACATCTCTGCAATACCACCAGCGTTATCGGCAATAGGACCGTAAGCATCAACCGCAATTGTAATACCAGCTGTTGAAAGCATACCTACCGCTGCAAGAGCGATACCATATAAGCCAGCAAAATGGAAAGCTATTAAAGTAGCTGCAACTATTAATAGAATTGGTGCTACTGTTGATAACATACCTACTGATAAACCACTTATGATTGTAGTAGCTGGACCAGTTTTTGATTGATCCGCTATCTGTTTAACAAATCGGTAGTCAGCTGAAGTAAATACTTCTGTAAATACCGCAATTACTAAACCAACAGCAAGTCCTGATACGATAGCATAGAAAGGACCTAAGTCACCTAAAAACTTGCTAGCTAGGAAATACGCAGAAATAACAACTAAAATAGAACTTACATAAGTAGCCATTTTTAACGCCTTATGAGGATCAGAATTTTCGCCACCTCTTACAAAGAAAGTAGAAATAATAGACGCTACAATACCTACAGCAGATAACAATAATGGGAACATAACATATAATGATACATCGCCTTGAACTGTTAATCCTAGTGTAATTGCCGCTATGATAGAACCTACATAAGACTCAAATAAGTCAGCTCCCATACCAGCAACGTCACCAACGTTATCACCAACGTTATCAGCGATAACCGCTGGGTTACGTGGGTCATCCTCTGGAATACCAGCTTCAACTTTACCAACTAGGTCAGCACCTACGTCTGCTGCTTTAGTATAGATACCACCACCTACTCTACCAAATAGAGCGATAGATGAAGCACCTAAGCTGAATCCTGTAATATGAGCAACACTTTCTGGCCCAATATTTCCGTTAACGAATATTAGGTAAAGTGCACCTATTCCTAAAAGACCTAAACCAACAACAGCCATACCCATAACAGCACCACCAGAGAATGCAATAGAAAGTGCCTTGTTCATGCCACCTTCTTTTGCCATGTTTGCTGTTCTAACGTTTGCCTTTGTTGCCACTCTCATTCCTACAAAACCTGCAAGAGCTGAGAACGCAGCACCAATAACGAAACTAACCGCTGTTTGATAATTGATTCCAACAGCAATAACAGCTGTCAAAATCACTACGAAGATAATAAGTGTTTTATACTGTCTGCTCAAAAATGCCATTGAACCATCTTGAATGTAACCTGATATTTCTTTCATTCTATCATTTCCAGGCTCCGCCTTGCTAACTTTTGCTGCTAAAAGCACAGCAAAAATAAGCGCAAGAACGCCAGCTGCTGGAGCTAGATATTGAATCATAACTTTCTCCTTTCAAAAAGTGTTTACTTAGTTTTCTTAGTTTTCTAAAATTGCAAGCACAAGAGATAAAATAATAAATAACGTTGCTGATATTTTTGTTATTTTATCAAATAAACTATCAAAGCCTTCTGCTTTTTGTTTACCGAATAATTGCTCTGCTCCACCGCCTATAGACCCTGATAAACCTGCATTCTTACCCGACTGCATAAGAACAGAGAATATCAAAGTTAAACCGACGATTAAAAGAACTCCCTTAATAACAATCAATTCCTTCCTCCTTTTTACTTGTTTATTCTGCTAGAGTATTTTAACACAAGGAAACATCTAGTGCAAGACCTTTTCCTTATGTATTTATTATGACAATATTCTGGTCCCCGTTTTTCCTAACAAGGCTTCGCCAGCTTTTTCTAAAGAAGTAATGAGAACAGTTCGTCCCTTTTTACTCTCACAAAAACCTAAAGCAGCCTCTATCTTAGGTAACATAGAGCCCTCTGCAAATTGTTTTTCTTCTATATATTGTTTACATTCAGCAATACTTAGAGAACTTAAGTCTTCTTGATTTTCTTTTCCAAAATTTATTGCTACCTTTTCAACCGCCGTTAAGATTAAGAGCTCCTCTGCGCCAATTAATTCTGCTAATTTAGCACTGGCAAAGTCCTTATCGATTACGGCATCTACACCTTTTAAGGAATTGCCCTCCTTGATAACTGGGATACCACCACCGCCTGTAGCAATCACACAAACACCATTATCTATCAAGGTTTTAATGGTATCTATTTCCGCTATATCAACTGGTTTTGGTGATGGAACAACTCTTCTATATCCCCTACCAGCATCTTCTTTCATTATATATCCTGATTCTTTTGCTATTCTATCAGCATCTTCTTTACTGTAAAACGTCCCGATAGGTTTGGTAGGATTCTCAAAAGCCTTGTCCTTTTCATCTACAATAACCTGACTTATAATAGTAGCAACACCTTTTTTAATTTTTCTATTTAGCAACTCTTCTCTAATCGCATTTTGTAGATGGTAGCCAATGTAACCTTGGCTCATGGCACCACATTCTGGAAAAGGCATCGCTAAGCTATCATCCTTTGAAAAGGCAAGATTTATCATGCCCACCTGAGGACCATTTCCATGACTTATTACTACTGTATTTCCAAGTTCTATTAAATTAACAATAGACTTGGCTGTTTGCTTAACTTTTTCCATTTGTTCTGCTGGATTTTTTCCTAAGGCGTTCCCGCCCAAGGCAATCACAATTTTCTTTTCTTTTTTCATACCCAACTCCTGCAAATATACTTCCTGTAATTAAAAAAACGCCCATGCGAGTTATATCTCAAGCATAGGCATTCTTTCTTATTATGGAGCGGAAGACGGGACTTGAACCCGCGACCCTCGCCTTGGCAAGGCGATGCTCTACCGCTGAGCCACTTCCGCATGTATTGGTGCGGGTAAAGGGAGTCGAACCCCCACGACCTAAGTCACTAGAACCTAAATCTAGCGCGTCTGCCAGTTCCGCCATACCCGCAAATGTCGCTTCATCTAAAAGTCCTTAAAATAAGAATGGTGGGAGCAACAGGGATCGAACCTGTGACCCCCTGCTTGTAAGGCAGGTGCTCTCCCATCTGAGCTATGCTCCCATCAAGACAATCGACTTTTATTACTCAAAGCGACAAAAACGATTTTACATCAAAGAAGGTTAATTGTCAAGAACTTTTTCAAAAAAAATTTATTTTTTTTGAAAAAAATTTTTTTGACTAGCCAAACCAACAGTTTTCAGATTCATCTCCTAGTTGATATTGCTCTATTTCAACGGAATTCTTTTTCAATAATTCCTCAGCATATTCATCCACCCTATAAGCTTCTAGATAATAAATTTTAGAAATTCCCGCTTGGATTAATGCCTTTGTACAATTTAAACATGGAAAATGAGTCACATAAGCTCTAGTCCCTTTTACCTTTATACCTTCTCTGGCACAATAAATAAGGGCATTTATTTCTGCATGTATTGTGGCAATACAGTGCCCATCTCTCATTGTATGCCCAATTTCATCACACTGCTTATTTTTTGAAACGGAGCCATTATATCCAGTAGAAACAATTCTATTATCTTCATTTACTAGTACACAACCCACATAAGCTCTATCACAGGTTCCTCTACTAGCGACATTTACTGCCAATCTCATAAAATATTCATTCCAAGAAATTCTAGCCATGTTTGCCTCCCTATATAATCAAGTCTTTTTTCTCTAAATTTCAAAGTTTTTTACTAAGAAATTATAAACAATACCTTCAAATAGAGCCATAAGTTATGGATGTT
>PDWI01003967.1_pt1 | contig 20352 bp, 13 predicted proteins | sample 1430891 | NCBI WGS metagenome assembly PDWI01 (sample SAMN01162508, study PRJNA174530) | Oral metagenome, whole genome shotgun sequencing project. | biome: Marine environment; feature: Marine mammal; material: Swab sample of the gingival sulcus; isolation source: swab sample of gingival sulcus... | reverse complement strand
CTAACCACTTGAATATGCTCAAAACTTTTAGCCCCTATTTTGGTAATGTAAGATTCCACGACAATAGCATCATCAAGGAAAGTGGGAGCATAATAATCAATCTCAATATGAGCTAAAACAAGCCCGGTTTCTTTCCAGTCGATTAGTTCATCAAACATATCGTTGTAGCAATGTGTTTTGGCTAAATCGAAATAGTTTTGATACACCGAATTATTGACATGCTTGGCTAAATCAACATCGTTAAATCGAATTTGTATAGGTAAAATGTACTTTTTATCGGACAATGGAATTTGAATCATTGGTCTAAACTTTCGTATAATGAATTTTTACTAATAAACTCAGGTACAATTTGCTTCATCTTAGCGACTACTTTAAAGACATCGTTCGTTGCAACACTTTTTTCTAAGTCTGTAAAATGATTTTGAACGGCTTCGAGAGCGTATTCTCTAACTTTCGCTTTTAAAATTTTAGGATGATGCGTCGGAATCGTATTTTCAGCCACATTAAGTAACTCTTCGTATAATTTCTCGCCCGGACGAAGTCCTGTGTATTCAATCTTAATATCAATACCTAATTTAAGTCCATAGAGTTTTATCATCTTTTTAGCCAAGTCCAAAATCTTAACCGATTGCCCCATATCAAATACAAAAATCTCGCCCCCATTCCCCGTGCTTCCAGCCTCCAAAACCAATTGACAAGCTTCTGGAATCGTCATAAAAAAGCGGGTAATTTCGGGATGTGTAATCGTTACCGGTCCTCCTTTTTCAATTTGTTTCTTAAAACGAGGAATAACAGAACCGTTCGACCCTAAAACATTCCCGAATCGTGTAGTAATAAACTGGGTATCTGACTTTTGATTTAAGGACTGTACAAAAATCTCAGCAATTCTTTTGGAAGCCCCCATCACATTGGTTGGGTTAACCGCCTTATCTGTCGAAACTAAAACAAACTTGCTAACCTTGTACTTAACAGCATATTCCGCGACGTTTTTAGTTCCAAAGACATTGGTAGAAATCGCTTCTATTGGGTTCTTTTCCATCATAGGGACGTGCTTATAAGCCGCCGCATGATAAACAACCGAAGGTTGATATTGCTTAAAAACAAAATCTAAACGCTCGGTATCTCGAACATCGCCTATAACAATTTCAGCAGATTGAAAATGAGCCTCTTCTTGCAAAAACAGCTCCAAATCGTACAAAGGCGATTCAGCTTGGTCGTACAAAACAATTCGTTTCGGGCTGTATTGCGTTAGCTGACGAACAATCTCACTACCGATAGAACCGGCTGCTCCCGTAACCAAAATAGTTTTGCCCAACAAGTCGGATTTAATCGCATTTACATCCAACTGTATTGGTTCTCGTTGCAGCAAATCTTCAATCTTGATAGACTTAATCTGATTGACGCTCAGTTCTCCATTAATCCAGTGGGTAACATTCGGAACATTCTGAACCTTAATATCTTGATTTAAGCAAAAATCAATAATCTCGTTCTTAATCTTAACCGGAATATCTTTCTTTGCAAAAATTAAAGAAGTGACTTTATGGCGTTCTGTTATCTTTGCAATATGGTCTGGACAATATACCTTTGCGTGCCCGATATGCTGTTTCTGACGTGCTTTTAAATCATCTATAAAAGCTACGGTTTTATAACTTGTTTCGGTGCTTTTTTCCAAAATACCTTTGGTGGTCATCCCCAGCTCATCGGCTCCATAGATAATCACATTTTTTTGCTCCCGCTCCGACAGATTAAGACCTGTATAAAGCGATTTTACAGCAATTCTAAAAACAATTAACAAAAAAATAGTCAGTAAAAAATCAATAATAATAACAGAAAGCGGTATCAGGAAATAATTATTATTTAAAAAGAAACTGATGATATTAATCAAGAATATCGACATTGAACTGATAGATGTTACCAATAAAATACGTTCAGCATCTTTACTACTCGTATATCTGATAATTCCTGCATACGTTTTCCCTAAAGAAAATCCAAGACTCCTAATCATCAAAACCATAGGAACAACCCATTTAAGCGTCGAGATATATTCTTCGGGAACATTAAAATTAAACCTTAACAAATATGCCGATAAAATAGAAAACAGCACAATAATAAGGTCTATGGAAAAAATTAACCAACGAGGAGTGTATTTCTGTTTAAATAACATTTATTAGCAACCTTATCTTAAATTATACGTCTATTCAAAACGTACAAAGTTAATATATAATGAGAACACTATTACTTTCTTTACTGACTTTTTTGTTTTCAAATACTTATACACAAGACACCAAAGTCCTTTTTCTTGGCAATAGTTATACCTATGTCAATGATTTACCAAGTATTTTGCAGAACCTAGCCAATGCCAACGAACATACTTTGATAAAAGACCAGAATACCCCCGGAGGTTACCGCTTTATGGAACATGCCGGCAACAGCACTTCGATGAACAAAATTAAACAGGGTTCTTGGGATTTTGTTATTTTGCAAGCCCAGAGTCAAGAGCCTTCCTGGCCTATCGGTCAACTTGAATCTGAAGTTTTCCCTTATGCTAAGATTCTATGCGACACCATTAAACACTACAACCCTTGTGCAGAAGTCTTATTTTTTGATACCTGGGGACGCAAAAATGGCGACTCTCAAAATTGTGGAGGATGGCCTCCGGTTTGTACTTTCGAGGGAATGAACAACCGCTTATTAGCCGGATATTATATGATGGCGGAACAAAATGAAGCATCCATGAGTCCTGTAGGAATCGCTTGGCGTGTAGCTCGCGAAGATGGTATTATGGATAACATCAACCTATATTCAGGAGATGGCAGTCACCCCTCGGTTTATGGGAGCTACCTTTCGGCTTGTGTGATATATCACAGTATCTTTAAAGAGCCTGTCAGTTCTACCTTTTACAATGGTTTAGACGAAGACGAAGCTTTGTATTTACAATCGGTTGCCAATACTATATTTACCAAAGATTTTGAGTTTATTTTTGAGGATGAATATAGCAATAACACCTTTGTTTTTAATAGAGACAGCTATTTTGCACATGGTCAGTCAGTTTTTGCTCATTTTAGTCAAAATGAATTTGGTAATCAAGTCAATTTTTCGAACGAGTCGGTTAACGAAACCAGCATTGAATGGTTCTTTGGCGATGGAACAAGTTCTTTAGAAGAAAATCCGGTGCATCAATTCGATACTGGGCACTTTGAAATTAAATTAATTGCTTCTAATAACTGTTTTTCAGATTCCGTAAAACATTTCATAGACATTGCACAAGGCATTGACGAGCTAAACAACACTCAAATCAAAATTAAGACAAAGAACGATTTTGTCGTCCTAGATGGATTGGAAAACATTCGTAAAATTCAAATATTTAACACATTAGGAGTTCTTTTAAAAGAATATTCCAATTTAAATACCAATCAATTACAATTTAATTGTAAAGGACATAAGTCTCTTATAATAAGATTTAAAGATGATTATGGACAGGTATTTTCTAAGAAAATAGTTCTATAAAAAGCCTCCCCTACTAAGCGTAGCTTTTTGGAAGCGTTAACTTTCAACATTTAACTCCCAAAAACACCGTCAGACCGAACTTGATTCGGGGGCTCCCGTTTGTTGTAAGGGTTTTCTTATTTGCAGGGGATGCTGAATCAAGTTCAGCATGACCTTGCTGGTTGGAACTTTTTAACTTTTCAACCTTTTTGTGGGTTTGTTTGTTGTCTGTTATTGGTCCATTCATAACTCATTATTAGAAGAAGTCAATCCCCCTAGCCCCCTTCGCCAAGGGGGAATTAGCACCTTGGAATTTTCTAACCTTTCAACTTTTTAACATTTATAATTAAAAAAAACGTCACCCCGAACATGATTCGGGGTCTCCCGTTTGTTGTAAGGCTTTTCTTATTTGCAGGGGATGCTGAATCAAGTTCAGCATGAACCTTGCTGGTTGGAACTTTTTAACTTTTCAACCTTTTTGTGGGTTTGTTTGTTGTCTGTTATTGGTTCATTCATAACTCATTATTAGAAGAAGTCAATCCCCCTAGCCCCCTTCGCCAAGGGGGAATAGACCTCTGCTTTAATGATAAGTTTCCAACCTTAAAACTTTAAAACCATGCAACTCCCCCATAATTCATAACTCATAATTTATAATTAAAAAACCCGACTTTTACAATATAAATATTTGCCGGAATAGACTACATTTGTCATCAAAACAGAAACTATGGAAACTTTATTGGAAGTCTTAAAATATGTCTTGCCTTCGTTGGTGGTTTTTATAACAGCTTACCTTGTTATCAAATCCTTTTTCGAGAATCAAACCCGACTCAAAGAGTTAGAGATAAAATCCATTCAAAAGAAAGATTTAACGCCTCTAAGATTACAAGCATACGAGCGTATTATTTTGTTTTTGGAAAGAATATCACCGCATTCTTTACTACCTAGGACACAACAGGTTAATATGGATGCCGGCATGTTGCAAAATCATCTTTTAAATAATATTCGTTCGGAATTTGAGCATAACCTTTCACAACAGATTTACATTAGCAAAGAAGCTTGGCAAATGACTAAAATGGCGAAAGAAAATATTATAAAAATAATCAATAGCTCTGCTGACAACATCGCTAAAGATGCTCCTGCTTTTGAGTTAAGCAAGCATATTTTAGAACAAATGATGGTTAGTCAATCGCCTACGGATAGTGCTATTGCCTTTCTAAAAAAAGAAGTTGACAGTTATTTTTAAAAAAGCAAACCTCCGATAAGCTGGAATGGCTTATGTCTGATATTACCTAAAGCCCGGCTTTACAATTTACTTTTGGTACAATTCTTGATTTCATCATTTGTAAAAACAAAGCATTATGAAACGAATTACAGCCATTATTTTAGTTTTATTTACCATCTCTGTATTTGCTCAAAATAAAACCAGGCAATTTCTAAGAAACGAAGCCGTAAAAAGCGAAAGAAATATCGAAAGAAACGTTTCTGCGTATCACTATGGAAACAGTAGAGTTACCTCTAGTCGCTGTGGCGATTCTGAGGTCTTTTTGCAAATCTCTGAAAGAGGGTATTTTACCGTAGAAATTGACAATCAAATGATGAGCACTCCTCATGGTAAATTTCGTTTTTTTGAAGTCAATTCCGGACGAAATATATTGTCCATTTATAAAAATGGTTTTCTGATTTATCGCTCTAGAATTTCGGTTCCAAGAAGTTCTAGAATGCTTCTAAATTTATCTTACAACAAATTATATCTAATGGATGTATATCCTGTTTATAATCAGGATAATATATGGTTTGATGACATTTATACAGACGGTTTTTACGACAATAATTTCGGGTATAATCGCTCAGAAATGAGCCCCCAAGAATTCAGTCTTTTTAAAAAACGTTTAAAGTCTTCTTATTTCGATAAAGATAGAACTGACCTTATAGAAATGCTGTTATCCAGTGGCACAGAATTCAGAACGGTGCAAATAAGAGAAATGATGAAAACTTTCGATTTCGAAAAAGGTAAACTGAAGATTGCCAAAAAACTGTACCCTCATTGCTCAGACCCCAGAAACTATTATTTGCTAATGGACGAATTTAATTTTAACAGCTCTAAAAGAGAATTAAAGAACATGATTTCGGAATAAGATTTCCATCAAATAATTAGCCTCCGTATAGCCGTAGCATAAATATTTATTTTTTGTATATTTGGAACATCAATAAACAAAACATAAAAACTATGAAAAAATTAATGCTACTCTTAACTATCTCGTTTATTAGTTTACAATCGTTTGCCCAATGGACAGAATTTGTGTGGGATACAATTACATTTGAAGAACCATACGAGTATTTACAAATTGACACCTCAAGCCAAAATATTTGGCAAATAGGCGAACCAAGCAAAATATTTTTAGACAGTGCTTATTCGGGGCAAAAGGCGATTCTTACAGATACCCTGAATTATTATCCTTTAAATAACAACTCTTATTTTGACTTAAAAATTGGAGCGTTTAATTACGGAGGAGCTTATATACATAATGTATTTATTGAAATAAAACATAAATTTGACACCGATACATTAAAAGATGGAGGTTTCATAACCGTTTCTTACGATAATGGACTGACATGGACGAATATCATCAATGACATTTCCGGATTTTACGATGTTACTCCGCATCATGATTATGAGTACGAAAACTTATATACAGAAAATGACACCTTATTTAATGGAGAATTTGGTTTTTCAGGTAATTCCGAAGGGTGGATAACAAGCAAATTTGCTTGGTACGATATTCCAGTAAAAAGTAGTACGGATTTTGGAGGTGACACTCTAATTGTTCGATTTAATTTTATATCGGACAATGTGGAGAGCAATAATGAGGGATGGATGATAGATAACATAAAACTATACAGTGTTGATTTAGGAGGCTTGAACAAAGAAATTGATAGCAAAGAAACATTGAAGTATAGGCTTTCTCCAAATCCAATGAGAGAAAAAACTACGATTGAGCTAGACGATTATCGCGAACTTGAATTTGCAATTTTCGATACTCAAAGTCGAATAGTGAAACAAAACACTTATTACAACAACGAAACCATAGTTATTAGTAGAGATGAATTGAAGTCCGGTGTTTATTTCGTAAAAATAAAAACAGATGAAGGTCTAGTAGGCGTTCGGAAATTGATAGTTCAATAAAACGCTAAGGTTTTATGGTATCAATTAGGGTAAGTGTATTTTTTATTCTAGTATATAAATAATTGATTTATAGATTAATATGAAAATAGTGCATTTGCCCTAAAAACAGCGAAAGAGATAGTGTAACTAAATTTTTCATTACCTTTGTGGGAATAAAAAGCGATTAAATATGAAAACAATACAAATAAATGTGCCGAGCGACATAGGATAGCATGACAGTGTTGGTTAGAACTTTCCAACCTTAAAACTTTCCAACTTTAAAACTATTCATCCCACATTTCTCTGTACGATTGAATATAGAAAGCTGTGGCTTGCGGATTTATCTCCCAATAATAGCGACACATCTTTTTATATAAAAGCAACACCTCATCATCAAAAGCAACATCTAGCAAAGCATCTAATACTGACTCTATTTCGTTCTTATCTGTAACTTGAAAGTTAATAATATGTTCAACTTTAGGCTTGTACAACAATAAGGTTTGTGTCTTTGCTTCTTGTTGCAAACTTACTATAGAGTCCGCCAAACGACGTATTTCTTTCATTTTTCGATTATCCGATTATCAATTAGTCTCATCCGCAAAGGCAGACAATGCCTTCCTTATTTTTTGCATATTTTGAGTTCTTTCCAAAGAAAATGTTTTTGTTTTTTGATTGAGAAACTCATAAACCTGCAAGGTCTTTTGCAAATATACCCGAGATTCTTCCGAAGCACTGCGAAAGCCCATCTCTGCTAAACAATTAGCCAATAATTCTGTATTGGAATCATCGAAACCTTTAAAAGATTCAATATACTCTAGGGAATCTTCCAAATCTAATGCAAGAAACTTATCTAGATTAAAATTCAACTCTCTAGACAAAGTCTCACTAACATCACACTGCCATTGTTCTTGACATGATACTTTATCCCGACCCCAAATTTTACGGTGAATATGACTTAATATCAGCCCCACTTTTTCTATTTCGCGAAGCAGATAATCCTTTTGTAACATTATTGTTATTCGATAAACGACTTTATCAAAGACTCTAATATCAAACGTCCATCTTCGTTACCCAATTCTTCGTCAGCGGCTCTTTCAGGGTGAGGCATCATCCCAAAAACATTCTTTTTAGCATTACATACCCCTGCTATATTTTCAACCGAACCATTTGGATTGGTATGCGAATTAACATCTCCATTTTCGTTGCAATAACGGAATAAAATTTGCTTGTTCAAACGCATTTCTTTAAGTGTCTCATCATCGGCAAAATAACGTCCTTCTCCATGAGCAATCGGAATTTTAAGAGCCTTGTCTTTAGGTAGATAATGAGTCATCCCTGTTTGGTCGTTGTCCGGTTTTATAAAGGTGTTTTTACAAATAAATTTTTGATTATCGTTATGTAAAAGCGTTCCCGGTAATAAGTCCGCCTCGCAAAGAATCTGAAAGCCATTACATACGCCAAAAACCAACCCGCCATTATTGGCAAATTCTATTACTTTTTCCATAACCGGAGAAAACCTAGCCAAAGAGCCGGAACGCAAATAATCTCCATAAGAAAATCCTCCGGGAATAGCAATCCCATCCACACCTTGTAAATCTGTATCCTTATGCCAAAGTTCAACAACTTCATGTCCCATTTTGTCTCTTAGAACATATACCATATCATGGTCGCAATTAGAACCGGGGAAAACCAAAACACCAAATTTCATATTATCTTATTTTAAATGTCAATAAAATGCAAAGTTACTATTTTGAAGAAGATTCCCTTCCATTTTTAAATCAAATTTGACTTTCAGATTGATTATTTCGGCATAAATAACATGGATTCGGGGTAAGATTTTCCGAAGACAACTACTTTTTAAACTTTCAAACTTTCAATTTCCAAACACTTTCATAAATCTTTTATACCTTTGGTTCTATTACTTTAGACTTAAAAAGAATGAGAAGAATCTTATTAATATTGATCGTTTTTAGTTTTATATCTTTTAAACAAGACTTAAATAAAATCTCTTTTATTGAAGAACAGCATCCATCCACAACATATCAAGCAAAAAACAAGTTTGATACAATCTTAACGAATCATACTGTACCTATCGATTTTTCCACAAAAGTAATAAGTGTGGATAGGTTTATGGATTCGTTAAAAGAATCTGATAAAAAATTATTTAAGGAGGCTGTTGATTTACTTAAACAACTCAAACCAGACGAAGCAATTGTTAAATTATTCGAAATTCTTAAACTTAGTTCAAATAAAGATCACTTAGACAGAGCCAATATTCTTTTAGCTGAAGCCTATCGTGAAAAACGAGAAAACAAAAAAGGAACAGAACTCTTATATACTCTTATGCAACAAAAGAACGTTGCTCATAATAATATGACTTATGCTTATACACGAATGTCAGCCCTATATAACGAATGGAAATATCCTCAAGAATCATTTATGGATTCAGTTATAAAATATTCAAATCTAGCAATTATCAACGCTGAAAAGTATGGTTTCAATGAATACTTGGCATTATCCGAGAATGAAATTGGTCAATTGCTCAATCTAAAAAATAAATATACTGAAGCTCAACCTCGTTTAATTAGAGCCTTGCACTTATTTCTCAATTTGGATATGAAAAGAGATGCCGTAAATGCAGCTCTTAATTTAGGGTACTCGTATTTGTATTCTAAAAAATACAAAAAAGCCGAACAAGTTATGGACGAAGCTCTTTTGTATTGTAGTGAAGAAGGGAACGCATATTTGTTTATGCGAATGTACTTACTTAAAGCCAAAATAAACAAACATCTAGGAAATTATAAAAAAGGATATAACTATCTTTTTAAAAGTAATAATCTCTTAGAAGACTCTTTTAGAGACCGCTTAGATGCAAAAATCGTGGAGATGGTAGCTAAATACGATTTAAAATTGAAAGAAGATAAAATACGTGAAGAGAAATTAAAAAGTGAGAAAAAACAAAAAGAAGTAATTATTTTAATAATTCTAATTGGCATTTTATTATTAGTACTAATACTTGGTGGTATGATTTTTTACCTTCAACGCAAATACTTTAATCAAAAACAGACATTAATTGGAATGCAAACTCAAATTCTTGAAAAAGATTATGAGCTAAAAAACAAGGAATTAACAACAGTCGTTGCGGGATGGGTTGAGATGGATAAAATTTTAGAAGAAGTTAAAAGTAAAATCACTTCGAGAAAATATAAAAAAGCCCTAAATATTATTAACACCAGCTTGTCCGGTGATAGAAAATTACAAAAAACGCTTTTAGATTTCAACGAACAAAACCCTGACTTTTTACTCAAATTGCATCAACACCACCCCAATTTAACCGACAATGATACTAGATTATGTAGCCTTTTAAAAATGAGGCTACGTTCTAAGGATATTTCAGCTATTCTAAATATAACTATCTCCAGTGTCAATAAAGGGCGACAAAGATTAAGAAAAAAACTTCAATTAAAGCCTCAGGAAAATATTGCTGCGTATTTAGATAACTTTTAACCTAAGCAAAACCTTATCCCAAATTTATTTTACATTAAACTAAACCTAACACTCAAACCAAAATTGATATTGCTGGTTTCGAATAAATTCGATACACGAGGTTTGTTTTTAATCCAGTCGAAGAAGAATCTAACATTAAAGTTTTTGCTCAAGTTATAGTCGGCATTTAGCTTTAGGGTAAAAATCTTTTTACCGGATGTAACTTGATGAGCATCTTCTACAATTCTTCGTATGATGGTTAGGTTATCTCGCATAGATAGGTCTAAACGTACATTTAAGTCAGATTTAATTTCTCGTGTTTTGGTTTTAAATGTAACCGATTTAAATCGGTATCCGGCACCAAAAATATACTCTTGACTTTTAACTTCCGTAACCTGAGAGTTACCAATATTTAGGGTTAAGTTTCTAGAACGCTTGAACTCGACCTTAAAGTTAAGACTATTTTTCATAGTCATATCGAAACTGATAAGAGGGGAGAACTGTTCGCTGATAGAAACGGACTGCATATCGTATTCAGGGAAGTAGTTTCCGTTGACATCTGTTTCGTAACTGAAAATGTCTGTATGTGCACTGTTCATAAAGTCGGAGTTGGTTCGGAAGTTACCCATGTTGTAAGTTGATTGGTAAGAATGGTTTAATTTAACGCTACGGAAAAATTTCTTAACCAATCGTATTTTAGATAAACCGTCGTACGATAATCTCCAACCCGGGAACATTGCTAAATATCCGTAAAAATGATTTTTGATGTCCATTTTTTCGGGCTTAGTATTGGTATAAGCCGAGTAAAAAGAGTGTATTAATACGTCTTGAGAAAGCCCTCCGTATCCATCGGAAAATCCTCTTTCTTTGGAGACTTCAGGATTTGAAATATCGCCAATGGCTTTGGCTCTTTCTTGACCATATAAGTTGGATATCTTTGCTCGATTCGCTTTAAAACGATCAAAAGCTTTCGATTTATAATCATCGCTCATTGGCTCAAAAGCACTTCCTAAAGTATTAACCGAGATAGAGTAACTACCAGCTTCGTAAGATAATTTTTCCGGATTGGAGAAAGCCTCGGTAATATCGTCGTAAGAATAAGGCTGCGTTAAGTCTTTCGAAGCTCTTCGAGTTGCCGTTAAATCAATTCTAAAACCTTTAAAAGGCTCAAAATTACTTCTTACGGAAACGTTCTCATCGTGAACCATTGTATAAGGATTGGTTTGATATTTATTGCCTCTCAACCAATTGTTATCTATCGACTTTTGTAAAAAGTCCTCATCTTGATGCCCGAAAATAAACGGTAATCCCGGAGCTGCCCCTTGCATACCCATTATTTTGGTACTTTCTGCGTATCCCGGTAAAACGGTTTGGTCGTTAGAGGTATAAGAGACACTGATGTTTTTAACGCCCAAGATAGCTAACAATGTTCGCTCTGCAATTTCTTGAATAATAGGCGTCTTTTTCTCCACTTTCCCGATAATTCTAATGCTGGCATTTTTTACTGTTTTTTCGGGGATAAAGGCTATTTTATTTTTACTTAAAACCTCTATCTTTCCTTTAACAACTTGCCCTTTATCGTCTTTAACTTCTGCGGAAACATCGTCTGTTCCTAGTTTATGTGTGACGATTTTTTTCTCATCCTTTTTTAAATTCACTTTTTTAGCGGGCTTTTTCTTTTTAGGAAAGAAGACCTCTTCTTTTTCTTTTCTTTTCTTCTTGCGAGACGATTTCTTATACTTCCTTTCTAAGTTTTTAAAGTAAGTGACCTTATTGTACAGGCTCTTTAAATTGGCCTGAGCATTCAGTTGTAAGTTTCTAGAGTTACGAATCTGATTTCCCATTCTTAGAGAATCGGCTTTTACCTTAGGTTCTGCATCCCAATAATAATCGCCTCCGTAACGAATAGATGAACTTATCCAGCTTAACAAAGGTACTTTGTTGATAGGAATATTGTAATTTAAACTGAAAGAGTGATTATACCTTTTGGTTGAACCGAAATTTTTAAGTTCATCCTCTATCACGCGTCTTTTTTCTGCATAATTTTCGTCCGATTTGTCTATGGCTCCGTCCGGTTCGTCTATTCGAGCGAGATTGTTTGCATTAAAGGTTAACTTTAAACTTCGCGTTAAATCCCATCGTAAATCGTATTTCCTATTCCATTGCCAATCCTTATCGAAGGTCGATTTTACGCGAATATCGTCGGTAGAAAGCACCCTCGCTTGTTTTTCGTGGTAACGACGATTCATATCGGTCATAAAGGATATTTGCTTAGGATATAGAGAAAAGTTAAAGTCTTTGATTAAACGCATTGCTGATGAACGCATAAATTTAGACTTTGCATTTTTGAAAGGTTCTACATTCAAAGGTTTAGGACTGTAATTATAAGTCAAAACACCTCTGTGAGAAGACTCATTGTCCATAGCGGTTGTAACATTACTCTTTTCAATCTTACTGTATGCATAAGTTGCCGACCAGTTTGAGATGGAGTAAATCTTTGCTTTGCCTTTGCCTTTTTTAACCTTAACATTGGTAAAGTTGATACTTTTCCTTGTGGTTTGGTCTTTGGCAATTTTCGATATTCTGTCCTTTTCTTCCTCTGAGATATTAGGGTCGTCTAAAGTTTCTTCCATGGTTAAATCCGGTTGTAGCGGATTGTACTTAGGTACGATAACACCTTTAGAATATCCTACATACATAGGAATCATAATTCCTGATTTTTCCGGGAAGAATTTGCCTAGTGAGAAGTTCGAGGCAATATCGTATTCGTATATATTATCTTGATTTCTTTCGCTGATTTTCTTTTCTAAACTACCAAAGCCGGGACGTGTCATCGCTCCTGAAAGACTCACATTTGCAAAATCGGCTAGGTTTGCCGCGATTCTCATATTGGCAGCCCATCCGCCCTCTTGGTCAAATTCGGAAAGTCTTAATTCGTTGAACCACACTTCCACACTCTTAGAGGCACCATCATCGGGGAGTCTGTTGTTCGATTGCTTAGGGTTTCTAACTCCAATCATAACGGTTCTGACATCGCTAATGGTAGGGTTACCCTTTACGGTAATACGTCTATTTCCTGAAAGCACTACAAATTCTTCGGTTACAGAACCTTCGGCATTTCGGAGCTTCTTGGCATTGGTTAATTCCGAAAAATAGAAGTTGAATTTGTTAGCTTCCGGCCAAACGACCAATCGGTCAGCTTCGCTATCGCTATACTTTCCTCGGGGGGTTAAGACCAAAGGTATTTCGTATTCGTAGTAGTTGTCTGTAAAGTCGGAACCCAAACGAATAAATGCACTGACTTCCTTATCTTTGAGGACAGTTCCTTCTATTTGTTCAGCGTGAACAAACATCTCCAGTTTTTTGTATTGTCGAATGTCCAAATTCGAGTTTTTATAAGCGGCTTTAGCGTCACCATCTCCCAAATCTTTGATGGTGTAAACCATAGCTTGCTCGTTTAATTCTTGCAAGTTTGGATTGCTTGGGTCAATTTGTCTGTTAGTTTCCGGAGGTAAAACATAGTTTACCGGTTCTTTATTCCCATTCTCTTCGATGTTAACGGCTGTAATTTCAAATTCTGTACCCTCGCTGTTAGAAGGGAAATACGCACCCGGTTCTCTCAATCCACCGACATATTTTCTCCACTGTCCGCGGACTAAATCTAGAGAAGCAAAACGTAAGATAACAGAGTCTGAGAAGTTTTTAAGGAACATTCTCATAAATCGAATGGACTTAAAGTCGTAAATTTCTCCTACTTTACTATCGTATTGTTTAACCGGGATTCTAAACTGAAACCAATTAACAGGACGCCCTTCGCTACTGTGATTGTCCTCTACTTTATCAACAATATATTTGTGGTTGGAAATATCCATCCCATCGTAAATTCTAATTCTGTATTGGAAATAGTTTTCAGCTTCGTTTAAGGTATAATCTCGGTTAATATCCTCGTTGTTAGGAATAGTGGTAGCCGCGGTTGGGTAAGACTCTGGAGATTGCTCCGAAGTAGGAGAGTTACCCTCCGAGCCATTGTATTTTTTGTAACGCTCCAAAATACTCAACTCTATATCGTCGTAATCGCTACCTCTAAAATAGTGATAGTTATCGTTAGAAGGGTCGTTTTGTATTTGAGCAAAAACCTGAGGTGTTACAATGCCCTGAATGTTATTTAAGTAATCGCTAAAGAAATTTCTTTCGTCGGCATCATTCAATCCATCGTAACCAATATCCTGATATTCTCTGGAAGAAGGATTGTTGTCGAAAGCAAAAACAATAGACTGTTGCGTAGATACACGCCCCCAAGTTGTTGTGTCAACATTTTTGACCTCGGCATTTATAGGGAGTCCTTCCTCGAACGATTTTCTCGAATCCTTTAAAATATCCTCCGAAACATCTCCAAGGTTAAAGTAAATATCTCCCGAACGTCCTTGTCCATTATCGTAAACAAAAGGATCCATCATCCAAAACTCTATGTATTCGATGTTAGATTCCTCGAAGTCGGTTGTAGAAAGTTCCCTTTGAATACCTCCCCATCGAGATTCAGGATTTTCAAGCTCTCCCGAAGGCTTTATATTGGTATCGTCGAAGTTGTAAGGACCTCTTTCTTTAGGATAAAAAGCAACGTTTAAAACAGGAATAGACAATGGAATAGAACCTTTTAAATCTCTTTCCGGCCATAAATCGGTTTCGTAAACCTCCTTAACGAAGAACTTTTTTTGATCGTCGGTTCCTTTTAAGTGAGAAGGCGTTTCATTTAGTTCTCTAACCAGTACATTGTCAATAACATACCATGCCAGTTTAGCCCTATTTTTTCCAATCTCTAAGCCGGTGCTCATTGAGTTAGGAAATAAAAGAGAGTCCATAGGAATACTAGAAAGGTGCCAAGCACTAAAATATTTCTGGTCTAATTTAGTGGTACTTCCTTCAAAGTCGTCTATGTATGCATGTCCCTCATCGCTAATAGCTTTGGAGTGTCCCGGTATTAATTGAGCAAATTCTCCATTGATGGTCACGGTCGATTTTTCCTTGGTTTCGATAAAAGGAATCGCATCTACCATCTTTGTAAGAATAGGAGCATCGGTAGAATAGTTACTGTTCAAGCCCCAAATGGTATTATTGATAGGCTCTTCTCCTTGATTCACCTTTTGTGTTAAAGGCTTTTCTGATAGATTTAATAAAGTACCCCCAATATTGAAATTATCACTAAATTTATAATCCAGATGCGTACCCACCATTGTTTTGGTTTGCATACTAAACAAGGAGTGACTTTCTAAGGAAATCTTAATAGGCGTTCCCGATTCTAACAAACCCTGATTTAGGATTTTAACTCTACCAAGCGAGTAATCTACGGTATAGTCGGAGCCTTCCACCAGTGTACGTCCTCCCGCAGAAACGGTAACAGACCCTTGAGGAACATTTAGGGCATTTAAAGAAATGTCTGAGCCCGATGAAGATTGGTATTTTCCTTTAAGGACAAATTTATTTTTTTGAACTTCTTGTTTGGCAACGCTTTGAGTTTCGTTATAAAGCTCGTCGTAAACATATTTTTTTGCGATGTTATCGTCACCTATTTCTTTTCTTAAATGCTCACCAAAAGGTTCTACAACAGGGAATATAATACGTCCTTTGGCTCTGTTGATGGTAATACCTTCTACAAAGTCGAAAGCACCGTCTCCCTCAGGGATAGGGTCATTTTGAGAGTTTAATTTGTCTAAGCCCATCACATTAAGAAGGATGTCTCCTTTGATGTTTCCTACATCGATGTAGTTCATAGCCGTTCCTGTTTTGTCATTTTTGTAAAGAACGTGCAATTCAAAATCTTTTCTGTCTAATTGGTATGCTCCTAGTGGATAGACGTTTTTCATCATCAATTTCCAACGAGGTAGATTCGGAGATACGCTGGTTCCTTTCAACAGCTTTAAGATAAGTGGAGAAGGGGAAGGCTTGGCATTGGAAGTCAATTCTCCTACACGATAAGTCTCTCCATAAGCGGTGTACTCAAAAGCTACCGCTAATACCTCATCCGGATTAAGTCTTGAATTTAATGAGATATATCCTAATTGTTTGTTTACGGTGTATTCGTTGGGGCGTAACATTCTGGCAGAACCTACTTTCTCGTAGTCGATACTTGCGTCAAAGCGTCCTGATAAATAATTGTTTACATCGTTCCAATCCTCTAGATTTTCTATCATCTCATCCAAATTGTTGATACCGTTAAAAGGGAGTTCGCTATTCATTGGCGTTAAGGTTTGGTTGTAAACATTTTGAGAATTTTCTCCCAAATCCATAAAACCAACAATATTACGCACGTCCTCAAAATTTCCGGTCTTGTTTGTAACCCAAACTTCTATTTGAGTGATTTGAACCGGGGATCTTACAATGTTTGTATTTTCTAGAAATCGGTCGTAATTATCGTAAAAATATTGCGATAAAAAGAAGTGTTTGTTTGCTTCGTACTCCGATGCATATACCTCAAATTCTTCTACTTGCGAGCCTCCTTGAACTTCAATTTCGGAGCGTTTTCCTTTTTGTTGAGAAAAGACACTGGTAACGGTCAATTTACCGAATTTTAACTCGGTTTTAAATCCAAAAAGTGATTGACTACCGGAAATTAACGAACCGGAAAGTGGCAGGGTAACGTCTCCAGCCTCAATCTTTTGAATAATGTCGTCTTCTTTACCCTCGTAAGCTAACTTGGTCTTGTTTTCAAAATCGAAGGTTGCTTCGGTATCGTAGTTAATACCTAAGCTTATTGCATCCCCGATTTTACCGGTTACGTTCATTTGGATTTTTTCGTCGAACTCGAAAGTGGTATTTCTCCTATTTCTTTCAGGTAATGTAGGGTTGTTAGTGTTTTGTATTTTTAGTCCAAAAATAAGTTCTGCCGACCCTTGTGGATGTATCTCAACGGTGTTAGCTCCGAAAATGGATTCAAAAGCTTCTCCTCCCACTGAAAATTTTCGATTTAGAAAACCACCGACTCCGGAACTAGGGCTATCTCCCTTCCAACGATTTTGCCAGTAAGTTCGAAGCGATTTGTTAGATATATGTTTTCGGTATTGATCTACCGTCATTGTTTCTGGAAAGCTGTAGTTAATATCGCCAACTTTTCGGGTAATAGTGTAAGTGTTTGTTTTAGGGTTGTATTTTACGTCCTCTTTGATGTTTGAAGGAGGATTTCCATATAATGGCGAAGTCCCTTGTTTAAAAGGACTGGTGTGACTGTCGTCATTAAACGGGTATTTAAGATTCGTAGTATCTTGCTCTGTATTTTGTGCCGATAACGATATTGCGGAACCTATCAGTACAAAAATGGATAATATTATGTGTTTCAATGTTTTCAAATCTTTTCTTTAAAGTAACTTAAGAGCTAGTTTAATCATTTCTTCAACATTCGCATCCGGATTTTCTTTAGAGACCTTTTTAAGGGCTTTATCCACTTGTTTTTTATTGAACCCAAGATTCATCAAAGCAGCTTGCGATTCTACAAAGGCTTGATTATCTTGCTGAATCAGTAGTTTAAAATCATCTTCTTTAGATTTACCTATTTTGTCTTTTAAATCGACAATGATGCGTTGTGCCGACTTGGCTCCAATGCCCTTGATGCTCTGCAATATGCCCACATCGCTGGATAAAATTGCATTTTCAATTTCTTGGGGCGATAAGGAAGACAACATTGTTTGAGCGGTGTTAGCACCTACGCCACTAACGCTGATTAAGAGCCTGAATAATTGTCGTTCAGCTTCATCAAAAAAACCATAAAACAGTTGAGCATCTTCTCTAACGACCTGATGTAAGTACAGTTTCACATCTTGCAACTCGTTGATAGAAGAGTAAGTATTTAAAGAGATACGCACCAAATAGCCAAAACCCGAGTTTTCAATGGTAACTTCGGTCGGTGTACAATGGCTTATTTTTCCGTTAATATACTCATACATAGTAACTTAATTTTATAGTTTCTGCTACTCGTAAAAATCCTCTAAAGTATTAAAAAAATCCTACAAGCGGTAAATAATAACGCAAAGAAATGTCGATTATTATATTTTGATTGTTTAGTTTTGCGATAAATAGTTAAATTAATTACAATTTTGTTTTTAATTAGCTTATTATAAGATTTTTACAACTTTTTAAAAAGGATTGCTTTATATGCACGATATTGTAATTTATACCGATGGAGCAGCCTCCGGGAATCCGGGGAAAGGTGGATATGGAGCAGTTTTAATGTCCGGCTCTCATCGTAAAGAAATGTCGGAGGGTTTTTTGTTAACGACCAACAACAGGATGGAATTGTTAGCGGTAATTGTAGCTTTGGAGGCTTTGAAAAAAGAAAATTCTAAGGTCACTATCTACAGCGATTCTAAATATGTGGTCGATGCTGTTGAAAAAAGATGGGTTTTTACTTGGGAAAAGAAAGGTTTTAAGGCTAAAAAAAATCCGGATTTATGGCGACGTTTTTTGTCAATTTACCGTAAACATCAAGTTCACTTTATCTGGGTAAAAGGTCACGCTAATATCCCTGGTAATGAACGTGCTGACCGCTTGGCGGTTGAAGCATCTCAGAAGGCAAATTTGTTAGTAGATACCGGTTATATGCAAAGTTTAAAGAAGGATGCTTTGTTTTAACACCAAGTCTGCAAAGTTTTTTTCGTTATGAGTATTAGATTTAGGGTCTTTTGATATTTACTTTTCCGTATTTGCGATTTTTTATAAAAAGATTAAATTTGTAAAATATAATTTGTGGTATAGCATGTTTTGAATGTTAATGTTGCAAAACAGTCTTGTCATATATGCCTAACCGTTAAATAATTTTTAAAGACTTTTAGTTATGAATGATAGAGCTCACAATGATTTTCATTTACTTCCTTATCGTTTTAAGAAGTTTGCTTATGGAATTTTCTTCTTAGGAGTTTTGTTAGGTATATTGTTGGTATTTAACCTTTTACCTATCGATAAAGAAACTGGTAAAGAGGTGCTTAAATCTGTATTTTTATTTTCTATGTTGTTACTTTCTTTATGCAAAGAGAAGGTCGAAAATAAACAAACATTCCGTATGCGTGCTAAACTTTTATCCGCTTCTCTTATTTATGGTACTGTTTTAGTGATAGCAACGCCTACTATACATCTTATATTCGAAGGTAATTTTGCTATGAACATAAGTCCTCAAGAACTTATGATACAGATATTTATATTTTATTTTATAATGAAATATATTATAAAATAATGTGAGTTCGAGATAATCTTTGCTCACAAAATCATCCTGGGCAAACGCATTACTTTGTGTTAAGAATATATATTGAGTTTATAAATTAATGACAAACAAATACTTACGTTCTTTCTTGGAATAGACCTCAAAGGTTTCTAAAACCTTTGAGGTCTTTTTCGTTGAATAAAGTCTGTCTAAATTTACTCTGCCCTAAGCGTAGATTGCATCTACGCTTTATTATATTCTATCTCTTTGTAATAAACTGTTTACAAATAATATAACAGCTAAAAACAAATGTGAGAAAGTTGAAGAGCTTTAAGGCTTTAAAGTTCTTTCCATAACGAATAACCTTGAAATTATAAGGTTCTGAATGAAAAAAACGGTCATTCTGAACTTGATTCAGAATCCCAAACCAATAGGAAAAGTCTTTTATAATACCACCTATTGGCTATAAGTAACCATTTATAAATTGAAACTTGCCGATTATACATTGGTACAAAATGGAACAGAAGCTTTGTTGTACATTTGTAATGTATTTCTTCAGGTACTCAGATATAATTCTGAGCACCCAAAAGAAATAACATAGTCCGTCAGTCCAAGACAAATAACAAAAAACTTCTCAAACATTTATCCGTAAGCAATCTCAAAAAAGGTTGCTTTTTTTATTAACGTAAATTCATCTTAGATATTTTGTAATCGAAAAAAAACTATGAATGAAATTCTAATATCCGTTGTAATTTGAAGAGAAAAATAATGCACAGCATTGTTTAACGTGAATCCGGGATAAGGTTTCATTCACGGAGAACGAATGGGATTTTTCAATTGGGTAAATTTAAATTACAAATGGTATTTTTTTTGTGAATTTGTCTTAAAATGTTGTTTATGAGTGTTTTAGTTGTTTTTGAGCTAGTTTTCCTGTTCAAACTGTTTAAATACCACTTATGGGTTCAGAGTGACCACTTATAAACTGAAACTTACCGATTGTACATTAGTGCAAAATAAAACGAAAGCTTTATTG
>PDWI01003966.1_pt1 | contig 20355 bp, 15 predicted proteins | sample 1430891 | NCBI WGS metagenome assembly PDWI01 (sample SAMN01162508, study PRJNA174530) | Oral metagenome, whole genome shotgun sequencing project. | biome: Marine environment; feature: Marine mammal; material: Swab sample of the gingival sulcus; isolation source: swab sample of gingival sulcus... | reverse complement strand
CACAGTAAAAGCACTTTTTTTATTCATAACCTTTCAATGCTCGTAAAGCTAATAATGATAAGCCTTACAAGCTTTTTTACCATTAAAAATGTCCATTACGCCTCCCTTTACAAAGTGAGAAGTTGGATTATCTAAAATGAGTACCGTCATTCTATGATTGTATAGCGGAATAAATTTAGGGCTATCCTGGATAACTAAAATAATCTAGGATAGTACAATGAGAAAAAGCAGACTGAGCTGGTACAAACAAAGCGAGTTGATAGAACTATTTGTTGCAGGAGCAACGGCAAGAACTGCAGCCTCAATTGCTGGGGCAAGTAAAACTTGCTGCTGGCTACTACTTTCAACGCTTAAGACAGTTAATTTACAATAACAGCGAGCATCATGAACTACTTGAAGGGGAGGTTTAAGCTGAGAAAGCTATTTCGGTGGTCAGCGTAAAGGTAAACGTGGTCGTGGTGCAGCAGGAAAAGTGCCTGTATTTGGGCTTTTAAAGCGTAATGGCAAGGTTTATACTGTGGTCATGCCTGATACTAAAACCTACACACTGATACCAATCATTCGTCAGCAAGTAAAGCCAGATGGTATTGTTTATACGGATACCTGGCGTAGTTATAATGCACTTGATGTGTCAGAGTTTAAGTATTACAGAATTAACCACAGTAAGTTATTTGCAGACAAGACAAATCACATCAATGGTATTGAGAACTTTTGGAACCAAGCCAAGCGTCATATGCGTAAATTTAACGGCATTCCAAGGGAGTCATTTCACTTATTTTTGAAAGAGTGTGAGTGGCGTTTTAATAACAGTGACCCATTGAGTCAATTAAAACAATTAACTCAATGGGTTAAAAGCGAAATGGGCCAGTTTTCTAGGACAGTCCCTTTTTAAGTTATTTGGCTATAGAAAAAATCAGTAGGCTGGTGTAGAGCGTTAGCGAAACCCAGCGATAGCGGAGTTTCAGGGTGGGTTTCAGTTTTCTTTCTGGAACCCCCCTTCCAAAGACGCATTCAACGCATCTCTACAAAGAAACACTTTTTATACCCAAAATCCTGGCTATATTAATTACTGAGCAAGTAATTTAGCCGAATGATCTTTAATTTTTGTCTTCGTCATCAAGCCCGACATAAAATTACCTAAAGCCATATTACCTAGTTGTGGTGCTAAAATTTCTTTCAGCTGTTGCTGTTCTTTTTCGCTCAATGAATTACCTTGACGCACAGCAGTCGTCGTATAAACATAACGACCACCAGCAGGTGAAATCACTTCACGTGCATTAGCCGCACCTAGTTGAGGTGACTGCTTGGCAATCATCATCGCCGCAATCGGATCAAGTATTGAACCCTTTGTTGTTTCACCCTGGAAATCCGAATAATCTTGCATACGATAGCCCATTACCTGTGCCGCTTTTTGCAGGCCTTCTTTTTTACTTTTAGCGATTAATTCAGCAGCGGCCTTTGCCATTTGCTGGTCAACTTTCTCTCTAGTCACCGTAGCAGAAACCACACCTTTAACCATTGCTAACGTTTTTTGCTGAGCAGGCACAACGGATGAGAAACGATAAATAATGACGCGGTCGCCAATCGTCACAGGCTCTTGTAATTGCCCAACCACTTTATCACTTTTCGCAATCGCATCGGCCAACTCCGCCAGAGATAAAATACCCTCTGAGTCGTTCAAACTATGTTCTTGTGTTTTTTGTACCGTCATTCCAACGGCTTTAGCGGCATCTTCCAAACTTGGTGCTGCTTGCTCAAAAACCACTTGCCCCAGCTTTTCACTTAAGGCTTCAACTTTAGCCTGAGATTTCGCCAACTGCAACTGACGTTTTACTTGGGCTTTTTCTGCCGCATCAACGACCGAACTACCTTTATCTTTTAACTCAAAAATCATCACGCCATTTTCAGTATTCATCGGTGCCGTTAACGCCCCAACTTTATCCAAAGCAAAAATAGCATTTGTCTCTGTCTGTGAAATCAAACTATCCGCTCCAACCGTTGCCGAAAGTTTATCAAGTTCACCACTGTCTTGAATTTCCTTTGAAAAAGTTTTTTTCACCGCATCAGGCGACTGCCCGTTTTGGTATGCTTCAAAAGCTTTTTGAGCATTTTGTTCATTATCAAAAATCCAATAGTCAACGGTTCTCTTCGGCGCAAGCTGTGCTAAAACTTCCGCATCAGACACTGGCGTTGTTTTGACAATTTCATCAGGATTAAAATCCACGTATTCAATAGCCACTTTTTCATCAGTCATATACTGGCTTTTATGCTTGTCGTAATAAGCCTCTATGTCGCTTTCTGTCGGTGTGTAAGAAAATTTATCTCTAGCAATGCTAACAACGCGAATATCTCGGGAAAAATTATCAAGATAAGGAGCTATATCCGCCTGACTAACAACCGCAGAGTCAACGAGAACCTTTTGAAATTCTTGCATTGCCAATTCATTGGAAACACTTTGTCGATAATCTTTTGCAGGCATACCAATTGCACGCTGGAAGGCTTCTTTGTTAAATTTTCCATTATCAAAAAAACTAGGGTTGTTGAGAATAACCTCATTAACTTGAGCATCACTCGCCGTCAAAGTATGCTCGCTCAAATAATTTTCCAAAACCAAACGCTGCTTAAGACTATTGATCGTCAACTGTCTCGCTTGCTCGATTGGCATTTGAGGGTTCTGTCGCTGAACATAACGCAAAGTATTTTCGTACTCATAAAATGAAACATCAACATCACCCGTCGATAACAATGCCTGACGAGCTCCTGCACCGCCAATACCGAATTGACTAGTGCCAAAACCAGCCATACCGACTAACAACAGACCAATAACAACATAAATCCATTTACTCTGTTTTTTCTCACGAATATCTTCTAACGACATAATTTTTCCTAATTTTTATTCAAATGTATTCAAATCAACTGCTTCATCATAACAAATTTATTACTCGCTATAAACTGCTAGACTATTTCAGCTGTAAGTTACTGGACGGTAAAATAGCCTCACTAATGCCTTTGCTCATTGATTGCTTTGCTTCAACGCCCAACTTTTTCAACACCGCCATCATGCTATCGCCACTATCGTAATCATAAATAGGATAGTCACCGATTTTTTGTGCCACCTGATGCGGTGTAGCAATGCCATCAATCAAGCCTAATTTTTGAGCATCTTTACCCACCCAAAACAAGCCACTAAACAAATCAGCTGAATTTGCCAGTTTACTACCTCTACCCTGTTTGACAGCGTTGATGAAATTTTGATGAAGTTTGTCCAAAATTTGTTTCAAATAGTCAACTTCATCCGCTCGCAATGGTCGTGCAGGGTTTAAGAAATCTTTATTTTTTCCAGCAGTAAAGGTTCTAGGCACTAAGCCCAATTTTTTAGCCGCTTCACCGTAACCGACGCTTTGAGAAATCACACCAATCGAACCAATAATACTCGACTCATCAGCATAAATTTCATCCGTGGCAGAAACAATATAGTAACAACCCGAGGCGCACGTATCCGTCACCACCGTTAAAATGGGCTTTGGATACATTTTCTTCAACGATTGAATAGTTTTGTAAACTAAAGAAGACTGTACAGGCGAACCGCCAGGGCTATCTGCTCGAATTAAAATGCCTTTGACTTTGGGGTCACTCATCGCTTGTCGCAAAGTCGCATTGAGCTCTTCTGCATTGGCAAACTCACTGCCCGCAATCAAACCCTCTAAACGAATTAAAGCAATATGCTCACCGCTTATACTATTAACCGACCTTCCCATACTATCCACAGTATGATGACGACTTGACTGAGTAGCAATTGAAAAAATAAAAATCGCAAAGAAAATAAAAAAGAGTATTTTGAAGAAAATGCGCCAACGTCGGCTGCGTTTCTGCTCTCGCAACCCTTCTAATGCAATTTTTTCAATCGTTTGTTGTTCCCAATTTGGTTTACTTGTTTCCATCATCAAAGTTTATCTCAGTTTAAAATTGGAGTTATTGTACCGTCATTCTGATAACACTGTCATGTTTATTTTTAGCCGTTTAATGCCAATTTTTTGTAACAGTCATGCAATTATCACAGAAAGACTACACAAAAAATCAAACATCAAATCAAACATCAACTAGCAATGTAAATCTAAAAAGCCCTGCAAATCTTCAGGTAGCTCAGCCGACACGTGAATGATTTCGTCAAAAGCCTTAAAGCGAATAATATGAGCGTGCAAAAACATGCGAGGCAAGCCAATTTTCTCCAATGCTCGATTCCACTTAAAGTCACCGTATTTATCATCCATCGCCACAGGATGTTTATTCATCGCTGAATGCACGCGGATTTGGTGAGTTTTCCCCGTTTTTATCACCACTTGCATCAGCGTTGTTTTGGCATAATTTTCTCTAGTGGTAAAAATACTGATGGTTGCCTTATCGCCACCTTCGGCAACTTCTTCAAATTCGCCCAAAGCATTCATTCGAGAAACCGTTTGTTTTTCCAGCGGCGTGTCCACCAATAACTCATTCGCCACCCAAGTGCCTTTGACCAAGGTCAAATATTGTTTGTGGATTTCGCCTGCAATAGACAAATCCTGAAACTGATTTAAGGCCGTGCGAGAATTTGCCAAAACCAAACAACCAGACGTATCTTTATCTAGACGGTGGCAAAGCTCCCATCCTGCATCGGGGAAAGCCTGACGCACCGCATCGATGACACCGTACTGATGCTTGCTACCGCTGTGAACGGCAATGCCTGCTGGTTTATTGATAACCATAAAGTTTTCATCTTGATAAAGTACCGCTTGTCGAATCTCTGCAATGGCCTTTTCGGGAATAAAAATACCGCCACTGGTCTGTATCATAATCGGTGGTACTCGCAAAATATCGCCAGCTTTGACGCGACTTTCTGCTTTTACTCGCTTTTTATTGAGTCGAACTTCGCCTTTTCTCAACATTTGGTACAAACGTGATTTCGGTAAGTTGGGCAAAATTCGACGTAAATAATTATCCACTCGCTGCCCATCAAAATGACCATCAATTGTCAAGTGGCGTACGCCATAACTTTCAACCTGTGAAGTTGGTTTCAATGCTGGCTTCGATTTTATTTGTGGTTTTGACTGCTGTGACGAAGTTGTTTTCTTAACAACAGTATTTTGTGGTGCATTTTTTTTACCTTTCTGGGCATGAGGTTTATCTAGCGAGACCGATTTCTTTTTCGAGAAATGTTTTTTTGCCCCAGCTTGATTTTGAGTCTTGTGTTTACCTTTGGCCGATTTAGATACAGCTTTAAAACTGGTATTGGGTTTGCCTTGTCTGCTGCCACTCTTAGATGCAGCCGCTTTATTTCTTCGTTGTTTCATGAAAAACCTTTGAATTGCTTAATCGCCTCATAAGCACGATTAATTTGATTAACTTTCTCTTCAGCAACTTTTTTTTCTGTCGCCGTAGCTTGCCCCAACTTATCGGGATGATAGTGGTTGAGTAATTTTTTTCTAGCTCTTTTTATTTCTTCTGCATTCGCTGATTGGGCTATGCCTAATTCATGGTATGCCCAGTCAATTTTTACGTGCATTGACCGATTGGCTGGTTGATTTTGGTTTTGTGAAGTTTGTGTTTTTTGCGACGATTGATTTTGCCATTTTTTGGCAAGCTGCCGCTGGTGAAAAAAGAAAAAATAAATCAACACTAAACCAATTGCTCCCAGCCATTTACCGAAGTAAAAACCAACAGCAATTAAAAACAAATAAATCAGCGTAACAATACTCAAAATCCCGACCTATTTAATTTCTCTTCTACGTAGCGGCTTGGGCAAGACAAAATGCACTCTTTCTTCCTGACCATCTAATTGTTCGATACTAAAAGCGTCATAATTTTGCAAATGCTCAATCACATTTTTCACTAACAGCTCAGGTGCTGAAGCGCCTGCCGTTACACCAATTCGCTTAGCATCCTGCAACCACTCGTCTTGAATTTCATCGGCGTTATCAATCAAATAAGCCGTGACACCATTTAATTCCGCCAATTCTCTCAAGCGATTACTATTCGACGAGTTAACAGAACCCACAACCAAAACCAAATCACAATCCTTTGCCAAGTCACGCACAGCGTCTTGACGGTTTTGAGTAGCGTAGCAAATATCATCTTTACTCGGCCCTTTGATGTTGGGAAACCGCTTTCTCAAAGCCTCAATAATTGCACGCGTTTCATCGACCGACAAAGTAGTTTGAGAAACATAATATAAATTATCTTCATCTCGTACCGTCATTCTGGCAACATCTTCTTCGGTCTCTACCAAATACATGCCGCCTTCAGGATTGTTATATTGCCCCATTGTGCCAACAACTTCTGGATGTCCTGCGTGACCAATTAAGATTGTTTCAAAACCTTTTCGACTGTAGCGACTCACCTCAATGTGGACTTTGGTTACCAATGGGCAAGTCGCATCAAAGACTCGTAAACTGCGTTTCCTTGCCTCCAATTGCACGGCTTTAGAAACCCCGTGAGCTGAGAAAATTACCGTACTATCGTCGGGTACTTCGTCTAGCTCTTTGACAAAAATCGCCCCTTTTTCTCGCAAACCATTGACGACAAATTTATTGTGCACCACCTCATTGCGAACATAAATCGGTGCGCCCAATAACTCGATGGCTCTCTCCACAATTAAAATCGCACGGTCAACTCCCGCACAAAAGCCACGAGGATTTGCTAACGCGACAGTTTTTTCTGAGTTTTTCATCAACGCTTTTTACCAAAGTGAGACAGCAACCAGTCAATAATCAAAGCCCCAACACCAACAGAAATTGCCACATCGGCAACATTAAACACGGCAAAATAAAAATGCACAGGCTCATAATAGACGCTAATCATATCACGCACATAGCCCAAAGTGGCACGATCATAGACATTGCCCAACGCTCCGCCTAAAATTGAAGCATAACCAAACGGTGCAAAAAATTGTCCTTTGGGTGTCGTCACAATCATCACGACCAAGCACACTACTGCTATCACACCAATCGCCAAGAAAAACCACTTTTGCCAGCCACCTTGAGTTGACAAAAAACTAAATGCAGCCCCGTGATTTTCAGCGTACAACCAACGCAAAACGGGCAATACATCGATGATTTGATGCTTATCTTTTAATTCAACAACTGCGAGATATTTTGTCACTTGGTCGGCTACCAACCACAATGCAGCTAATAAAAACCAGCGTATTTTTTTCGTCATAATCTATGTTCTATTTTGTTATTTTTCGTACTCAATGACACAAATAGGGTAATTACTCCGCCCCCGTATTTACCCCCACCCAAGTCAAGACAGATATAGTAAAATAACTTAACTTTTGCTACGGCGTTATGCCGTCTCGCCGTATTCTTATACTGTCTTCGACGGCAAGCCTTGTATCAAAAATTAATTTATTTCACTATGTCATCATGGGTATACTGATGAAGCCAATACCCAAGAAATAAACCCACACTAAAGACACCGAGAGCAAGCAGCACAGCATGCCACTTACGCATATTGTCGAAATTCCCCTTCGCCTTCAACGTTGTCAATACAACGCCCACATAGGTCGGTATGTGAGCTGTGACTACCCACATCTTCACGATAATGCCAACAACGCTCACACTTAGCATGCGTAGACTTCACCGCTTCAACACGCATTTGCTCACCATCAATTTCAACTGCATCACTATTACCTTCCAGAGGCAGTACTTGAGCAGAAGAAGTAATCAAAACAAAACGCAATTCATCGCCTAACTGAGCCAATTGCTTAGCTAGTTTCTCACTGGCATAAATGGTTACTTCCGCATCGAGCGAAGAACCAATTTCACCAGCTGTACGGCGTTTTTCCAACTCTGCAGAAACGACCTCGCGAACTTTCTCAATAGTTTGCCAATAAGCAAAATCAAACTCGCTACTTTCGGGCAAATCAAATAACTCTTGGTAGAAAAGCGTCAGGAACACCGACTCAGCACGCTCACCTTGCTTATCTTTTGGCAAACACATCCAAATCTCATCAGCGGTGAAAGATAAAATCGGAGCAATCCATCGCGTCATAGCTTCTAGCACATGGTACATTGCCGTCTGAGCCGAACGTCTGGCAAGATTATCCGTTTTCACCGTATATTGACGATCTTTGATAATATCCAAATAAAAACTACCTAAATCCAATGAGCAAAAATGGTGAATAGATTGATAAACCGCGCTGAATTGATAATCTTGGTAGGCTTTTTCAATCACCTTCTGAACAGCATTTGCTCTAGCAACAATGTATTGATCTAATGGCAACATATCAGCCTGAGCAACTAAATGCTGCTGTGGGTCAAAATCGTAAGTATTAGACAGCAAAAATCTTGCCGTATTACGAATGCGACGATAAGCATCGCCTGTATGCTTTAGGATAGTATCCGACAAGCTAATCTCACGCGTATAATCTGCTGACGACACCCAAAGACGCAAAATATCCGCACCCAATGTGTTGATGACTTTTTGTGGCTCGACAATATTACCCAAAGACTTGGACATCTTATGTCCTTTCTCATCGACCACAAAACCGTGAGTTAACACCCCTTTATAAGGTGGCACACCGTTAATCGCCGATGAGGTTAGCAACGACGAATGGAACCAGCCACGATGCTGGTCAGAACCTTCTAAATACAAATCAGCGGGGAATGACAAACTTGATTCAGCACGAACAACTGCCTCATGTGTCGCACCAGAATCAAACCAAACATCTAAAACATCAGTAGTTTTCTCATAAATTTTCGCATCTTCTGCACCAATCAAATCTTCTGCAGAGAAATTAAACCACGCTTCAATACCGTCATTCTCGACTTGTTTCGCGACTTTTTCCATAATCGCAACGCTGTCGGGATGTAATTCACCACTTTCTTGATGTACGAACAAACACAATGGGACTCCCCAGTAGCGCTGACGAGAAATACACCAGTCAGGGCGATTTTCAATCATGTCATACAGACGTGCTTGCCCCCATTCAGGTGTAAAATTGACTTTTTCAATGCCATCCAAAGCGTCTTGACGCAATCCTTCGTTATCCATGCTAACAAACCACTGCGAAGTAGCACGGAAAATCGTTGGCGTTTTGTGTCGCCAACAGTGTGGGTAGCTGTGATCAAACTTAGCCGCTGCCAACAATCGCTGCTTTTCTGTCAACAAGTCCATAATGGCCTTATTGGCTTTAAACACATGCTGCCCAGCGAAATATTCTGTGTTTGGCATAAACACGCCATTGCCACCGACAAAATTCTCAAATTCAATACCATATTCCAATACGGCAACATTGTAATCGTCCACACCATGTGCTGGTGCTGTATGCACACAACCTGTACCTTGTTCGGTAGTGACATGCTCACCATTCAAAACTAAAACATCACGGTCTAAATAAGGATGACGAATTACCTGACGGTCAAGCGTTTTCCCAATCGCTTCACCCAACAGTGTTAACTCACCCAATTGACAAGCCTCTGCAACTGATTGAGCAAGCTCCTTAGCGACCACAATGTGGCGTCCGTTCTCAGCCTGATACAATCCATAAACCAACTCAGGATGCAAAGTCATGGCGTAGGATGACGGTAACGTCCACGGTGTTGTCGTCCACATCACTACATCAATATCCGCCGTCATTTCAACACCAAATAATTTGGCAAACTCAGAAGGCGTTTTTGCCGCATAAGCGACATAAATAGAAAAAGAAGTTTTATCTTTATACTCAACTTCTGCCTCAGCCAAAGCCGAACCACAGTCGGTACACCAGTTAACTGGCTTAGAGCCACGTGTAACATGACCTTTATCGACAATTTTTGCCAACGTGCGGATGATGTTTGCCTCAGTTTGGAAGTTCATGGTTTTATAAGGCTGTTCCCAGCGCCCAAAAACACCTAAGCGAATAAAGTCTTGTCGCTGCAAATCCACCTGTCCATCGGCATACTCACGACAAGCTTTGCGGAATTCCGCTGGACTCACTTTTTGCCCGGCCTTGCCAATTTTCTCCTCAACTTTTAGCTCAATAGGAAGCCCGTGACAATCCCAACCAGGAATATATGGTGCGTCTTTTTCCATCATTTGTTGAGACTTGATAATAATATCTTTAAGTACTTTGTTGAGTGCGTGCCCCATGTGAAGTTTACCGTTTGCATATGGAGGACCATCATGAAGAATGAACTTCTCGCGACCTTGGCTAATTTCACGCTGTTTTTCATAAATTTGTTTCTCTTGCCAAGCCGCCAACATTGCAGGCTCACGTTTGGCTAGATTGCCACGCATAGGAAAATCCGTATGCGGAAGGTTTAAGGTCGATTTGTAGTCACTCATGGTTAATTCTCAAAAAAAGCCAATAAAATATAGAAAGCACACTATTGTAACAAAATAGGATTTTTTTTCATCACAATAGCAAGATATTCGCCACATCCCCTACATCATATAAATTTCCCAAGGAATATTTAACGATAACAACGAACAAAACAACGAGAAGCACAACCAATTTTTGTTTACAAAAAAGCCATAAAAATACAGGTATCGTAAAATGGCCTAACTTTTGCTACGGCGTTATGCCGTCTCGCCGTATGCTTATACCGTCTTCAACGGCAAGTTTTGTATCAAAAAATCAGTCTATTTCACTATATATCAGATACAGAGAAAAATAATGAAACCACTATTTTGTCGACCAAGCAGCCAAACGAATGACATCAAAAATACAGAAGTTCAAAAACTTTACAATCACCTAAATATTTCATAAGCGGCAAATTATTTTCATAAAATATGCACAAAGATACAAAACCATTTATACTGAAAGCTAAATTGTAATAGCAGCAACATACCAACAGGAGCCACCCGATGAAAAAAGTCCTCATTTTGATTGTTCTGACCATCATTACTGGCGGTGGATATTGGTATTATCAACAACAGACCCAAACCAGTCATCAAATAGGCATCACTCACTCTAATGGGCGCTTGGAATTGGCTCGCATGGATGTCGCCAGTTTATATCCCGGGCGCGTGACCAAAATCCTCGTTGAAGAGGGACAATACGTCAACCAAGGTGAGTTATTGGCTGTGCTATCTTCTGAAACCACACAAGCTCAGTATCAGGCGGCATTAGCTCAGCAAAAGAATGCTATTGCCAAGCACCGACAGGTCGAAAAAACCGTCCAACACGTAGCAGCCCAGCGCGATGCACAACAACAAAAACTCAACATTGCCCAAATTGATGTCGACAATGCTGTTAAATTACGAAAAAACAAACTGATTTCACCAGTAGAGCTCAGTAAACGCATCGCCGCTCGCGACGCAGAAAAAGCTGTTTTAAACGCGTTGATACTGGCTGAAGAAGAGGCAAAAGACGGCGTTCAGCAAGCACTTGCAGGTATACAAATAGCAAAAGCACAGACTAATAAGGTCAATGCCATATTGAAAGATTTACGCATTAAAGCGCCTAAAGCAGGACGCGTGCAATATCGTTTAGTAGAGGTCGGCAATGTTGTTGGTGCAGGAACAAAGATTGTCAGCCTACTGGATTTAGACGACGTCAGCATGCATTTGTTCTTATCCTCCCCAATCGTCAACCAAGTAGCCTTACATAGCGATGCCAGAATTATTCTAGATGGTTTGGACTGGGTCTTTCCTGCCACAGTGGCTTTCATCGCCAGCGAGGCACAATTCACCCCAAAATACGTTGAAACTGAAAGTGAGCGAGCTAAACTCATGTTTAAGGTTAAGCTAAAAATACCCGTTACTATCGCTCAAAAATACCGCGATTATCTGCGTGGAGGAATGACTGGAAACGGCTATTTACTCACTAATTCTAAAACAAAATGGACGCCTAATTTACAGGTAAAATTGCCCGACAGCTCAGAATAATTGATTAAGCAACATACTGAAAAAAAACACTATAGGTAACCAATGCAGACTAATGCTGTTGTTTTAGATAATGTCAGTCACGATTATTCCAAGGTGCGAGCCTTAGACGACGTATCCCTGAGCATCTCTCAAGGAATCAGTGTCGGGCTTATCGGCCCAGACGGCGTGGGTAAATCAACATTACTCTCTTTGATTGCTGGCAGCCGCATTATTCAGTGTGGAAAGGTAAGCGTATTGGGCAAAAATCAAGCACTAAAAAGTGATCGCGAAAATCTACTCAAACGCATTGCCTTCATGCCACAAGGGCTGGGCAAGAACTTATACGCCACCCTGTCGGTATACGAAAATATTGAATTCCACGCCCGTCTATTTGGACTGCCTAGGGCAGCACGGGAACAACGTATTCAAAGACTGATGACAGCAACGGCGTTAGACCCATTTGCCACTCGAGCTGCCGGCAAACTTTCAGGCGGCATGAAGCAGAAGCTCAGCCTATGCTGTGCCTTAGTACACAATCCCGAATTATTAATTCTGGACGAACCAACCACCGGGGTTGACCCTTTATCTCGCCGCCAATTTTGGCAGTTAGTCGCTGCGTTACGAGCAGAAAATCCAGGAATGACATTGGTCGTCGCCACTGCTTATATTGATGAAGCGGAGCAGTTTGACCAACTTATTGCTATGGATAACGGCAAAATTTTAACCAACCTCCCCACCCAACAAGTTTTATACGACACAAAATCTGATAATCTAGAACAAGCCTATGTCAAGCTGTTACCCAAAGAAAAACAAACACACTGGGATGACAGTCAAATACCCTCTTTCCAAGCTAATCCTAGTTTACCTTATGCAATTGAAGCAGATAAACTAACTAAACGTTTTGGCAATTTTACCGCTGTCAACGAGGTCAGCTTTGCCATTGCTCCGGGTGAAATTTTTGGTTTTTTAGGCTCAAATGGCTGCGGCAAGAGCACGACGATGAAAATGCTCACTGGGTTATTGGATGCCAGCAGCGGTTCTGCCAAACTGTTGGGTAAAAGTATTGATGCCAAAGATATGAGTGTCCGACAACAGGTGGGCTATATGTCACAGGCATTTTCACTGTATGAAGAATTAAGTGTACGACAAAATTTAGTACTGCACGCAAAATTATATCAACTATCTGGCGAAACCGCTCGAAATGCCATCGCTTCCGCCTTAGCCCAATTCGAATTACAAGACCTTGCTGACGAATTACCGCAATCACTATCACTAGGATTACGGCAACGCCTACAACTGGCAGCGGCCTGTTTACACCGCCCAACCGTACTCATTTTGGACGAACCAACTTCTGGTGTTGACCCTGCCGCCCGCGATAAATTTTGGCAATATTTGTTAAAGCTGTCCCGTGATGACCGCGTGACAATTTTTATCTCTACGCACTTTATGAACGAAGCGCTGCGCTGTGACCGTATTTCATTTATGCATCGCGGACAGGTACTTGCCGTTGGCACACCAGCGGAATTACAAAAACAGCGACAGACCGAAACATTAGAAGAAGCTTTTATCGCGTTTCTCACAGAACAACAAGAACAGCCACAAAAACAATCTGATTCAGAAAGCAAAACACCAACCGGTGTGCAGACGCCAGCAATAGCCTCGCAAAACACCAATAGCACTGACAAACGTAGTCAATCTCCTAATTTAGGTTTTTGGTATTGGTTTCACACCATATGGACATTTGCATTGCGGGAAAGCAAAGAGCTACTACGTGACCCAATTCGCTTGCTCTTTTCCATTTTTGGTCCAATTATTTTATTGTTGGTTGATAGCTGGGGGCTATCATTTGATGCTAACCGAATTAATTTTGCTGTACTTGATCAAGACCACAGTTACGAAAGCCGAGAGTTCATAGAACACTTTTCTGGTTCACCCTATTTTAAGCAAGTTGCACAACTGAATGATCGCAATCAATTAATGAACTATTTGAGTGGCGAAAAATCTCGCTTAATCATTGAAATCCCCGCAGGCTTTGGTCGACGTTTATGGCTACAACAAAAACCTGAACTCGCTTTTTACATTGACGGTTCAATGCCCTTTACGGGAGAAAATGCGGTTATCTACACGACTAGCGTTATTCGACAGTATACGCAAAATTTTTATCAAAAAATGGGAATCAACTTACAGCCTCCTTATGATTTGCAAGTTCGCATGATGTATAATCAGGCTTTTAAGAGCGTCAATGCTATTTCTCCTGGGTTGATCATGCTTATCATGATGATGATTCCGTGCATGATGACCGCACTCGGAGTGGTACGCGAAAGAGAAATGGGCACTATTACCAATTTATACGGCTCACCAGCCAGCGTCACACAATATTTATTGGGCAAACAGCTACCTTACGTTATTCTCGCTTTATTTAGCTACCTAACTTTGGTGGCAATCACCGTGTATTTTCTCGGCGTACCGATTAAGGGTTCATTTATCGGCTTATTGCTAGGCACACTATTATATGTACTCGCCTCAACTGCTTTTGGCTTATTAATTTCCACTTTTGTTAAAACACAAATTGCCGCTATTTTTATTACTGCCCTGACCAGCGTTATCCCTGCCCTAATATTTTCGGGCCTGCTATTCCCCATGAGCACAATCACAGGCTTAGGCTATCTTGTGGGACGGGCTTTCCCTACCAGTTGGTATCAAAGCATGAGCTTAGGCGGATTTACCAAAGGTTTAGAGCTATCGAGTTTTTTACCTTTATACGGTGTTTTAGCCTTATTTTTTATCGGCTATATGTTGCTGGCAACACAATTACTGAAAAAACAGGAAAAATAAAGTATGCGGCAGGCAATTAAAAATATTTTTACGCTATCGGGCAAAGAAATACACAGCTTTTTCAGCGATACGGCATTATTGCGGCTAGTCATTATTATGTTTACTATTGCCATTTATATCATTGCCAGTAGTATCACCACGGAAGTCAAAAACGCCAAAGTTGGCATTGTTGATTATGACCGCAGTGCCTTGACTTACCGATTCCGTGATGTGATGTTACAACCTGAATTTCAGCACGTCGACGATATCGCCGAAAGCCAAATCGAAACGTTGATGGACAACGGAGCTTATACTTTTGTGCTATCTATCCCTCCGCAATTCACCGAAAACTTACTCGCTGGCAAACATCCAGAATTACAGCTACTTATCGACGCAACGGCGATGACCCAAGCAACTTCTGGAGCACGTTATATTGGGCAAATTGTCTATCGACAAATCAGCGACTACATAAGTAAAAACCACCCAAACATCAACATTATCACTCCGAAAATCAATGTCCTATTTAATAAAAACTTACACACAGCATGGTTTTTACCTGCGATGCAGGTGGGAGCATTTGCCACTTTGCTATGTTTTGTATTGGTTGGTGGCGCGGTTATCCGCGAACGCGAACACGGAACCATTGAGCATTTACTCGTTATGCCTGTCTCTGCCTTGGAAATTATTTTGGCAAAAATTTTTGCTAATAGCCTGATTATTTTACTCGCCTCATTTATATCCCTGTATTTTGTTATCCACTTGTTGGTTGGTGCACCAATTAATGGCTCACTGGCTTTGTATCTATCGGTCGAGGCGGTTTACTTACTATCAATTTCAGGCATGGCCATTTTATTGGCAACATTGGCACCGACGATGCCTCAGTTTAGTTTGTTGGTCTTGCCAATTTATATTATGTTATACGTGTTGTCGGGCAGTCTCACACCGTTTGAAAACCAGCCATTACTGCTACAACAAATTATGCAGTTGTCTCCCTTAAGACAGTTTACTTCCGTCAGTCAGGACATTTTATTCCGTGACGCAACGTGGCCGTTAATTGCCCACCGGGTCACTATTATCGCTTTGCTGGGGCTAGGATTTATTATTGCTGCGTTATTGCGTTTTAGATATATGTTAGCACGCCAAAGCTAGAGAATTTTGTCAAACATTTCTCGATACGGCATCACATGCTTTTAATTTATTCAGCATACGAACTGTATCAAAAAAACTTGTCACGAAAAACAATGAAAATGACCATAAAATAGAGAAAACCACAATGAAAAACAAACTATTAGTTACAATAATTGCTCTGTGTTTAGGGGCGTGCAGTTCGCTAACTGACATTGACACAACAGTGCATATTAAACTGCCCGACGAATACGAGCAAGCTAATCGCAATATGACCGAAAAGAGTATCGCTAGGTGGTGGCAAACATGGGACGACGAGCAATTACAGCACTTAATTGAACTTGGCTTGCAACAAAACCGTAATATCCATATCGCCAAAGGTCACCTTGATGAAGTCAATGCCATACTTAGAGTCATCAAGGCTGATTTATATCCTTCGCTAATGGCGGACGCCCTCAGCGGAGTCGGACACACCGACATCAGTAGCACATTAGGCAATCGTAGAAATATCGAAATTAACAACACGGGTAGACTGCTCATTGGGGGGCTAGCGGCAACATGGGAACCAGATGTGTGGGGACAAAAACAAAGCGACATTGACGCTCTGGCAGCAACTGCCCTAGCAGCCAAAATGCAAACTTATGGTGCACAAATGCTCGTTGCCAGCCGCATTGCCGAAAGCTATTTACGGGCTAAATATAACTTGGCAAAACAAGCTTTACTGAAGCGAACTGTTGCCACGCTAGCAAAATTACAACGTTATGTGCAGGGACGCTTTGACGCTGGTCAAGCCACCGCCTATGACCTCAGGGCAATTGAAACACAAATACAAGCCGTTAAAGCTCAGCAAACCACACTAACTGCCGAATTTTCCGCTTATCAGCGCAGCCTTGCTGTGCTAACCGGACAAATCCCTCAAGATTTTCACTTATCTAAAAGACGTTTGCGAAAGAGCAAATTATTATCGCAGTTACCACTACCACCGAATGGCGAACAACCCCAAAACTTGCTGAACAAACGTCCCGACTTGATGGCGGCAGCTGCCAAAGTTCAGTCAAAAGCAGCTTCATTAGCCAGTGCTAAAGCTGATTTCTTACCACGTTTTGACTTGCGATTTTTATGGCAAACGGGACGTTTAGAGCTCAGTAGCCAACTCATCCCCGGTTTAAATGGTTGGAACAGCCTTGCCAGTTTTGGTATTCAGCTACCTATTTTTACCGCAGGTAAAATTCAGGCCAATGTTGACGCTAAAGACGCTGCCTTAAAGACAGCACTACTTGAATATGAGCAAGCAATTTTACAAGCACTTGCCGAAGTCGATAACCGCTATCAGCTACAATATGCTCTTAACCGTCAAACCAATGCCTTGGCACGCACTGTACAAAAAAGCCAACGTCGCCAAGTTTCGGCACAAAAGTTGTTCACCTATGGGGACAAAACCCTAGACAGCGTCTTGGACGTCAGACTAAAAACATTACAATACCAACAAAAACTACTACAATCGCGTTTAGCCAAGGCATTAAACCTTATCGCTCTATATAAATCCATCGGCAGTGGCTGGGAAGAATCGCTCTAGTAGATAGCCATTATTCCCAATAACACCTCTATTAAGACATAATTGGTACCGTCATTCTAGGTATAATTGTGTGGCTTGACTATAGTAGGTGCAATAAAGCTGTAAATAGTTAGCTAAATATAATGACGCATATTAGAATGACAAATTAAAATAACAAAAAACAAACGAGATATTAATTCATGGACTTTTCATTATTTGAGGCAGTAATTTTAGCTGCATTGGGACTCGTTGCCGGCGTCATTAATACGCTGGCAGGTGGCGGTTCAAATTTGACCATACCTGCACTAATGGTGCTTGGCATGCCAGCAGACGTCGCCAACGCCACGAATCGTGTTGGCGTTATTTTACAAGCTGTCGTTGGGGCAAAAGGTTTCAGAAAGCACAAAAAGCTCCCCACTCACGATTTTAAATCCATCATCATTCCTCTCCTCATAGGCTCATTAATCGGTGGATTATTTGCTTCTTATGCACCCCAAGCATTATTAAAATATTTACTACTAGGAGCAATGTTAGCCGTTGCCACTATTATTTTAATCCGCCCTAACTTAATCGCACCACCAGCAGGTACAATCCCACACAATATTTCAGAAAAGCCACAAGCGTGGTGGTGGCTGTTAGCTGCTGGCTTTTATGGTGGCTTTGTCCAAGCAGGTGTTGGCTTTATTTTAATCACAACCTTTGCTGGCATACTGCGTTATGATTTGGTGAGTAGTAATGCACTCAAAGTCTTAGCCACGATTTTCTTCACAGGTATCGCCTTAGTTATTTTCATCTACAACGACCAAGTTCGCTGGATTCCCGGATTAATTCTCGCTGTCGGGACAATGATTGGCGCCAATATTGGTGTAAAAATGGCACTCAAAATTAGTCAACAGTCACTAAAATGGTTTTTATTTGTCATGACACTAGCTGCTAGTGCAGCAGCTATTTGGCTTTAATTTTAGAAAGCTCTGTAAACAATAGTTTTAAATTTATCGTTTTAAATTTAATGACACTTTAAGACCGTCACCTTAGCGAATACCTAAAAACAGATGATACACATTCCTTCTGCTGAAATTATTTATTTACTGGACATGCTCGGGGTTGTCGCTTGCTCAATTGCAGGGACAATTGTTGCCAAACGTCAATCAGGGGATATTTTAGGTGCAATTTTCATTGCTTTTGTCGCCTCCATCGGCGGAGGCACACTGCGCGACATTCTCTTAGACAAACACCCTATTTTTTGGATGACACAACCCAGTTATGCAGTTGTCATTATTTGCACCTCACTAATCGCTCAAGTCTTTTTTTATCACATTGAAAAAATTGATAAACCACTACGTTTGTTTGATGCATTGGGTGCTGCAACTTATACGATTATCGGTATTGAAATAGGTCTTGCCCAAAACACCAGCCCATTTGTCGCTATCCTTATGGGCATTACAACTGCCACCGCAGGTGGCATTATGCGAGACATCATTTGCAACGAAGTGCCGCTATTGTTGCAGCGTGAAATTTATATTACTGCCTGTCTTATCGGTGCATTGAGCTATTTCGTTCTACTGTATATTGGCATGCCCAATACCATTCGACAGTTCGCCGTTATTGGCATCATTTTTACGATTCGCATGATTGCCATTTATCGAGATTGGCAACTTCCCAATATCTCACTTCGATAATTTACAAACAAAAACATTAACAATAACTATTCTCTTTTACAAAAGTTTAATTAGTTGTTATATTGACTCGCTGGCTTCATCATTATAAAAACGAACTCTATAGTCGCGACAAAAAATTTTCGCTACAAGGTGCATCATCGCAGACAGTACAGCTAGTACGACAAGAGGATGCAACGCTGTAGTGAAAATTTTTGACATGACCATACAACAATATTGGAATAAATAGCTATGTTAAATAACAACCGTATTACACTACTCTCCCCTCAAGAAATCGCTGAAAAAGTTGAAAATATTGGCATTACCAAATCGCAAATGCCAATAGCCCAGCTTATTTTACTTGGTATACTGGCTGGTGCCTATATAGGCTTTGGTGCGATGAATTATACCATCATCAAGTCAGATTCCAGCTTGAGCTTTGCCGTTTCCCAGTTATTATCGGGACTCTTTTTCTCACTGGGGCTCATTTTGGTTTCCATTAGTGGTGCTGAATTATTCACAGGTAATAACCTACTGTTGCTCGCTTGGTCAAAAAAGAAAATCACCGCGTTAAGCGTCGCCAAGAATTGGGGCTTAATTATTTTTGCCAACCTAATTGGTGCTTTGATACTTGCCTATATTATTTACTGGTCTGGGCATCCGGATATGAATAACGGAAAAATTGCCGAAACTTACGTCAAAGTTGCCAACAAAAAAGCCTCTTTAGGATTTACAGAAGCTTTCCTAAAAGGCATTTTATGTAATATCCTTGTTTGTTTATCTGTATGGATGGCATACGCTGGTCAAACTATCACAGATAAAGTTATGGGCATCATTTTTCCAATTACTGCTTTTGTTGCCGCAGGTTTTGAGCACAGTGTCGCCAACATGTATATCTTATCGATTGGTTTACTTGAAAAAAGCCATGTTGCCTACGCCGCTGACGCACTGACGATTACCGGTGCAATTAGTAATATTGTCCCTGTCCTGCTCGGCAATATTATTGGCGGTGGAGTTTTTGTTGGTCTAGTTTACTCAACCATTTTCAAAGACCAAACACTGGAAAAAGTTAAACAAGAGAAACAACATTAAGAATAAAATAGACGGCAGAATGACAGTACCAAAAATTAATTGATCTCACTATAGTTGTTGTAGAGACGCATTGAATGCGTCTCTGGAAGAGTTTTTCCAGAGAGCAAAGTCTAACCCAGCTCTAAAACTCCCACTATCGCTGGGTTTCGCTAACGCTCTACACCAGCCTACTGATTTTTCTATAGCGAAATAAGGCGTAAAGGACAAAAGTGATGCTATTTTTTAGATACTATTCTCTAAAGGACAAAAGTGATGCTGCAAAAATAGACTAAATAAAATCTTTTATCTAGT